>Ga0255431_1006_pt1 | contig 48538 bp, 48 predicted proteins | sample ANMaggSeSYBR02J5_FD_182633 | JGI IMG/M metagenome (GOLD analysis project Ga0255431, IMG submission 182633) | Sediment cell enrichment communities from methane seep in Santa Monica Basin, California, United Staets - ANME aggregate JGI... | ecosystem: Environmental > Aquatic > Marine > Cold seeps >... | reverse complement strand
CGAAATCTGTGTTCATTTGTATTCATTTGTATTCATTTGTATTCATTTGTATTCATTTGTGTTTATCTGTGGTTAGTTATAGGTCAAAAGACCAGAAGAAAATAAAAAGTCCCGCATCCTGATCCTCTGCCTGTTCTGCTATCATACTATTCTCCAGGGATTACTTTCACTGTGCTCTTGGATGTGGTTTATCACTGCTGTAGTATATCCATATACCTGAGGTGATACAAAATGGAAGATGAGTTTTGGAGCGGTATTGTAAAACGTGCTGCCAAACACCAGCATATCAAACGCCGCAGCCAGTTCAGCCGGCATTTCAACAGGATGCAGACATTACCAGATGACCAATAAGTGCAGGTCAGTTCGCAGTTATAGGTATGTATATCAATATAATCCACATAAGTTAATGTATGGAAGATGTACCAGGTGACACTGGAGTTAACAGCCATAACAAGGCTGATAATGAAATAAATGATAACAGTGAAAAACTTCTTGTGCTCCCTCTTGGTAATGAATCAAAAAAGATAACCCAGGTCATTACCAATGACACTGCCAGGCATATAATGGAACTGCTTGCCGAGCACTCCATGAGTGCATCTGATATCGCCAAACAACTGGATGTTCCCCTGACCACTATAAAATATAATCTCGAAAACCTTATGGACGTGGGACTGGCAAAGATCGAGCGAATTAAGTACAGCGAGAAAGGAAGGGAGGTCAAGGTTTATGCACCTGTACGTAAACTTATCGTGGTGGTGCCTGAAAAGCTTGGCAGTGCATCAATTACCGAAGTTCTGAAAAAATACATTGGTGTCATTCTGACTGCTGTCTTTGCATCAGGTTTTATTGAACTGTTAACAAGTAAATTTACCTCCTCCGAAAGCATGATGCCAGATGGTAATGCCCAAATAATTTTTGAAGAAGAGGCTTTGATGGATTCTTCAATGGATTTTATAGGCAACGGTTCAGGAGGAGCAGAGGATTCTATCATGGGTGTGGTGAATGATTCAGCACAAATGACCCAATCGAATGCAACTGTACCGGATACTTTGATCATCCCTGAAGCCGTACCTATAACGGCTGAAATGGCAACTGAAATGCCATCATACCTACCTACTCTATATGTTGAACCAGCCACCCTTGAAAAGGGTAGATCAACTCTTGATATGGATTTCACATCCCACCTGGGCTTGTGGTTCCTGATGGGGTGCCTGTTCATGATTGCATTGGTAATGATCGTAGATTATTACCGGCAAAAAAAGGCAGCCAATAGGAAATGATCACTTTGATCACACCATTTAGTTACTTTTATTGTTTAGTCGCACATATTCCAATAAGATCGGACTTATGAGGGTAGCATTAAAGATTGCATATATCGGCACTGATATTGTATCAAAAATTGCCTAAAATACCCGCAATCCAAGCCCTTAGAATGAAATTTTAGAAAAACTGACCCATTATATGTATTTATTGGCATTTTAAAGCTGTTACATCCATTTTGCCGGAGGCTCAATTAACATAAATATTGTTTTTAGAAATATATTGGGACAATTTTTTCATTTATAATCGCTGAGGCTGACAGGAGCAGGGCCGAACTGGTGGATGGCGATATGATGGGGCAGGCGAATAATATGTTCTGGCTAATGATGAATGAACTGCAGGATGGGGATGGAAGCGTGAATTTGGGTGATGTGTATGGCAGCTGGTGTGGGTGGTATGAAGGGATCGTTTTGAAGCAGTGATCATTCGGAATTGCCACAAACAAACACAATATAAATTATTACATCGCACCGTATCCATCCCCTCCATAGCCCTATACCGATCGCAGATCATGCCATCTCAGTGGCACCATACCTCCTCCTATCCTTAAGCTCCTGCTTCTTACCATTATTCCATCCATCCACAGCCTGTATATACCCTGTAACCCTGGACAAGTGCTCCACATTCTCAGAGCCACAGTTCGGACACTCATCCAGCATCCCGCCTGCCACATGGAAATCATTCATGCACACCGTCATATCCTTAGTAAAGGCAAAATACCCAACCTGGGTATTCCTTGCCAGGTTCATGGCAAACTCCTTAAGTCCACTGGCGTTTGGATGTCCCTCCCCCATAAAGATATGCAGGATATTCCCGCCATCCACAATAGGGAAGAAAACATGTTCCAGACCAATTCTTTCAGGTAAGGATATATCAGCGCCGGGTGGCACATGGGTACCGTTCGTATAGTAAACAGGCAGGTCACGTGTTTCACTAAGATCGGCTATTGCAGTCTCCACATCGCCTTTGATCACTTCCATGGCATATTCCCTGTACTCGGTATGCAGCAGATCAGACACAGCAAAACGCTGGCACGTAGTCTCGGCCGGTGTCCTTGCAAGTGCGATCTCGATACCATGGAGTTCAGACAGTTCCTTTGCATAGATATCCATCTCGAACATAGCCCTGATGGCAATTTGCTTGGCAACATCGCTCTCATGCATCTGGTATCCGGTATGATGCTGCACCATCTCGTTAATGCCTGCCACGCCTATGGTATACACCAGGCCTCCAAGGTCCACAGCAATCGTACCTTTCTTCCCAGTCACAGGATCCTTGGGCTGCTGGGTAGCAAAAGGCATCCTGCCGCTTGCAACAATATGGTCCATCCAGAACCGCTTGATACTGAAAAGCTCAATTGCCTTATCCATCATCTTCTTCAGGTGACTGAACAGGAGTTGGTCATCCCCTCTTGCCTCATACGCAGCCCTGGGGCAGTTAAGAGAGACGACCTGCCACGCGCCCATTGAGAAGTGCAGACCATTCTTGAAGAGCATCTTGTCTCCAAAGGAGGAATCCTTCTCTGCCGTGGTTGAGAAATTGTAAGCACAGCACTGGTAACATGAAATCCCTTCACCTGCACCTCTGTACTGGGGCAACTGGTTATCGAAATACGGCACACCGAACTTAGCAGCCAGTTCGAACGACATAGTGTATAGCTCATCATAGGTCAGCAGTTCAGGATGCTTCCTGTTGAACTCCTCATCCTCTTCCATAAAATCAGGTTCAATACTGATCTCGGGCTTGGGGAAATTGAAAGGCTTGCCCCAGTAATCACCTTTTAGCATTACATTCATCAATGCCTCATAGGATAGCCTGACCTCGCGCTCGAATTCGCCATAAGTCCTCTGAGGTGCCATGTCGCCATCCCATACACGCCCCCTATAGACCACTGGCTTATTCCTCCAGAGCTTTGGAACCCCAGGCGAGAGCTGTACGGATGAGAATACCAGTTGTCCCCCCCGGGCCACCATCATCTGGGTCATCTCGTATACGAACATCTGCATCAGCTGTTCGATCTCATCGTACGTCATCCCTTCAAAATAAGGTGCAATGAATGTAAGGAAATTATAGAATCCCTGCCCGCCTGCAAAATTGGTCTGGGCACTGCCCAGTGCTTTTACCGCATGCAGGATTGCCACCTCAGCTTTCATGGCCGGACCTGCCACACTGGCCTTGGTACCGGAACCGTCAGGCATCAAACCATAGTAGAAGAAATACCTCAGGTCCCAATCCTGGCAGAATGCCCTGGTACCCAGGTATTCCAGGTCATGGATGTGGATATCACCGTTTAAGTGGCTATCGGCAAGGTCAGGCGGCAGTAAAAGAAGGTACTGCTCTTTTGAGATCTTGTCTGCTTTTTTCTTATGCGAGGTTTCGGCATTCTCCTGTAGATTAGCATTATCCTTGGCCTCGAACCCTGTACCGATATCGATCTCATAAGCATCATATACCGGGGTACCCACCCTCGTAGAGATGTTACGCCATTCAGGATGCCCTTTTTCCAGTAATACAATATTGACCAGTTCCCTTACCAGCGGACCTGACAGGAAACTTACACCCATCTTACGTATCCTGACCTCTGTCTCCCTGGCAATCTCCTTTGCTGTTTCTTCAGTAATTGCTGGCTTGTCATAGAACTTTTCACTGAGGACGGTCTCTTTCATCAGTTGCGCTACAATGGTGTTCCTGTCCCACTCCATAAGGTAACCGTCTGTGGTCCTTACCTTTGGCAGCGTGGAGAGCTCTTCACCTGTAAGGGTCTGCTGTACCTGTTCAATCCCATGTTCATTTTGTTTTATCATCATCTCGCCAACAGGTATTGTTGAAGATATTTTTTGACCTGCATATATTTCTTGCATTTTAACCTGGCCTCCATAAATAAATTATAAATTTACAAGACTCTCCACTTTCTGTCGGTCTACAAAATCTCCATCCATTATCTCGTTAACAGTATAGAAATTGTCCTGTACCCGAAGTACTGGCGCAGACATAGTGAATACATTATTCATGGCCAGTTCCGTCAATGCTGCCGGAGTGGTCATATCGGTTTCAGCAAATACGATACCTGATTCTTTTAATATTTGTTTTAGTGTTTTGCAATTCGGACATATTTTGGTTGTGTATACAATAATTTCAGACATATGATCGCCCCATCGATAGCAAACCAGTTTCAATCCTGAGCATATAATGATTTTTTGAACTAGGTTTGAATATCATGATTGAGCATTTGTTATCAATTTTGGTAATAAACAATCAACTATAATCAATATGTCTATATTTTCGTATGCAGTAGCCATGTTTATATATTATCAGCTCTGATAACAAATATCGATTTGTGGTGCTATCGGCACAGTTTAGGTGGAACTTTAGTTAATTATAAGTTGATAACGGATTATCAAATGGTATCGAATTCAATAGCTGGTAAGATTATGGAACTGGATGAAATAACAATAACCCGGGCAATCATAGAAGAATTTACATCTGATTTTCTGGATTGCACTGACACTGATGTGGCGTTGGTTGGAGGAGGGCCGGCCAACCTGGTGGCTGCAAAGGTACTGGCCACAGCAGGTGTAAAAACCGTGCTCTTTGAGCGCAAACTAGCAATAGGCGGCGGCATGTGGGGTGGAGGTATGATGATGCCCAGGATAGTTGTGCAGGAAGAGGCCAGGCGCATACTGGACGATTTCGAGGTCAATTATACCGAATACAGGCCCGGCTATTATGTGGCAGACTCTATTGAATGCGTGTGTAAGTTGGGCGCAGGGGCTGCTGATGCAGGAGCCAGGATATTTAATCTTGTAAACGTAGAGGATGTAATGATCAGAGAGGGCGATGCAGTGACTGGCCTGGTCATAAACTGGACCGCAGTGGGCCTGCAAAAATTGCATGTAGACCCAATGACCATAAGGGCAAAAGTGGTAATAGACGGCACAGGGCACGACGCCGATGTCTGCAGAACAGTGTCCAGGAAAATACCAGGGGCACTGAGTGTGATCGGCGAGAAGCCTATGTGGGCTGATGTGGGTGAGCGCATCATAATGGACAACACCAAAGAGGTCTACCCGGGGCTAATAGCAACTGGAATGGCTGCCAATGCCGTGGCCGGTTCACCGCGTATGGGACCTGTATTTGGCGGTATGCTGCTCTCAGGCGAGAAGGCTGCCCTGTTGGCAATTGAAAAACTTGGCATCAATTGAAAAAAGCAAAAACGATAATATATCATTCCAATCTATATCTCATGTCTGTCATTAACGCCGATCTTCATATTCATTCAAAGTACAGCATGGCTACTTCGGGCCGAATGGACATTCCCACGCTTGCAGTGGAATCTGTCAGGAAAGGTATCCAGCTTGTGGGTACAGGGGACTGCCTGCACCGAAAATGGCTGGACGAGATCAAGACCATACCCGAGGTCGCCGATGGCATTTACGGCATGGACAGTGCCAGATTCGTGCTTACTGTGGAACTGGAAGATACCGACAGGGTGCACCACCTGCTTATCCTGCCCGATGTATCCAAGGCCGAAGAACTGCGCGAGGCTGTTGAGCCCACTTCTGTTAATATCGACACCGATGGCCGGCCCAACGTGAACCTGAATGGCGTGGAGATCGCTGAACTTGCCAGGGATGTGGGGGCCATGATCGGCCCGGCCCATGCGTTCACACCCTGGACTGCCATGTATGCCTACCACGACAGCCTGGGAAGCTGCTACGGGGACATGGCACAGTACATCAGCTTCGTGGAACTGGGCCTGAGTGCTGATACCGACCTGGCAGACCGCATCAGCGAGCTGCACAGACTTACATTCCTGACTAACAGCGATGCCCACAGCCCATGGCCTAACAAGCTGGCCAGGGAGTTCAACAGGTTCCGGATGGAAGATATCACATTTGGTGAACTTGAAAAGGCTATATTAAGACAGGATGGGCGGGAGCCGGTCATGAATGTGGGACTGTTCCCCCAGGAGGGGAAATACCATGAATCGGCATGCATCCGGTGCTTCAAACATTTTACTCTAAGGGAATGCGTTATGAAACAGTGGCGCTGCACATGTGGCGGCCGCATAAAGCGGGGAGTGGTGGACAGGATAGAGGAACTCTCAGACAGTACCGGGCATCCTGACCACAGGCCACCCTACCTGCACCTGGTACCGCTGTCAGAGATCATCATGATGGCACTGGGTACTAAAAGTACCACAACTAAAAAGGTCACAGCTGAATGGGAACGACTGGTGGATGAGTTCGGCAGCGAAGTGACGGTGTTGCTGGATGCACAACTTGACAACATTAAAGGGGTGGACCCGGCAGTGATACATGCTGTAAGGATGTTCCGCGAAGGCAGGGTTAGGGTAATTCCGGGCGGCGGCGGCCAGTACGGCAGTGTGGAAGTGGAGGACGGACCTGCCCCCTCTTTTGAGGCAGCGGACCAGAATCAGGGTCAAGGCAAAGGTCAAGGTCAAGGTCAGGATCAGCCCCAGCGTTCGCTGACCGATTTCTGAATAGAAATATCGATTAATGGTATCCACTTCAAATCTAAGGGTAACTGGCTCCTTTTTAAAATCGAAAACCTGCGAAGGCACTTGATTTAGATAATCCTGATATGCATTTTACCCTGCTTTTTGAAGTGGATACATGATAAGCAAGATGCACTGCACGGATATGCAGACAACAATAAACCCAACTAATATAGCAAATTTCTTTCAAAACCACACCCAACAACCTGCTCTCAGACTGAGATTACTATGGTGCGATACGTAATCCGACAGCATCCGATATCTGCAAAACAATTGTTACCTTTTAAATCTTTTCACACACATAAATCTGGTCTGCTATCTCAAACAGATGCGCTGCCCTTTCCCCCGCCAATCCAATCTCTATCCGGTTGCGCGCATCCCAGTACTTCTCAGGCGCTATCCTGAACCGTATTATAGCTGTACCCATACCGTACCCCATTAACGACCGGTTAACCTTCCCATAGTCTAATGGCACCCTGTCCAGCACCCTGTACCTGTGCTTGAATAACAGCGATTCCAACAACACATCAGATGTCAACAGGCTGCGTCTGGCATCAATTGGTACCAGTTCCACATTACCACCCAACCTGCCAGCCAGTTCCCCCAGCAGCTCCGCCTTCACTACCGCAGGGTCAGGTTCGAAGGCATAGACCCGGGGTTCGTCCACTTCTGGTAAAAATACGGATGTGGCCACATCCGAATCCAGCCTGTAATGCCTGTCCCCTTTCAACACCACAGCCGACCTCTCACAATTTTTCAGCGGCCCGAAGTACAGCGTCAGCCTGTTCAACTGCCCGTCCATGCTCAGGTACTCGCGCTCGCAGTCAAAATCAATACGTTCAGGCGGCATCTGGGGAGGGGCTTCAAAAACAAAACTGTCTGTCACATCACTGTATGCTTCCATCACCATCGGAATTCCGGGCCGCAGGCTGTCAGTCTGCCTTACATCCTCCTCTGCCGGCCGGGCCGGGTCACTGAAGATAACGTCTGCATCGACAACCTGTTCCACCATCTGCGACGACAGGGCATCGCCCTCAGTAAAGGTGATATTATCCACGCCGTACACCCCGGCATTGCGGCGGGCACATTCCAGTCTTTCGCTATCTATGTCCACTCCATGGACCATGCCGCATTCTTTTGCAAAGCAAACGGCCTGCCCCCCTATTCCACAGCTAATATCGGCCAGCACACTGCACTTAAGCCGCCCGGCCCTGTAGAGACCTACAACCTCGGGTGTGGCAAACCGCAGTCCATCGCCGCAGGTAAACACTGGTTTGCTGAACTTGGGACTTCTTATTCGTTCCATTGGTCTATTTGATTTTAAAATCCAGTTTTATTTTCAAGTTTTCTTTTTTTAGATCTGGAATGTCTTTTTGCACTACTTGCCATGTCAACTCCGGATCAACTCCGAAGTATTTATGGATAAGAACATCTCTCATGCCAGCTATCTTTTTCCATGGAACATCGGGATAATTGTTCTTAACCTCGGCAGGTAAATTCTTTACAGCTTCCCCTATTATTTCTATTCTGCGAATAATTGAATCCTGAAGTTGAACTGATTCAATGAAATCACTGAAAGTTTTATTTGCTGTATAGTTTTCAATAAGTTCAATACTCTCCAAAATATGTTAAATAAATCAATACCTTCGCCAATTAACCTGTACTAACCACCATTAATACTTCCGATTTTCGGGTGTGTCCCCGATTTACTGAACCGGCACTCTGAATGTTAATAATTCTTTCAATGTCCAAATATGGTCTGTAAGTTTCTTAAGCCACAGCAGGTGTCCTTTGCAACCATTTTTTGTTTCCACAATTGACCAATAATCGTAGTGATTTATGCGGCTTAACAAAATTATACCATGCCTGGAAGAAGTCTATTGCTCTTGAATGCATTAAAGCACTTTTACTAAAATTCATTCCTTTGCGTATAAATCTTGCGAGAGAATTTCTGATAGTAAGATTGATCCGTTCTATATATGCTGTGTTAATACAGCCACCTGAATCTGCCCCAAAAATCCTTAATATTTCGTCGGCATCTCCGAAAACAACACGCTGAAGCTCTTCAACGACTTGCCCTTTCGCAACTTTTTTTATTACCTGGGCATACCTCAAATATTTGGGAATGAAAAATCACTTGAAATCGATTGGGGTTAAGAAGATGTAGAACATATTTGAAAATTGATGTGACTCATTGATAGGGTTTTTAATTCATTGTGACGAAGATGGGTTGGATAATAGATATCCACATAAATAATTATAAAATAAGGTATTTTTGTATCCACTTCAAATCTAAGGGTAACTGGCTCCTTTTTGAAATCGAAAACCTGCGAAGGCACTTGATTTAGACAATCCTGATATGCATTTCACCCTGCTTTTTGAAGTGGATACGTATTTTTGTCAAAGTGCCATTGGCTCAAGTACGTCCCGTACTGCCTGTTCCATCACACCGACAGGTGGTTCGATGCCTGTCCATATCCTGAAACTCTCGGCACCCTGCAATACAAGCATCCTGATACCGTCGATGGTGACAGCCCCGGCTTTTTTAGCTTCCCTGAGCAGGCGTGTCTCAAGCGGGCTGTACACGATATCAAATATCACCTGCCTGGTATGCATCATATCTGCGGTGACCAGTGTCCGGTCAGTGTCAGGATGCATTCCCACTGATGTTGTATTTATTATAATATCAGCATTTGCTGTTAGTTCAGGCAGTTCTTCCAGGCCCGTACCATTGGCATTCCCAACTGACCTGATATTTCCAGCCAGCTCTTGTGCCCTTGTGAGTGTCCTGTTGGCGATGGTTACCCTGGCACCATCCTTTGCCAGCTGGTAGGCTACGGCCCTGGCCGCACCTCCGGCACCAAGTATCAATACCCTGCTATCAGGAATATCCACCCCGGATGCTGCCAAAGCTTTCACTGCCCCGATGCCGTCAGTATTATGGCCGACAATGCCGGTAATGCCAGCAATGTTACCAATGGTATCATCTGAAAACTCTATAGTGTTCACTGCCCCTATGTCCCGTGCCATAGTATCCGGCTCCACAATCTCCAGGGCCTTCTCTTTTAATGGAATAGTAAGGTTGAGCCCACCAAAACCCATAGCTTTAGCACCTTTAATAGCCGCTTCAAGCTCATCAATGGTAACCCTGAACTTGTAATACTCACAATCCATACCCCGGGCCTTATAGGCAGCATTGTGCATAACAGGTGACAGGCTGTGCTCTACAGGGTCACCGAACACCGCAAATATTTTTTTCATATCAGCAATTCCATAAAGTGTTTAAGTTCATTTATCCTCAACTGTCCCGGTGCAACTGCATCCTCCACCGCACCGTATGTAAGCACAGAACCATAGATGGGTGCCACCACCCTGGTATGGCTTCCCAGTCTTCCCATGGCAATGGTACTAACAGGAAAGTCCGCTTCCTGTGTGACCATAAGTAGGGCCAGTGTATCAGCGGTGCTGTTGGGGGTCACTGCAAGTTTGGCAATATCCGCTCCTGCAGCCATGGCCTGCTGCAAAGTAGCCTTCATAACACTGGCAATAGGCGTTGCCCTAAAATCATGTGATGAGATTATTAATACCTTGTTCAACGATCTTGCTGCATCTACAACCCTGTTGCACAGGGGAGCAAAAAGTTCCACGTCCACAGCATCAACCCTGGTAAGTGTTGACATCAACAGTTCCACCCTTGCTTCCTCACTACCGTCCCAACGTCCGCCTTCCTTCTTGCAGCGGTTGGTGGCTATGATGGGCAGGCCGACCTGTTCATGTAATTTATCCAGCAATAGTAAGAGTTCTTTTGTATCCTTGATCCCAAGCAGGTCTATCCTTACTTCAAGGATATGGGCACCCATTGACCTGGCCTTACCGGCAGTCGGGATGGGGTCAGCGCCAATGGCAGCCACTATGCCAGGGCCCTGACACAGGTCAACATGTCCTACCTGTACCATTTTTTTCTACCATGTTATTTCTCGATAATGGTTTCCTCGATCTTCATACCGAAATGCCTGGCAGTGTCCTCATAATTGACCATCACTTCATCGCCTTCCTTCAGAGCGGCTACTGAAATAGGTTTCCCGTCCTTGCCTACAAGTTTGATGGTCTCGGCATTCTGGAGTATGGTCTTGACAATATAATCATCTACACTGGCTTCAACAAGCAACATGGGTCTTCTCTCTATCTTGACCCTTCCAACTATGGCAGGCCTCTGGCCTCCTTTGGAATCCACTACCAGCACTTCATCCCCTGCACAAAGTTCTGAGAGGTACTGGGTTCGCTCACCCACCTTAACGTATGCATGAACCGCACCCGCATTCACCCTGAATGGCCTTGCTGCTACATAGGGGCTGTCCTCTGATTCGGAATGTACCAGGAACAGGCCGTTGGACTGGCTGCCAACCAGCATACCTTCACCAAGTGTCATTAAGGAACATGTGTCTACACAGACACGGTCCCCCATTCCAACAGGCTTGACTTTGGTGATTGTGGCAACACTAAGGAGCATTTCCTCAGACCCGGTTTGCTCTACAGCCTTAACCGTTCTCTTGATCTCAGATGGGTCATCGGTATCCAGGAGCACCCCGTTGGAACCATGTTCCATTGTCTCGTATGCCAATATGGTCTCTTCTGCATCCCTTACACCTGATATGATCTTAACGTCCGGTTCCTGCAGGGCTGCTATGAGATTCTCCAGCGGTATGACCTTCCAGTCTGTTCCTACCACGATTATATAATCACAGACCCTACCCAGTTCGGCAGCAAATTCTTCGTACTGTTTATCCTGGATCACTACATATCCGGCTGTAGTCAATCCCTTGTCCTTTAACTGGATGGCAAGGTTGATATCCCTGCTTCCGGACAGGTCATTTGGCAATGTATGTGTACCGTCGCCTTCGCTGTTCTTACCCACAACAAAAACATCTGCATCCCCTTCCCCGTCCCTGACAAAGGCAGCCACTTTGATGCTTCCAAGTTCCCGTACAAGTGCAATATCATCTTCATTGACCAGAACGAAGTCTACTCCGGATTCAAGTCCGGTAGTGATCCTTTGTTTCCGGTCGTCCCAGTCACCAGTGTCAGCTTTTATCCATAATGTCTTATCAACGTTCACTTCAGTTCCCCCAGGGCTTCCTCTACACTTGTATTGTTATGCACTATCCTGGTGATTGCCCTGGTCATCTTTGTTGGATCGGGATGTTGAAATACATTTCGACCTATGGCGACGCCCCTGCCACCTGCATCCAGGCTGCCCCGGATCATTTCCAAAAACTCGGCATCGGTCTCGGTCTTGGGACCGCCTGCCATGACCAGAGGGACAGGGCATCCTGCAACAACGTCCTTAAATGTGTCAGGGTCACCGGTATAGTTGGTCTTGATCACATCGGCTCCCAGTTCTGCACCTGCACGTGCGGCATGTGCTACAAGTTCAGGGTCATTGGAATCGGTGATGTTCTTTCCCCTGGGATACATCATGGCCAGCAGGGGCATTCCCCAGAAGTCAGAGTCTTCTGCTACGTTTCCCAGTTTCTCAAGCTGGTCAGATTCTGTTTCGCTGCCTATATTAACATGAACGCTGACAGCATCCGCTCCCAGCTTGATGGCCTCTTCTACAGAACAGACCTGTACCTTATCATTGGGATCGGGTCCAAGGGCAGTTGATGCACTCATGTGGATGATAAGCCCCACATCGGACCCATAACCCCTATGCCCGTGCTTTGCCATGCCCTTCTGGAGTAGTACCGCATTGGCACCACCTTCGGCAACCTTATCGACCATCTTTGGCAGGTCTACCAGCCCGGTCACAGGGCCCACTGATATGCCGTGGTCCATTGGTATTATTACCATATTCCTGCTCTGCCTGTCCAATATTCGTTCTATTCTAATGCTTTTTCCGATTTCTGACATGAATCCACCTTATTGTGTTAGTGTGTAACATAGTAGCACGATTCACTATATAAGGATATCGTTTTTATTAGTTAAATCAGGGATAATGTAAAATATTAAAAGGTTGTAACCATAAGTCCAGTAGCGGAAATTTATTTCCGTGAAAAAAGAAACGAAGGCCCTGTAAACTTATCATCAATCCGTCTCATAGGTTTTGTTGATATGGTTTACAGGACTTCTACATTATTGCTCTTTAAAATGCCCACTTATATCGAAATAAAGTACAAATTTACTTTATAGGTTGGACCTTTTTAGCTTTTCTAGCATGAAGCTGCTCATTGAACTTTTTTAGCCTATCTGTTTCCTCTTTATCAACTTTGTCTGCCATTTTATTCACCTCTTATTCAATGTGTTCTGCCTGCCCGTACCCATTGCGGGTATGTAAGCACATTTAAATTCCACTCCCAGTTCTCTATTTAATCCTGAAAGCGAAACTAATAGTAAGTTTCAACTAATTGTACATAAATATATGTGATAAATATAGAGATGATTTAGGGCATCCAAAAAATAGACTGTTCTACATTCACTCGCCCAGCATCTCACTGAGGTTCAATTGCCTGGTATCATTTTTAACCTGGAATAACTCACTTGCAGTCCTGTTGACCTGTTCCCTGTATTCGGGCAGTGTATATACCCCCAGTCTCCAGTTATCCATATGCGCCTGCTCCAGGTTGCGTACTATGGGTGATGCCTCGTCCAGCCGGACCATCCTGCCATTGAACACGATATCGGCCTTCATTTCAGTCATATCCGGCATCCCTGGTATGTCCACCATCACATACCCGGGAGGTACGCCCGCTTCCCCTGCCAATTCCTGCTCAAGTCGTTTTGGGCTGTTCCGGTAGCGCTCCACCACCTCCCTGTTTACCGATGCCAGGCTGGCATACAATGAACGCTTGAAGAGTTTACGTTCCCGTATTCTTACCATTAGTTCGGCAGCATAACCGCCAGCATCCATTAACAGGGCTTCCAGCATGCCGTCATCCATGGATTGCAGCCCGGCAGTGTCAAGTGCCCCTTCGGAAATGGCGTCCTGGCAGGCTCGCAGCAACATGGTCTCTGCAATCCTGCTTACATGATGGTAATATACTGTAGGGTGCATGAAAAACCTGGACACCAATAAGCTTTCGCAAGCTTGCAGGCCCCCTGGTTCTATTACGAATTTTCCCTCATGGAATTTAAGAGAATGAATGAGTCTTTCCAGGTCGATGACGCCGTAGGCCACTCCAGTATAATGGGCATCCCGTACCAGATAGTCCATACGGTCCATGTCGATCTCGCTGTTTAGAACACTACCAATCCGGGTCTCACCCCTGATGTGGGCAGTGATATTGGACGGATTTATCGAGAACTCTTCCAGGATGGCTGCAAGTTCAGGCTGCCTGAGTATGTGAAAAATCTCATCATGTCCGCGTCTGGTATATTGCCTGAGCAGACTCTCTGTGACATGTGAGAATGGCCCGTGTCCCACATCGTGCAACAGTGCTGCGACCCTGATCTCATCGGGTGTGTCATGGTCAATGTGCTTAAGTAGCTGGCATGTCAGGTAATACGTGCCCAGGGAGTGCTCGAACCTTGTATGGTTAGCTCCCGGATAGACCAGGTGTGACAGGCCAAGCTGCCGAATCCTGCGCAGCCGCTGCATCTGTGGTGTATCGATAATTGCCAGTGCCAGTTCATCCAGTTCGATATAACCGTGAATGGGGTCCCGCACTACCTTCATATTTAAGGAATTATATTTAAGGTAGATAAACATATGGCAGTCCAATATGCATAAACAAGGAAAGTGATGCTTTTTTGCGAGTTCACTACAGGTTGAAAGAGACTATCGTAACACTTGGCGCTGATAAGGAAGAGTATATTGAGATCGCCAGGTCTGCCATCCAAAAACAGCGAAGCCTCCTGGAGGGTTATATCAGCTCGGACCCTTTTTTCAAGATCACACTTGAACCATATGATGTGCCTGACTCAGCCCCCGATATAGTCAGCAGGATGGCAAGGGCATGCAGTGTAGTAGGCATCGGGCCCATGGGTGCTGTGGCAGGGACCATTGCATGGATAGCTGTGGAGGACATGATGGAGGCAGGAGCTACTTATGCCTTTGTGGACAATGGAGGGGATATTGCGCTTTTTAGTGACCGGGCCCTGTTAATAGGTATATTTGCAGGCAGTTCTTCCATAAAGGACCTGGCGCTTGAAGTACAGCCAGATGATACTATCCAGGGCATCTGCACTTCATCAGGTACGGTGGGGCCGTCTATCAGTTTCGGGACTGCCGATGCCGCCCTTGTGATGTCCGGGGATGTCTCATTGGCGGACGCGGCGGCTACGGCGCTGGGCAATGCTGTGCCGGATGAGGGGGGGCTTGAGGTGGCCTTTGATGTGGTAAGGGAGGTGCAGGCCATCCAGGGTGCAATGCTGATCAAGAATGACCGGTTTGCGGTATGGGGAGAACTGCCAAGGCTGACCAGGGCCAGGATGAAGCCTGATTTTATTACACGGGGTTAAACAATTTATCTCCTTGTGACTGTATGTCATCAAAACCTTTTGAAAAATAATATATATCATGAAGTTAACTGATATAATGAAGAAAAAAAATATGTATTATTCTATAAATATGATTTTAGAAATCCCAAAGTTGTCGGGAGTAAGTTGATGTACAATAAATTTACCACTGAAATCCCTAAAATAGAGCTTTCAGAGTTCTGCAGGAAAAATTATATTCGTGTCCTGTCAATTATTGATTCCCCCAGTCACTGGAATGATATATCGGCTGATCATATTAACATGCTTGTTGAATTCGAACCGAACCGTATACCAGGGCTGATCATGTTAGGTAAAATAAAGATTGAGTTGACAGTACTTCTCGGGTACAGTGTGGATATTTGGACATCACCGGATATTAGTCATTGTTTCAGGCAGGAAGTAATAAGCTCTGTAGAACCGGTGCATGCGTAGGATTGGTTTTTGGGCTGATCGGTCTGCTGTGTACGGGGTGGGGACAGGAGTATCCGTTTTACTACGCTCAAATAAATGTGCATTGTGAAAAAAAGCAGTCAAACATTGCGATGGCACTCCCAACCCCAACCCCAACAGATCTGCAGCGTAAGTAATTAAGATTGCCCCATACTAAAGAGCGAAGGGCCTAAAAATGTTAGTTACTAAATTCACTCAATTAAATTAACTCGAATGTTTTTACCGCTAATAATTTCAGCTTCAGAAATAATAACTTCCTCTAGGGCATTACTTTTTAAGCAATGAATTTTATATGGTTCTATTTTCCAACCCTCATATGGAGTCCCATAATTGGAGTATGGCACATTGATTCTATACCAGCCAGTCTCATTTGCAACAGCCTCATTATAATACTTGAAGGTTCTATCACGGTTAGTAGTAATATTCGTATATACTACTACAGTTTCATTTGGCGGGGCTAACCCATAAATACTTGCACCATTTACATATTCAAATATTTTTACATATTTTACCGGAGGTTCTGTCCTTGTAGTATTCGATTCATGTATGAGGCGCATACACTCAAAATTTAATCCATCATTGACATGCATTGACCATAATGTCGTACGTTTAAATTTTTCATTCCCAAACTGTGTAGTGGTGACTAAATTATCATTTCTTATTTCCTTCGATTCATAATAATCATCAGGATTTTTACCTGCTATGGATGCTATTGATCTGAATTTCTTCAATATTAATTCATCATCTGTAATCACATACCGAACGCTTCTTGCATCCAATATTGCCATGGCTTCAGATTCATTAGATTCAATCAAAAATCTCGCAACGTCGTCTAACCCCGGTTGAAAATTATTAGTTACTACCGGACGATGTGCAATATAGATTATCCAGTTGCCGTAGTCCCACCAACTTAATACGCCATATTCAGGCGTTTCAGATGCATTCGCATAATAAGAGGTTTGAGGTGTATTTTCTTTAAGCCAATTTAAAGATTCTTCCCAGTCCGAATGAGGTATTAATGGATTAGTTGCTGCAGAAATGCCTACATATAGATTTGGCAAAATAATAATGACAACTATTGCAATAATTCTCAATCCTTTCCATGTGTCAATCTTTGTGATTTTTTTATGTTTTTCAATTTTATATTTTTTTGATGAAACTTTATAATGTTTAGTTTGTTTTAATTTCTCAAGATTCATTATTATAAAATAACCGATTAATATTGCAATATTAATTGAAAGAATATACATAAAACGCCTCTGTAAGATGGTGAGTGAAAAAATGACAATGGTCCAAACCAAAAAAAACACAGTTTCGGGTGGGTAATGTTCTTTTGCCACATTTTTTATAAAAATTACAAATGCCCATATAGCTATAAAAAAAACTAAACGTAAAATTATACCAGACAGGAGAAAGTGTAAAACGATTGCCTGTATCAAAAAATAGAGGTTGAGCCTCTGAGATGGTTCTAAGTATTTCTCCACTGCCACCCAAATATGTGAATCCGGAAATTATTGGGTAATATAATGACGGAGAAATAATCTTAACCAGAAAGATTCCAATTATTACAAGTATGAATATTAATAAAGGATAGTACCACCATACAATTTTTTTATTTTTCACTAAACTGGATATAAAGCTTAATATAAATACTGCAATAATAACAAATGTAACGAATGAAACCTGGAACCAAGACAGGAACATCGGACTCATTTCCAACCCGGGTCGAACTTCTTTTACTACAAAAGGTATTATCAAAATGAGAGTTACGAGTAATGTGACCGAGGATATTATTGTAGTTGGTCCGGATATATTGTTTTCTTTTATGTCTAATGTAAATTGTATGAACGCATATATAGCTATCAAACCAATAAAAATAGGGGAGCCAATCCATGTCAGCAAAGAAACGGCCAATAAAATACCAGCACACACGGCATACATCAAAGGTTTGGTGAAAAAATCTTCAAAATGCATTTTCTTGGTATTTACTGACAATAGATGATCATTACCAGAGAGTTTTAATGCTGCTACAAAGAATGCATAGGATGCTGTTAATAAAAGTATCTCAGCAACATGATGATCGGAGTAACCAAAAAGTGATTGTTTAATATGGCTTGGTAAGATAGCTAATATACCAATGCTGATTAAAGCAACATCTTTGTTGAAAATTTTTGAAACTAAAAAATACAAGGGTATGAACGTTAATATTCCCAATAATACTGGAAAAAATACAGCTGTTAATTCAACAGTTAATGTGTCAGGTGAACCAAAACCCACAATTAGGGCAAAAAAGGATACAACCTGATCATACAAAGGAGGCCATCCAACCTCAAATCCGTATGGGAAATTGATATATGTGTCGAATTTAACATTCTCTGGAAAGTGTGTGGTTGTAAATTGTATTCTTCTCAAATGGTAATAAGAATCAAAACCAATCGGATGAACTGTATTGTCAAAAAAAACCTTTGGAAATGATAACAGTCTGATACAGATCGCAACTAAAGATATTAGCACAAAATAGAATTTTATGTTTCCCCTCAGAGTAAAATTATCATTATTCATTTCATTCATATATGTAAAGTTTGAATAAATAATTTACGGTTGACAAGCAAAAAATATATATAATTTATAGATATCAGTGTGTATAGTATGCCTACCATATCAATTGTAATGCCTTCAATGAATGAAGAAAAGACTATTGGAATTTGTATAAAAAAATCATTGGCTGTAATTGATAATTATAATTATGAGGGAGAGATTATAGTTGTTGATAATTCGACTGACAGGACGGCTGAAATTGCAGAGTCTATGGGTGCAATTGTAATTAAATCAGTAAAGGGATACGGGAATGCATATATTGCAGGATTGTCACGCTCTGAAGGGGATTACATTGCCATCATGGATGCAGACAATACATATGATATACTTGAATTACCAAAGTTTTTTGACCTTTTAATATCGGGCGACGCTGATTTTGTAATCGGCAGCAGATTTAAGGGAAATATAAAAAAAGGGGCTATGCCATTACTGCATAAATATATTGGGAATCCACTGTTAACATGGCTTTTGAATTTATTATTCAAAAGCAGGATATCAGATGCCCATTGTGGGATGAGGGCATTTACAAAAGATGCCCTGAATAAAATGAACATAAAAACTCGTGGGATGGAAATGGCATCTGAGATGGTTATTGAAGCAGTTGATAAAGGTTTGAGGATAAAAGAAGTTCCAATTACTTATGACGTACGGGATGCCCCATCAAAGTTGAGATCATTCCAGGATGGTTGGCGGCACCTACGGTTCATGATGCTGTATCGACCTATGCCATTTCTTGTTGTGCCGGGCGCGTTTGTATTTCTTCTCGGAATGTTTTTGACAGGAACTATCATGCTTAAAGGAGGTGGGGTTGAGAACAGGCTCCATTCGCTTATATTAGGCAGTATGCTACTTGTCATAGGGGGACAGATACTGACTACAGGGATTTATATGAAGGTATATGGTTTTGTTCATGGTCTGTATGAACATGAAGAAGTGTGGTGTAAAAAACTTCTTGATTACCATTCACTTGAAAAGGAACTGGTTGCAGGGGGGTTATTGGTCGCAGCAGGTCTGTTTCTTGGAGCCAGTGTGGTTTCTACGTGGATAAAGTCAGGATATGGTTCGATCTCTGAGATAGAATTTGCCATAATGGCGATGGTTTTCGGAGCAATCGGGTTGCAGATGATTTTTATGTCGATATTCTTAAGTGTGCTTATGCTGGATATTGACACTGAGCGGTGAATCGAGTTGAAGATTGCATTTGTATATGATGCCGTATATCCGTGGATAAAGGGCGGAGCAGAGAAGCGGATATATGAAATTGGAACACGTCTTGCCGCTGGCGGCGATGAGGTTCACCTTTTTGGAATTAAATGGTGGAATGGCGAGGACGTTATTGAGTATGACGGCATGATGTTGCACGGTGTGTGCCCAGCGCAGGAGTTGTATGTTAATGGCAGGCGCTCCATCCGGGAGGCGCTTGTGTTCTCGCTAAAGATGGTGTGGCATATGTTTAAGGAAAAAGTTGATGTTATTGATGTTAGCGTATTTCCATACTTTTCATGCTTTAGTATTAAATTTGTATCTGTCATCAGGAGAACACCCGTGGTCTATACATGGCATGAGGTATGGGGTGATCACTGGTACGAGTATATGGGGCGAATGGGGGTTTTTGGTAAACTTGTAGAGCGCATGGTCCTGGTTTTGTCGTCCAATATTGTTGCGGTGTCGGAGATGACAAAAAAGGACCTTCAATCGCCCGGCCCGGATGGTAAAAATATCAGTATTATTCCAAATGGTGTGGATCTGAATAAGATATCTACAGTGGCGTTATCAGATGAAAATTGTGACGTGCTGTTCGTGGGACGGTTGATCAGGGAGAAGAATGTTGATGTGCTGCTGGAGGCTGTGACACTGGTTCGGGATGATGTACCTGGTGTTAAGTGCTGTATCATTGGCACCGGTCCTGAGAAGGAGCAGCTTGTGGGACTTGCCGCATCGCACGGACTTACGTATGATGGAAATGTCAGGTTTTTTGACTTCATGGAATATGATGAAATGATCGCACGCATGAAATCGTCTAAGGTGCTGGTGCTGCCCTCTAGTCGTGAGGGGTTCGGGATGGTGGTGGTGGAGGCGTTTGCGTGCGGCGTGCCTGTGCTTACGGTTGCTGAAGCGCACAATGCCGCGGCGGAGTTGGTTGATGGGGCATGTGGGTTTGTTGTGGAACTTGATGCGCGCGCAATTGCGGGGGCTGTGCGGGAATTGCTGGGGGACGAAGAACTTCGCTGCAGGATGGGAAAAGCTGCAATAGAAGCAGGGCGAGGTTATGAATGGGATGGGATTGTCCATGAGCTGCGGGAACTGTACGGGGAACTGGTATGAGGATCGCGATATTCCATGATTATATAGGTGCCATTGGCGGCGGCGAGAAACTGGTGCTGACGCTTGCGCGCGGGCTCGGAGCGGATGTAATTACTACTGATGTGGATGCTGATTCTGTCTCAAAGATGGGGTTTGAGGATGTGAATATTATGAGTCTTGGCGGGACTGTGAAGATGCCGCCGCTTAAGCAGATATCTGCTTCTTTTAAGTTTGCGATGTGTGATTTTTCAAAAGAGTATGATTTTTTTATTTTTTCGGGAAACTGGGCGCATTTTGCGGCGAAGAGACATGGGCCGAATATTTATTATTGTCATACACCAGTAAGGGCGTTTTATGATCTGTATGATGTTTTTCTAGGGGGACAGTCGTTTTTAACGTATGTGCCGTTCAAAGTATGGGTGATATTGCATAGGAATATGTATGAACATCATATGAAGTATGTTCATCACATTGTTGCGAATTCGATTAACACCCAAAAGAGGATAATGAGGTATTTAAAAAGGACATCTGTGGTGGTTTACCCGCCTGTTGATACTTCTAAGTCCGGATTTGAAGGATACGGGGATTTCTGGCTATCTGTTAATCGACTGTATCCTGAGAAACGCGTGGAATTGCAGATCGAAACGTTTGGGCGAATGCCTGGGGAAAAGTTAGTTATTGTTGGCGGGTATGCAGAGGCGGATCATGCTTTGCCATATGCGAAGCATATTCGAACGAACTTGCCTGATAACGTGGAACTGCTCGGGGCGGTAGCGGAAGATGAGTTAGTTAATTTGTACGCGCGTTGCAAAGGATTTATTACTACGTCTTTAGATGAAGATTTTGGAATGACGCCTAACGAAGCGATGGCATCAGGAAAGGCAGTGGTTGCGATGAATGAAGGCGGGTGTCTGGAAACTGTTATCAATGGTTCAACCGGTTATCTTGTGGATGCGGATGTGGATGAGATCGTAAATGCTGTGGAGTGCATTTCCAGGGATCCTTCTGTGTTCAGGGAGAAGTGTATTGAACAGGCAAGGAAATTTGATGTGGACCGGTTTTTGAATGAGATGAAGAAAGAGATTGGGTACGATGTTAGAAAATAAAGAACCATTTATATCCATTGTAGTTCCAGTTTATAATGCAGAAGAGACCCTCACAGATTCTTTACATTCGCTGTGCACATTGGAATATCCGGAAGAGTTATTTGAAATAATTATTGTGCTTGATCAATCTACTGATAGAACTATGGATATTTTAAACACATTTATTGATTCGATACATTTGATTGAGAACAAAAAAAGAATGGGAGTTTCAGAATCCAGAAATTTTGGTTTAAATGTAGCACAGGGAGATTATATTGCATTTGTTGATTCGGATTGTGTGGTGCCACATAATTGGTTGGTGAAATTAGTTGAATATCTTAGGTCACCCAATGTGGCAGGAGTGTCAAGTTACCATGAACCAATAATAGAAGGTCCGTTGCGGGAACACTTGTTGCGAATGAGAAGCATTCAATTTAGTGGAGATGCTACAAAACAAATCGTTGTAAACAAACCACAGTTTCCTATTGAAGTTGATGCAATTTCTACTAACAGTTCAATTTTCAAGAAGGATATCCTCTTCGAGGTCGGGGGTTTTGATAAAGAGCTAATTAGCGGTGAAGATATAGATTTATGTTGGCGAATTGTAGAGAGAGGATACAAACTGTTGCTAGTTCCTGACAGTTATATTTCACATCGTCTCAAAGGCAATTTGAAAGATTTTGCAAAGAAGCAGTACTGGTATGGACAAGGAATCCCTTATCTTTTTATGAAGCATTTTAAGAGAATGTGGTTGATAGTTATTTTATACATTTTTGTATCATTGGCATTTGTTGATATTTATATGGCGATATTCAAAAATGTTTTTTTTGCAAAAATGTTACTTATTCTAATCCCATTTGTTCCACTTGTGAAGTTTATTCCTGAGTTAGATAGGGAAATGGGTTTTATCTGGAATCTTGAACACATTGCATTGAATTATTTGAAAGTACTTGCCAATATGTTTGGTATCATGAATTCAACGTTCCATATAGTGTGCAATTACCCAAAAAAATGGTTGCGGAGGGGATAGATTTTACGAATAAAACGCTTAGATATGGTATTTTAATCATATGTATTCTGCTTTTAATCATTCTCGGTATTGCGAAGACTGTGGATGGGACAAACTGGTATTTCATAGTTCTTCATGCGATTGTAATAATTCTGATCTCGTTTGCAATGATACAGTATGTGTTTAAAGATTGTGATGTGGTACCTTCAGATCGAATATCATATTTTAGTATTATTGTTACAATTGTTCTACTTCTTATACCTGCAACGCTCACAATCGTGATGAGTTCGGTATCATATGGAAGTGTATTTTTGATTATTGCAATTTCTATGTGTTCCGGAACAATAGCGTTTCTGTTATTTGGGAAGAATGTGCCACATACTAATTTGAGAAATGATATTTCATTGAAGAGTTATTGGAATAATACAAAAGATATACATTTACCACGTCCGGGGACACATTATAATATTTCATTGATATTCATATTTTTGCTTGGTTTCTTTTTGCGTGTTTGGGTATTTGGCACGCCTGTTGTTCCGTTAGGCTATGATGTGCCTGTATATCTGCATCTTGCAGAGGAGGGGTTGCATTCAACTACGTTACATCTTATAACAAGTGGTTTATCTGTAACAGGTAATGTGTATCAAGACACATGGAATTTTTCAAAACTATGGCTTGGCCTGATGGCAAAAGGATTTGGCATGTTCAATCTTGGTACGATATTTGTAGCAAAAATTGGCATGCCTTTTGTAAGTTCTTTGTCAATAATTCTTATATACTTCATTGCAAAGGAATTGACGTTAAACAAGAATGTTGCCACATGGGCATCGCTTTTTTTCGCAATCATGCCAGTAGAACTGTTATATAATGATCTCTATAAAGAAATGTTTGGCGAGATCTTGCTGCTGGTTGCACTTTATTTTATTATTAAGTTAAGTAAAAAACGATCGTATATTACGCTTGCTTTACTTTTGGTTTCAGGCATATTTATATGGAAAGTAGCGGTTACTGTAGCTGCTAAAGCTGTGATGTTCATTGTCTCTTTCATGGTGTTCTTGATTTTGGAAAAAAGGGTCTATAAAGTTGATGTGATAATTGGCGGTGTTCTATTGTTCGTCGCATTGGCAATTTTTAGCATTTCAGGTGGTGTTTCATTCGAACTGGTGCCAACGCGGGTGTATGGGACTGGCGCTTATACAAGGCTTGCATTTCCAATATTAGCTGTTACAAATATGACAACATTCCTACTTACAGTCTACTATCTATTTGGAAATTCGATCAAAAAACAGAATGATGGTTATGCCATTCCTTTTGCATATTCATTGTTTTTCAGTCTGTTTATATATTCATTTTTGATATCAGGTTTGCTGGGTTACAGAATATTTCCATCCTCTACTTTGTTGAACAACTTTCGGTTTGCACTTTATCTAAATATCCCACTTGCTATAATTTCAGGAATTGTGATGGATAATGCATTGCGCAAAATCACTGAGCGTAAAGTTGCATTCATCTTTATATCCATCATACTGCTGACATCTGCGATCGATCTTGGACTGACCATGCATCCTGCTACAACAGTCCATGAGAGCAGGCTTAGCCAGTATATTGATGATCAAACGTATGAAAGGTTACTTTCAATTTCCTTTGCTGATTATGACCATGTTTTCGTGGCAGGAGATTTCACACGGAATGAATCTACAGGAAATTATTCATTAGGAAACTGGATAAGGTACATTGTCTATTCGAAAAGTGGGAATGAAGCGGTATTTATTGAAGGAATTGATAAGTATCCAGTGAATTCGACCAGTTGTGATCTGCTTATAATATCTGAGAACAATAGTACAAGAATATTTATCTATGATAAGGGAATAAAAACAGAGTTGGTAATATGAAAAACATCATTAGACTCTTAATGATAACTGCAATAATAATTGCAACCAGTGTACCAGCGTTTGCTGGGTCTGGTACAATTATTTTAGATAATTCGGGCGGGTTCTTTGGAATTGATTCTGATGCAGGGGTTGGTATGAGCGAGTTTGCACAATTACTGGAGTATGATGGCTATACTGTTGTGGAAACAATCCAAACAAATGATGACTCTTCCCATATAACCGAATCGCTACTTGAAAAAGCAAATATTCTCGTATTGATAAACCCGACCAGATCATTTGGGTGGGAGGAGACGAAGTTAATTGAAGAGTATGTAAGCAATGGAGGCAGGCTCTTGCTGATCTGTGATACTCCTGAGTCGGCAAAATATATGAACCCACTTTCTGGTAGGTTCGGTGTTACATATCTTCCATACTACCTTGGCAGCGTAGGCGTGAATTCAAGTTTTGGTGAGATTCGATTTGTATCTGCAATGCCTGTAGCGCTTGATGCACAACCAAATCTTTCTATTGAGTGTAACTGCAGTGCAGGAGAGTGGGAGAATCAATGGAATATACCGAAGAGGAATTTTGAAGATAATTTCACCCTTATTGCGGGAATTGTGCATGGGGACGGCTTTGTTGTCGTTCTTGGTGATAAGGACATTCTTTTAAATGAAAATTTGGAGCAAAATGATGATTTTGTGTCTTTCATTTTTAACTGGTTGAGTCGTGAGTTTGTATCCAACAAATTGGTTTATATGCCAAATACATTAAAAATGGTAACAATCGATGGAAAAATAGCAGTCACATTCATACTGATAGAAAACCATGGTGATATTAACCAGACACTGGAATTTAACGTACCTCAACATTTGCAAAATATAGTCGAGTTTGATCCGGACAATCTTACTATAATGCCAGATGAACGCGCGAAGGTGAAGGTAACGGCAAACTGGAATGGAAATTATTCCAGTATTAGCGACATCTTGACAGTGGAACGAATGTACGGGTTTGTAAGAACCCAGGATTATATCAATCTCATTATGGAATTCAAATGAAAAAGTATTTCATTCTATTACTGTTCCTCACGTTGTTCTTCTTCCCTATAGCAGATGCTTCGGATAATATCTCTATAAAATATGACCAGGCCCGGATCGGTGATGAATATCGATTCTGGAACGGTAAGGGGACATTGGTCTCAAATGTGAATGGCAGTTTTACACTTGACACAGGCGATGTGGATATCATCACTTACAGTTCTGCTGCCCAGCCTTTTGGGCTCAATGGTCCTGTAATATCATTCAATACACAAAATGATTCTTTTGAATCGCTCTTCTTAGCACCAAAACCAGAAGGACATGGGCTATATCATATCACTGTCACACTTCCACATATCCAGCCTGAACGCGAGGTAGAGATATATATCGAGAATGCAGAGAGAGTAATCAGTTCGAATGTGAAATTTTCCACCACAAAAGAAGGAGAATATCTTACTCTTAAGGCAGTAACCGACCAAACAGATATTAAGATCACATATATTACAAAACTGACATACATAGTGGTTGCAGATGCTGTTGCGGCTCTTATTTTTACTGTTGTCCTGCTTGGATTTATTATATTAAAACGAAAGGATATTAAAAGCGGTTTCCGCCTGAACATAAAGGATATCAAACAAATAACCGGTATTGGTGTAAAGGAGAACGAGAACAATTATGAAGTATTCCTTGATACGACTGGTATGAAAATCCAAAAACCGTTTGGAACAGAGTCGAATCGAATATATTTGAGGATCCCGTTCTGGATCGTATCTGCAGTTATCCTGGTCGTCCTTTTATGGTCATTTTACATGGCCATAACAAGTCCGCTTGCAAGGGTATGGGATATGCTTGGTATGTTTAAGGTTGTTATTATTTTCTTTGCGGGATTGATTTCGGTTCTTTCAGCAATATTGATCATGTCGATGAGAACAGAGAAAGATGCTGCAATCGGGTTTAGCATTATTGGCGGGGGTATAATCTGGATCATGTTTGCATATCTTGGTGCAATCGCAGTTGTGCTATCTGTGACAACTGCTCTACTCATATATTTTTTGTCAGTGCTGGTACTGGAAGAGGAAGAAGAAACGGAGGAACTCACATGAAATTAATTGTAACAATTCCTGCTTATAATGAAGAAAATACGATTAACAAAGTAATTAGGGAGATCCCGTGCCAGATCGATGGAATTGATTCAGTTGAAGTGCTGGTCATCAATGACGGTTCTAAAGATAATACAGTAAAGGTCGCAAAGGATGCCGGTGCGGATCATATCATAAACCAGAAAGAGAATCTGGGTCTTGCATTCACATTCAGGACAGGTCTTGAAGAAGCGCTTATGCGAGGTGCTGATATCATAGTGAACACTGATGCAGATTTCCAGTATAACCAGCAACAGATACCTGATCTTATCAAGCCAGTTCTGGAAGGTAAAGCTGACATTGTGCTTGGTTCCAGGTTTAGCGGGCATATTGAGCACATGGCACCGCAGAAAAGACTCGGCAACATCCTCGCTACACGTGTTACCAGGATGGCATCAGGATATCCTGTGACTGATGCCCGGACAGGGTTCCGGGCTTTTTCAAGGGATGCGGCTCTGCGAATGAACATCCTTTATGATTATACTTATGTGCAGGAGACTATAATACAGGCAGTCGACCATAATCTGACAATGGTCGAGATCCCTATAAAAGTTAGGAAATGTGAGGGTGATTCAATTTTGATACAGATGCAAAAAATTGTATTTACTGGTGTTAAGCAAAAACTGGGGATAGATGCACAAATCTGTAAGAGATTCAACATTGCATTAACACCAAAGGTTTCCACAGTCCCACATTTTGCAAAAAATGGCATGGGATTTTAGCAATTATATTCTAAAATAGAGGATGAACATGGTTTTGAAAACGGTTACAATCTTTGGTTTAGGGTATGTTGGTTTACCTTTAGCATGTCTCTGCGCAGAAAATGGCTACAATGTTTATGGAGTTGATATCGATTACCATAAGGTTGCAAATATAAACAATGGAGTTAGTCCAATAAAAGATGAAACACTGGAAAAAGATGTGGCACGTCTGAAAGGATTGATTAAAGCAACAATTGACGGAGTCATCGCAGTTCAAAACTCAGATATTGTCATTGTATGCGTTCCAACTCCAGTTGAAAAAGATTCTAAACCAAACTTGAGTTTTGTTGAATCTGCTGCAAAAACTATTTCAGAAGGATTAAAACCCGGGCAATTGATTATTCTTGAATCAACAGTAGCTCCAGGGACTACAGAATCAGTTGTTAAAAAAATATTGGAAACTAGCAATTATAGGGCATCAATTGATTTTGATCTTGCTCATTGCCCGGAAAGAATTGATCCAGGTAGTAAAAATTGGCCATTAAAATCAATACCACGAGTTGTCGGGGCATTGAGTTTAGATGGCGCAAAAAGAGCTAAGAGCTTTTACCAATCTATTTTGGAGACCAAAATTCATGTGATGTCTGGTGTAAGAACTGCAGAAGCTGTTAAAATTGTCGAAAATACATTTAGAGATATAAACATTGCATTTGTAAACGAAATGGCTATGTCTTTTGATGTCTTGGATATTGATTTAGTGGAAGTGCTGGAAGGAGCGTCTACGAAGCCCTTTGGATTCATGCCATTCTTCCCTGGCTGTGGAGTAGGTGGGCACTGTATTCCAGTAGATCCTTATTATTTGATACATGCTGCTAAAGAAAGCGGTTTCATGCACGAGTTCTTAAATTTATCACGCGAGATAAATAATAATATGCCAAATTATACTATTAAGCAGCTAACAAGTGCCTTTGATGAATCTGGAATGAATATTGAATATTCAACAATTGCAGTATTAGGTATAGCATACAAAGCCGGAGTGGATGATCTTCGCGAAAGTCCTGCACTGAAAATCATTTCGAAGATTGAAAAAATGTGTTCAAATCTTAAAATTTTCGATCCATATGTACCTGATAAATCCACAGAAAAAAACATATCTTCGACAATTGAAGGTAGTGATTGTATACTGATTCTGACGGAACACACAGAGTTTAAAAACCTTGATATGAAAAAAATATACGATTGTGGAGTTAAAATTATTGTCGACGGGAAAAACATCATAGATAAAAATCTTGTCAAAAATGCTGGTTTAATCTATCGTGGGATTGGACGCGGTCTTTGATAAAAAGTCTCTTTGGTGATAATATGAAATTAGTTGTAATAATACCAGCATACAATGAAGAAAAAACTATTGCTGATGTCATCAACCAAATTCCGTATAACATGGAGCATATAGATGAAGCTGAAGTTCTTGTTATCGATGATGGTTCAGTGGATAATACGGTGCACATATCAAGAGATGCTGGTGCAAAGGTTGTATCACATAATAAAAATATGGGGGTTGGTGTTGCTTTTTCGACAGGCATACAGCGTGCTCTTGAGATGGGGGCCGACATAATAGTAACGATTGATGCTGATGGTCAGTTCAATCCACATGATATCCCAACCATGGTTGAACCTATTTTAAATGGCAATGCTGATTTCACAACCGCATCGAGATTTTTAGATCCACATCTAGTACCAGAAATGCCACGGATTAAAATATTTGGGAACCATATATTTACTAAAATGATAAATATTATAACTAACCAAAATTTCAAAGACACGCAGTGTGGTTTTAGAGCATATTCAAAGGAAGCTGCAATGCGGTTAGTATTGTTTGGAAAATTTACCTATACCCAAGAGGTATTTTTGGATCTCGCAAAGCAGAATTTACGAATTGTAGAAATTCCGTTAAAGGTTAAAGGCCAGCGAGTTGGAAAATCAAGAGTAGTTTCCAATATATTTTCCTATGGCATCAAAGCATTGGTTATTATAATCAGATCAGTAAGAGATTACAAGCCGCTGGCGTTTTTTGGCATAATCAGTTTGCTATTCATTTTTGTCGGAACTTTGATTGGATTATTTATATTACAACACTGGTTGTCCACAGGCCAAGTTTCACCTTATAAATCACTCACAACAGCTGCGTCTGCATTGATAATAATAGGTTTGCAGATGTCGGTACTTGCCCTACTCGCTGACATGATCGGGAGAGAAATGAAACTGATGCGAGATGTTCTATACTATGCTAAAGTAGAGAAGTACAACAAGAAATGAAAAACAATCACCAGAAAAAATATGTTGTATTTTAAAGTCAGCGATAAAACTGCGAAATGAATTTTAAATGACTCATAAATGCAGGATTTGTTGTAAAAGTTGGAGTCAAAAAAAGGATATTACTATGAAGTTGTGGAGAATGTCCCTTAAATTTGATTGTGTGATTATTGTGCAATTTCGGCTAAAACGAGTAATATGATTGATAAAGGACTGATCAAGATGGACGGTACATTACACCTTACCAAATTACGCAAAAAAATATGCAACTTCGATCGGACTGCTGTTTATAATAGCGCTGGTATGGCTACCAGAGCAAGAGTACTGATCCATTACCTGCAAACCGGAATAGTCACTCCTTACCTGCCGTCTGCAGTGCTGACAATGATCCTGTGGATCATGGGTGTGCAGATATTTATATTCGGATTGATCGCTGATATGTTGAAAACCCAGCGTCAGATCGGTGACGAGGTGCTGTACAGGTTGAAGAAGATGAAGTTTGAAAAATCAAAGTAGTGATCTGATGGAACTCATTGAATTGTTTAGGGTAGTATTCGGTTCCATATTTGTGTTGTTCCTTCCCGGGTTTGCATGGAGCTATGTATTTTTTGAAAAGGGGGAGATCGATGAGATCGAGCGAATAGCCCTGTCTTTTGGATTATCCATTGCTCTTGTGCCACTGATCGTTTTCTATTTGAACTGGCTGTTCGGGGTCAAGATAAATCTTTTGAATTCAACTATGGTCATAATTGGTTTGATAACAGTCCCCTTGGTGTATCGTGTGATCATGCGGCAAAAGAGATTCCATGGCCTTATGAAAAAAAAAAATCCGGGTAAAGACCAATGAGTATCAACAACTGAACCTGTGATCAGCATGAAACAAAACGTCATACACGGTACGATATACCTGACTGCTGCACAGGCAGTATTCGTGTTTTCGGGCTACACGATCCATATGGGTCTTGCCAGGCTTCTGGGACCGGCCGGATATGGTGTATATGCTGTTGTGGTTTCACTTGTGACTACAGTTAACCTGATCCTTACAAGCGGCATACCGCAGGCTGTATCCAGGTATGTGGCACATGATAGTAGTGACACGGTTGCAATAAGGCGCACTGCTTTTAAGATGCAGCTGGTGCTAAGTTTTGTGATGTTTTTCATCTATTTTGTTATGGCAGAACGGATCGCATTGGTGTTCAATGATCCGGCTCTTGCGCATTTTATTCGGGTATCAGCTTTTATGATACCAGGGTATGCCATGTATTCTGTTCTGCTGGGTTACTTGAACGGATTGCGGGAATATAAGGAACAGTCATTGAATTCGATATGTTATTCTGTGTTCAATACCGGGCTTATCCTGCTACTTGTTGTGATGGGGTATTCTACCATGGGTGCTGTCACAGGCTTTGCGGTCGCACCGCTTGTGGGTGTTGGGATTGGGTTATTCTTTGTAAGGGGGAAAGGGAAAGATGAGATCAACAATGTTCCAATATCCCGGAGCTCATCGATGGTAACAAAACAGATCATGGACTTTGCAGTGCCTGTGATCTTCTATTCGGTTGCGATACATCTGATCATGGTTGTGGACCTGTTCTTTGTCAAGGCATATCTGGCTAATTACGATGCAGGGTTATATTCAGCAGTATCGATGATATCAAGGATCCCTTTCTTTTTGATAGGTGGACTGTACGGTGCGCTTTTCCCTGCGATATCCCTGGTAACCGCCAACAAGGATGCAAAAAACACCCGCAGGTATATCGCGAACTCTGTGAAGGTCTCGCTTGCAGTAATCCTGCCAGCGGTCGTCATCATTGCGGCGTTCCCGGGCAGTTTGATCGCACTGTTATATCCAGCTGAATATGCCAGCGGGGCATCAACGCTCAGTATCCTGATACCTGGCATGGGGTTCTTTTCACTCTTTACGTTGTTCGCAACCATTCTAAACGGCAGCGGCATGCCGCGAGTTTCGCTTATCATAAGCCTGTTCATTCTTGGTCTGGATGCAGTGCTGAACTACGTACTGGTGCCTGAATACCACTTGATCGGGGCAGCAGCAGCAACGAGCGCAGCATGTTTTGCTGCTTTTGTTCTGTCCGGAGCGTATGTGTACTGGAAATTCGGGATGTGTGTGAGGTCTTAGGAATGCACTTATGTAAAATAGCACCAATACTAATCATAAAATTGATATACTCCAAATAGATGTGATGTAACCGAAGTTGAAAACGCAAGTATGCCGAAACAAAATACCTTGGTTTTTGGAGAGACGCTCGCGGTATCCAACACTTCGTTTACATTACCTGCAACCACAACATCTGTCAGAACCAAACACATCATATCAGGACTAACTATGAATACGACCGAATTGATCCGCCTGGGCGAATCTGAAACCCTGGAATTTAAACAATCACTGTCATTGAGAGATGAAATTGGTAAAGCCATCTCTGCATTTTCCAGTACGAATGGCGGAGTGGTCATGGTCGGTGTGACTGATAGGGGGGATGCAATTGGAGTTGGTATTGGGGCAAACACGATTGAAAATGAAGCGGGTTATATCAAGAGGCACACTGACCCGCCGATATTTCCTTTTATCAAGGTTCTTGAAGTTGATGGCAAAAACATCGTTGCAATTGAAGTGGAAGAATCCAGTGATAAGCCTGTTTTCTTTAAAAAATATGCGCACAAACGAGTGGGGAAATCCAGCCAGCTTATGTCATCATCGGAGATGCGAAGACTTGCACATGAGGATAAACCAAAACTGCTATGGGACGAGAGGATATGCGAGGGTGCGAGTCTTGAAGATATAGATGAAGAAAAGGTGCGATGGTTCCTGGAAAAAGCAAGATTTGAACGAAGATTAGAGGTTGGTTATGACACTCCGATCATAGATGCATTGGAGAGATTAAATCTCGTTAAGAAAAACAATTTGACGGATGCAGCTATCTTATTGTTTGGAAAGAGACCCCAGAAGTTCTTCCTGCAATCGAAAGTACGGTGTGCGCGCTACAAAGGTACAACACCTGTTGATTTTATTGATCTGAGGGTTATAGAAGGCACTATAGTTGATCAGGTGGATGATGCAGAAAAATTCATTCTCTCCCATATCAAAAAGGCAGCTAAAATTGTAGGATTTAAGAGACTGGAAGCATTGGAATACCCCCTGAATGCCCTGAGAGAGGCTATTGTAAATGCAATTTGTCACAGGGACTATGCATCAAGTAGTGATATTACGATCGGAATATTTGATGACAGGATCGAGATATCAAATCCCGGAACGCTGCCAGAACCCCTGACGCCTGCTGATCTGAAGCTTAAGCATAGGTCCATTCCAAGGAATCCGTTAGTTGCGAATGCATTTTTCATGATCAGGAATGTTGAACAGTGGGGAGAGGGGACGAATAAAATCGTACAATGGTGCACAGAACACGGATTGAGAGAACCGGATTTTGAGAACATTGCAGGAGGTTTTCTTGTCAGTTTTTATGCTCCAGACGAGACATTGTCACTTATTCCCGAGGTGGGAAAGATCAATTTAAAGGAACTTGGATTAAATGAGAGGCAGATAAAAGGGATCGAGCTCATTTTCAAAAATGGAAGAATTACAAATAGTGAGTACGCAAGAGAATTTAACATTTCAAGAAATAGTGCAACCAATGATTTGGCCAGTTTTATTGAAAAGGGATTGATAAAAAGGATTGGTAAGGGCAGGGGATGCAACTATGTCCCAAAAATTTGATTGTGCAATTATTGTGCAATAAAGAACCTATCAAGATAAACAGTAAAGGAAGAGGTTTATTATAAACTGCGGACGTAACGGACGATTAGCAAACGATTGACGGGCGATTACAGGTATCCCTGCAGCATAGGTAATAGACTTGTTGCGAAATAACTCATATATCGCTATGCTACAACGGTTTTTAAGCATTTACCGCAAAACGGCAGGTAGATGCCTATTTAGGCTTATTACGCAACAGGTCTAATGATTAGATGATGATCAGGTAATGGTTAATATTCCACTAAAATATATTTAATCCATAAAGATGTCTCTAAAAGCTAACAAATGTCCCTAAAAATGTCCGTAAAAACCCGCACCACACAAAACTTACAATACGGAAACAAACCCCACCAAACATGAAAAAACAAAACGTAACCCACGGCACCATATACCTGATGGCCGCCCAGGCGGCATTCGTAGCCTCAGGCTACGCCATCCACATAGGACTAGCCCGCCTGCTGGGACCTTCGGATTACGGCATTTATGCTGTGGTGATTTCGCTTATGACGATGGTTAACCTGATACTCACAACAGGCATACCGCAGGCGGTATCGAAGTACGTGGCACATGATGACGGCAGTGCGGAGGAGATCAAAAAGATGGCGCTTAAGATGCAGCTTGTGTTCAGTCTTGCGATATTTTCAGTATATTTCCTGCTGGCGGGACAGATCGCACTGCTCTTAAACGATGCAAGCCTCACGCCATACCTGCGCGCCTCATCGTTCATAGTCCCTGGCTATGCCGTGTATTCCGTTCTCGTAGGATACTTAAACGGCCTGCGGGAATATAAGAAGCAGGCAATAACTGCTGTGAGCTATTCTATCTTCAAAGCAGTGTTCATACTCGCTATGGTACTGGCCGGCTACGCTATTATGGGAGCTGTCGTTGGGTTTGTATTCACACCGATCGCAGGGCTTTTGATAGCAATATATTTCACACGGCACAGGAAGATCAGTGAGCATTCGCCTGCCCTGACAGGCAACAAATTATCACCAGTTCAGACTCTCGGCGACCACATTCTAAACCGCACCCCTTCGATCACTGTAAAACAGATTATGGATTTTGCAGTGCCGATTGCGTTATTTTCAGTAGCAACCAACCTGATTATGAGTGTAGACCTGTTTTTTGTCAAAGCCTACCTGACCAATTATGATACAGGGATATATTCTGCCGCATCAATGATATCACGGGTACCGTTCTTCCTGATTGGCGGGCTGTACGGGGCACTCTTCCCTGCCATCTCCAACTCCACAGCCAGCAACAACATAGAAAAGACACGCAAATACATCTCACAGTCACTGAAATACTCCCTGATGGCAATGGTGCCTGCTGTGTTGATCATATCCTACTTCTCAGATGAGTTAATCACACTGGTATATTCAGGCGATTACGCAGGAGGAGCACAGGTACTGAGTATCCTTGTGGTAGGTCTCGGTTTTTATTCGCTGTTCTTCCTGTTCACGACAATATTAAATGGAAGCGGGAGGCCGCGAGATTCGCTAATTATTAGTGTGGTCGTGCTTGGGCTTGATGTTGTTCTGAACTTCTTGCTGGTGCCGGGGTATGGGATGATCGGGGCTGCGGCAGCGACTGCTGGGGCATGTATGGTGGGATTTGTGGTGAGTGGGGTGGGGGTGGGTTGGAGAGTTGGCAGTATTCATTGATAAGAAGTTTAGAATATAAATGCAGCATTATTTAAACTTGGAAATTATGATCTACAGCTATATCGAAAAAAACATTAAATTGGTGGTATAAATATGAAGATTCTGCAAGTCAATGATACTATAGAAAAGTATAGGGGCGCTGAAATATATATGTATAGTCTTGTGGAGATTCTTGAAAAGAATGGCCACGAAGTAGAGATTTTTGGGAGCAATAAATTTGAAAACAAACTAAGCTTTCTAACACGATTTTATGATCCATTTATTTATTTCAAATTATCTAAAAAAATCGAGCATTTTAAACCTGACGTGATTCATTGCCATAATATTGTAAGAACAATTTCGCCTTCTGTTTTGCATGCTGCTAAAAAGCATAAGGTTTCTGTAGTTATAACAGTCCATGATTATCATTTGATTTGTCCAAAAACGTGGTTTATTGACAAAAATGGAAATCCATGCAAATATGGCTTCGGTTGGAGATGTTTGTTATCGAATTGCTATACTTTCAAAAGAGGTAGAAGATATTTTCTCTTCCACTTGCTCAAAATCCTAAAAATTTGCTTGCATAGGAGAATTATAAAAAACAATGTTGGTACTTTTATAACACCATCTAAAAATCTAGGGCTATGGGTTGAAAAAAGTTTATGCATTGGCAATATAGAAGTTGTACCAAATTTCATAGATACATCTAACATTTGCTATAAACCTGTAACCGATACAAAAATATTACTTTATATTGGTAGTTTATCAAAAGAAAAGGGAATTGAATATTTAATTAATGCAATGCCTCGAATTCAAGAGGAAATACCAAATGCAAAATTAGTGATTGTTGGAACAGGCCCAGAAAAAGAGAAACTTGAAAAATTAGCAGCTCAAATTGGAGCTGATCAAGGTTTAACTTTTACAGGTTGGGTGAATGATTCAGATATAATTAAACATATTCAGAATGCTGAAGTTGTTATTGTTCCTTCATATTGGGCAGAAAATTTTCCAATCGTTACTTTGGAGGCAATGGCGAATGGAAGACCAATCATTGTAAGTGATATTTTTGGTTTGTCTGAACGGATTGAAAATAATGATGTAGGCTTTTTATTTGAGGCTGGTAATTCCAAAGATTTGGCGGATAATGTTATCGATTTATTATCTAATTTTAAGTTAGTAACAATTATGTCAAGGAATGAAAGAAAAAAAGTTGAAGATTTGTATTCGGCAGAGAAACATTATGAGAAGATTATGAATATCTACGGAGGCATTAAATGCTTGGAAAGTTAGGCTGGAGTTTGATAGAAAGGACTACTCTTACGTACGCTGTTAGAAAGTATAATAGTTATTGTAATGGAATGTATTTAGATTTGGGTTGCGGTAATAAAGAGTATATGGAATTTTTTAAAGTCAATAATTATATTGGAGTAGATGTCTCCAAAGACTCAAAAGCAGATATTTTATGCGATGCACATTTTTTACCATTTAAAAATGAATGTTTTGACTCGGTGTTATGTACTCAAATGTTAGAACATGTGCAAAATCCAAACAAAGTATGCTCAGAAGTCGTAAGAATTCTTAAACCACAAGGAACTATTTTACTTACTGTGCCAATGATATGGGAATTACATGAAGAGCCAAATGACTATTATAGATATACAAAATATGGTATAAGCTTCTTGCTTAAGAAAAATGGATTCAAAATTCTTCATGTAGAGAGCCGCGGAGGGGGGGGTAAAGTGATAGGTCAAATGATATCACTTTTTATTAAAGGAGTCACTGACAAACCATTATTTAAATATCTAATTTTCCCATTTGTGTTTCTATGTCAAATGTTATTTGTACTTTTAGATAAACTTGACAAAACTCAGAAATTAACTTTAGGCTATGTTATAGTAGCAAAGAAGGATTGCGGTGATTAATATGCAGACAGAATCGGATATTCAATTCTATGAAGGGAAATTCACAAATTCAATTGAAGACCTGTCTGTATCTAAAAATCTTCTTAAACGACTTTTCTACAAACTTTCCGTGACACAAGATAGAACCAGAATATTTAACAAACTGATCAATGATTCGAATGAAAATTTAATACTAGACTTGGGTTGTGGGGGGGGAAGAGAAATAATAAAGAAAAAAGGTAAAGTCGTTGGAATCGACATTTCATTTTCTTCGCTTAAAAAAGCTAAAAAAATATACGAAAATGTTTTATTAGCAGATGTACAAAATCTTCCTTTTAAAAACAATACTTTCGATGTTGTATGTTCATTTGACATCATAGGTCATATCCCCAATGAGCATAAAAAATCAACAATACATGAAATGGCAAAAGTATTGAAGAAAGGGGCTTTAACCATACATTTTGTTGAGACAGAAAGCAAATGTAAATTATTATACTTCGCAAGAACTTATGACTATTTATATGAGCAATATTTTATTTTGCAAGATGGGCATTTTGGTTTAGAAATCCCATCAAATGTGGTGAATAGGTTCAACAAGTTTTTCAAAGTACTCAATTCTGAGGGGCTTTATTATAATATATGGGGGTCTGGAAAATACGTCAAAAGATTTGATAATGAATATAAATTAAAATCGATAAAAATAAAATTACTTGTGTACTTTGGTAAATTTGCAGAATTAAATTTAATGTGCTATACTATTGCAAATATATTTATGGGGATTCTACATAAATATGAAAAATTCAAAATGTCTTTTGATGATGCCACCTTAATATTCGTTTTTGGTTACAAGATGTGATTGTTATGGATATGGAGCAATTTTACAACAATTCATGGCATGAAGCGAAGGAGATAATTGAGAAAAGATATCCCATTATTCTAAAAATGGTTGGTTCGCACAATAAAGTTTTAGATGTGGGGTGTGGTACTGGATTTTTGAGTTTATTGATGAAAAATCAAGATAATGATGTATACGGGATTGATATTTCAGAAGTGGCTTTAAGAAAAGCTGAATTAAAAGGAATAAAAGTTAAGCGAGGGGACGTCGAAAATACCCTGCCTTTTGATGACAATACTTTTGATATTGTTGTTTGTAGTGAAGTAATAGAACACCTATTCAACCCAATGTATTTGCTTGAAGAAATTTGGAGAGTGTTGAAACCAGATGGTTATATTGTATTAAGTACCCCAAATGTCGCATATTTTCTTCGTAGAATTGCTTTATTTTTTGGAAAATTCCCTGAAGAAGTAAAATGGGCAAGAACTAGTAACACAAACGAATGGGAACATATTCGATTTTTCACAATTAATTCTCTGAGGAAAATTCTTGAGTCAGCAGGATTTAATTGTAATGAGGTGAGAGGGGTAGATCGTTTCATGAACGTTCCTCTTTCAAAAGTATCAATAAACTTATTCAGCCAGGGGTTTTGTGTGAAAGCATTTAAACTGGGGTAAGATTATGCATATGGTTTTGAGAAATAGATATATTTATTGGTTATTATTCATTTTAATTATAGCATTGACTTCGGTCAGGTTATATCTTGCAAATTATTTACCCATTGTGGGCGATGGTGCTTTCCACTCTACAATTGCAGAAGAAATTGTGAATGTAGGTTTTCCTCCGGTTACCATCTCTCGTTTTTTGACAGATTACAAAGAAGGATTTCCTATAACATATACACAATTTTTCCACATTTCTTTGGCAATAGTAAAGATATTTACAGGAACTTATAAAATATTCGCCCCTGTTATGGGGATTATCACAGTTATATTATTTTATCTAATTGGAAGAGATATATTTAACTCCAAAAGATTTGGTTTGATTTCAGCTTTTGTTGTTGGTAGTTATCCACAATTTATTTTATACACATCTACTGTTTTCATGGAATGTTTAGTAGTACTGTTTTTTTTCTTATCAATCTACACACATTATAAAGCAATTGCCCAAGAATCGCGTTCTTATTTAGCTCTTTGTGGGCTTTTCGTAGGCGCTGCCTTTGCAACTAAAGCATCCATGCTTTTTTTGCCTATTGTTATACTGTTGCAACACTTGTATTTAAAAGGGCGGATTAGGCATTTAATCTACATTATGTTAATAAGTTTATTTGTTATTTTACCATTTAGTTTATATCTTTATGAGAGTACAGGGATTGTTTTGTTCCCAACAGGAAACAGTTTCATTGATAATATATTTCCTCCAATATACATATTCCAAGAAAATGCTGCGGCTGTTATGCAATCAGTGCTTGCTAGCAGAGAGATTTATAGTGTAAATTATTTCGACCCTCATACCTTATTCACCTTTTTTAATCCCTCAACATATAGATATAATTGGTATCACATGGAAGAGCAACTATTTTTTGTATTTTTACTTTTTGGCATATTCAAATTATGTACTAAAGAGAATCGTAGAAATCTAGTATGGCTCATGACGCCCATTCTTGTGTATTATCCCATATTGCAGATTACTAAAATAACACGATATTTTTTGCCAATTAAACTTATTGGAGTACTCTTTGTTGCGTCTTCAGTTTTTTTTGTTTTGGAAATTAATAAGCAAAAAAAACAACAATTTCATAAATATTTGGTGGTGATTTTTATAACAGTATTGGTAATGGCTTTTTCTAATGCATTTGTTTTTGGAGTATCTGATACCAAAAATAAAGCAAATACATTGATTTGGCAACCTGCCAAAGGTACAATGTATGATGCAATTGAAGCTTTTAATTATATAGATGGTTCCATAGAAAATGGTACGATTGCAAGTAGTGACATACATTCATCACTATATTATACTAATCAAAACATACTTTGGATAAATTGGTATGGAAATGCTGAATTTTACACACCTCTTTTAGAGAACGATGGGGAAAATATATACGTTCAATTCTATAAAAATAATGTATCGCATATAGTTATTTACAAAAATGAATTATACCCAAGAGAGAGAATGTCACATCCAAATCAATTCCCCATTGAAACGTACAATTTTATAAAAACAGATACTAATTTTGATTTAGTATTCAAAAAAGGAGAAGTTGAAGTATATAAATTTGTTAAATAATATTATGTATTACAGAGGCTATCCAACAATTAGTGTCAGTAGCAAATCTCTTGCTTCTTTTTTGATTTAAAGCTTCAATCCGTCTCCTTTTTCTTTGGATTTTGAATTAATGGACAGCCTCTACAATTTAGAATATATTTTAAAATATTCTTTACCCATTTTATGTAAATCGAATTTATCCACAGCTTTTTTTCTATTGTGTATGCCCATCTGTTTTCTCAGATTTTCATCATCTCCGAGAATCTTTATCTTTTGGACAAAACTTTGAACATCATCAATTTCACACAAAAAGCCACCTTTATTATCATCTATTAGTTCTGGAAATGATGAACAATTTGTTGCTACTACAGGTTTGGCGGTCGACATCGCTTCAGCAATGGAATAACCAAATCCCTCTAAACGCGATGGTGCAATTAGTATATCACATAAGTTGTACATTTTCACTAATTCTGATAAACACAATCTATTGACAGGAATCATTTTTCTATTTGACAAATGATTGTTTTTGGTCCTTAGCCCTGAAGTATAATATAATACGAATCTATCATCTAATTTGTCCATTATTCTTGGTAATAAATCAGCCCCCTTTCTTTTTGTAAGATTTCCTACGAAAAACAATTTAATTTTATTTGGATAAGGATCATCAATATGTAGTGGTTTGAAAATATCAGTATCAATGCCGTTATAAATGACTTTAACGTCGGTTATTCCGAAAACAGCCTCTATTTCTCGTTTGGTATTTTCACTAACTGCAATAATAAAATCAGCATAGTTTAATGATTTTTTAGTATATTGCAAGAGAATTTTATGGAATAATTTCTGACTTATTGACGTGTAATGTTGGTATAATGGATTAAAAACTATATGATGTGCAGTGACCACCAAAGGTTTCGATTTAACTTTAAATGCAAATCCAGCATCAACATTTGAATGAACAATATCATATAGTTTGATATTTTTAAAATTTGATTTAATTAAAAAAGGAGCAATTTCTAAACGCTGAGGATAATACTTTATTTTAGTTTCAATATTTAAATGACTCATAGTTTCACTGAGTCTCTCAAAATAAACATCACCACCTGACCGACCTCTAAACAATTGATAAAGAATTTTCATTTTCCAACACCTTTTATCACTTAAAAGTTCTTCAAACTCATACTTTTCCATCAGTCTATATCTAAATCATTTTTTATAGCTATGTTTATCCAGTTAGGGATAAAGTTAGATAATTTATTAATCAGTTCAATGGGCATAAGCGCAGTAAATTTAATGATAGGAAATGGCATTTCAGTATCAAGATGAAAATTTTTAGGGTTCTTGATTACTTCGGAATGCAAATCAATCACTTCTTTGAATGCACATGAAAGCATTTTACTGAGTTGACTATAAGTTAACAAATCAACGTTGTATTCATCAATTCCTTTGAATAATTTAACATATTTATTTGCAATTATCATAGACAAATACGATAAAAACGGAAGTTTGGTATGTGGTTCAATTGGCCATAATTTGTTCGGTGTTGCGATATAAAATATACCATTGAATTTTAAGACACTATATGCTCCATTGATTAGTTGTTGGTGATGTTGCTTTGGAACATGCTCTATTACTTGGTTACAGATAACAACATCAAAAGAGTTGTGCTTAAATGGAAGTTTATATCCACTAGCGAGTAAGAAATTAAAGTCATTAAATTGAATTTGATATTTATATAGAGTATCTTTACAGCTTTTGTCTTGCACATCAATAGTTATGACCTCATTGCCATATCTTGACATTTCATATGAAATCAATCCAGACCCCCCGATTTCTAATATTCTCTAGTTTTTCAGTTTTCCATTCATAACATATTCTATACATGCAATAATTTTCTTGGCTTTTTGAATCCTGGACTCGTCAACGACGGCAAAACCACAATTTTCTATCATTCCAACCCCTCATAAATCTTGACAAATTGCTTTGTCACGACATCCCATGAAAACTTTTCCTGTACAGTTCCTAACCCAGTCCCTGAAACCATTTGTCCCATTTTTCTATTTGAAAGAAGCTCAATTATCTTCTCAGCAATATCATCTGGATTTTCAGGTTGTGTTAAAAAACCAGTCTCCCCGTTTTTAATAATATCTATAATTCCACCAATGTCGCTTCCTATGACAGAAGTTCCACATGCCATTGCCTCTAATAATACAACCCCTAAACCTTCCGTGTCCCCACCTTTTGTTTCAATAGAAGGCAGAACAAAAATATCAGACGATGCATAATATTTTGGCAAATCTGAATTTTCAATGAACCCGACAAAAAACACATTATCTTTTAAACCAAGGCTTGCTGAAAGGTTTTCAAGTTTTTCTTTTTCAGGACCCGATCCACCTATTATCAATTTTGCATTTGAAAATACTTTTATAACATCTTCCATTGCCATTATTAAATATTTAATACCTTTTTTATCCACCAATCTACCAACACTCAGTATCAAATATTCTGCTTCAAAAACATTCCGCAAGTCAGATGCTTTGTCAGGATTGAAGCGAGATGTATCCACACCCATTGGTATTATTTTGACATTGCATTTGAGTTCATTTTCAATCGCTGTGATTACATTTTTTGTATATTTGCTATTTGCTGTAATCTCATCTGAATTTTTTAGTACGAAAGAGCCAATAATGCCAAGAATTTTAGAATTTCTTATTGTAAAAACATCGCCAGCATGAGCAGTTGTTATATGAGATGTCTTGAATATTTTACTTGCTATTCCTCCAATTAAACCACTTGGAATAATCCAATGAGAATGAATAACACCAATTTTTTCATTCTTGATTATCTTAAATGCATAATACAACTCTGACAAAATCAACAATGGCACTTGAATCTTTGCCAAATGACTTCGTTTTATGTTTGGTAGAATTCCTCCATCATAAGCCAATTTCTGATATTTTGCTGGCCAAAAATAGGGGAAACGAAAAATATTCATCTCATCCATAATTTCAAACTTTTTAACACCGGGGTAATGCGGTGCAAGTACAACAATTTCAAATCCATTTTCTTGCAGTCTTTTTGAAAGTTCATAAACAAATGCAGGAGTCGTATCATTTTGCCATCTTGGGAATGTTGTTGCAAGCACCAACACTTTCTTTGAAATATTATCGCTCATAGTGACACATACCCGTTTAAGTATAATCTAATCTCTTATATTCATCATCAAACCTCACAATATCATCCTCACAAACATACTCCCCCAACTGAACCTCAACAATCTCCAGCCCGATCTTCCCGGGATTAGACAACCGATGCTTAACACCAGCCCGTATGAACGTACTCTCACCCTGCCGCAGGAAAAACTGCTCACCATCAACCTCCACACATGCCATTCCCTTCACCACGACCCAGTGCTCGCTCCGGTGGTGATGCAATTGCACACTCAGCTTCCTACCCGGAATCACCATGATATTCTTGATCTTATGCAGATCCGAATCCTCAAGGATCGTGTATCTTCCCCATGGGCGATACACGGTCCTGTGAAGGTCCGCCCGAACATCCTGCTTAGCCTTTAATGTGTCTACAACATCCTTTACATTCTGGGAACTTGCACGCGGGCACACCAGCAATGCATCCGGTGTATCCACAACTATCATATCATCCACATCTATCATCGAAACAAGCTTGTTCCTTTCCGAATAGATCAAATTGCCAGATGAATTTATAGTTACATCATCACAATCATAAACCACATTAACGTACGCGTTCTTCTCAAACTCCCTGTACATCGCATCAAAATTACCCATATCACTCCATTTGTGATCAAGCCCGACAACAACTACCTTATCGGATCTCTCCATAATTGCATAATCGATCGAGATCGAAGGCATAGCATCATACGCTTCATTGATATCGCCGGATGAGAACGCATCCACAAACCCAGGAGCATGTGCAGCCAGCTCTGCTAAGAAAACATCAGTATCGAAAAGGAACATCCCGCTGTTCCACAGATATCCATCATCAACATACCGTTTCGCATCTTCAATACCTGGCTTTTCCTCGAACCCCATAACCTTATAGCCATTCCCAATTGCCGCGCCCGGTCTTATATATCCATAGCCCGTATGCGGGAAGTCAGGTGCAACACCGAACGTCACAAGATGGTCATGTGAGAGCTCCTGTGCACCCGCAATCGTTTCCATTGCTTCTGTATCCATGAAGTGGTCTGATGAGAATACGCCCACGGTCGACCTGCCATATCTCTTATCGATTTCATGCACACCAAAACAGATGGCAGGAAGTGTGTTCTTCCCCACAGGCTCAATGAGCACATTCTCTTTAGGGACATTTGATCCGATCTCCTCCAACTGGCCTGAGACGAGAAACTTCTGCGACTCATTGGTGATAATGAATATCCCCGACATATCTGATATCTCCTGGCATCGCAACACCGTATCCTGGAACAATGAAGTGCAGCCCAATTTAAGGAACTGCTTTGGGTATTCCTTACGACTCAATGGCCATAGGCGGGATCCCGTACCGCCTGCGAGGATTATAGATTTCATGGTTTTTTTATCTATCCAGAGATGATTTTGGTTGAAGTAAGGAGTTAAAAATATTTAAGATATGTGTTTCAAAGATTCAGGGATTGATTGCCAGGCCCGGCTGCATCATGGAACACATAATCCACATCCGCAAACACCCTGCCAAGCAGCTCCCTATCCAGTATGCTCCCCTCAACAAGTTCAAAATCCTGGTGTTCGTTCAGCACTTCGATATTCTTTCGCTTATCCTGCGGGCTGTAATACGGATCGAAATTATCCAGGCACACAACCCCCCCCATCTCCAGCAACCGCTCGCACAACCACGACCCGATAAACCCTGCGCCACCCGTGACCAGAAATTTCATGCATGTAAAATTATAATAAAGTTATTTAAATCTTGGTATGTAAATCTAAACATTTTGCCAAGATTCAGCTCCGGATGTGGGTATATATAGTGTGGGGAGTGGATGTAAGTGTGATGGTGCGGCTATTGATGTTTAAATATATAATTTATGTATATTTAAACTGCAGATAAACACAGATATTCCGACTGATTTTAGATTATATTACAATTTCCGCTATGTAATCAAAATTAAAATCCATAATTACCTCAATCTCGTATCCACTTCAAAAAGCAGGATAAAATGCATATCAGGATTATCTAAATCAAGTGCCTTCACAGGTTTTCGATTTCAAAAAGGAGCCAGTTACCCTTAGATTTGAAGTGGATACTCAATCTCAGTAATTCTGCGGTTAATATTGAAATGATTACCAGCCCCCATTTATTCTTGTACCCTCCCGCAGCCCGCCAGGGCAGCAGGGTGGCAGCCAACCATGCGGATTCGTGTGGCATAGGTCCCAAGAGCAAAGAATGCAAGAATATAGCGCCGGCCGGGAAGCGGATGGGGGAGTGCGATAGTTATAACTGGTAAAATATATAATTTAAGTGGTTGTATACCCACAAAGTCCGCTGAGTGTGCAGAACTTCCCATCATTTCTTTGCGTCCCTCAGCGACCTCTGCGGTTAGTTCTTCATGTGGCATAACTATATTTTAGCTGCACTTTACCTGTTGTTGGTCCTGTTTTCCTGTTCAGCAGCAAACCGTATGGAATCCATGGAGTTCACCGAACACCCGGCAGTAATGCTCTACAACAAGTTTTGACGCCCCATATGGTGACACTGGCACATTTGTATGCTCCTCAATGCAAAGGACCTGCCTGCTGCTTTCATCCACCTCAGCCACACCAAAGCGCGCAGCATCACAAGCTTTAAGAAGATGCGGGCACCGGAATTGAAGGACTGTACAGCGTCCTTCACGTTATCCTGGAATATATTATCCCCAAGAATCACGGCCACATCCTCATCGTCTGCAAAATCTTCTGCCAGGGAGAGGGCCTGGGCAATGCCGCCGGCCTCGTCCTGTATCTCATAGGTGAAGCGGGCGCCAAAGTCTGCGCCCGAGCCCAGGAGTTCAAGGAAATGGCCTGCATGGCCGCGGCCGGAGACGATCATGATGTCTGTAACGCCTGCTGTAAGAAGTGTCCGGAGGGGATAGTAGATCATCGGTTTGTCGTAGACCGGGAGCAGGTGCTTGTTCGTTACTTTTGTGAGGGGGTAGAGGCGGGAACCTGTGCCGCCTGCGAGGATAATGCCTTTCATGTGATTCTCACCTTCCAATCAATTGCTCCGCTTGGTCAGGGTCAAATTGGATATCTCCATAGTCATTTTTTTATGAGATGTATCAGCTTTATTAAGCCAGGATTATGATAGAGCTTCAACAGGTGTTTCATTCATAGATTTCATTGTAATCCGGGTTGTCTCTGCGATAAATTCACTCGCATCCAGTATCTCCAAAAGTACAGGTTTTCCCGTCTTGCTAAAGTGAACTATGATTGGACCAACTTCATCAGCGTAGTCGATAAGCTCATCGCTCACTTCGTAAGTGAGAATATCTTGCTCACGGTTATAACTTATTTTCATATCTTTCTCTCCTTGCAGGATAAAATGTAATAACTTTAATATTATCACTCTCAATCTCGCATATAACTCTTATCACATGTGTATCGTCAAAAGGACTTTGAACAATAAGTCTGTCATTTCCCCCCTTGCTCGTAGTATCAGGATTTTCTACGATATCTCGAACTTGCTTTTCATTTACTTCAAATCCATGTTGTCCTAAGATTTTGAACTTGATCATAGCATGTTCGGTAAATATTATTTTCATTATTTATACCCACATCCTCTCATCCATAAAATACTCGACCAGCCCGGTATCGATTTGGATCTGCAACTGGTAGTAGATCATGGGGTTGTTGTAATTCAATTTCTGGTCTTCCTGTAACATTTAACTTTTCATTGTAAGATGTTTATTTAAACGTTGTGCAGGAGACATTTTAGCGGGTGTCATGCTACAACATAAATATATTAATAAAGTTATTATAATAAATCTATGTTCATCTGTGTTAATCCGTGTCTGATAAATTATTGATATGCGTTCTTTTCCCTGTATTTCTCCACCATTCCTCCCGCCCTCAGCAGACTCTCAAAAGTCCCCGCATCGCTCCAATTTCCCCCACCTGATATGCTCATTGTTCACATCCGTGATCTCAAGCTCACCCCGCCCGGATGGCTTCAGTGTATTTATGATCTCGAACACACCGTTGTTATAAATATACAACCCGGTCACAGCATAATCAGACTTCGGAACATCAGGCTTCTCCTCGATGCACAGGACCTGCCCGTTGCTCATACACACACCACCGCCCCATGATATATTTGTGTTATTCGAATCATAATAATTCACGCTGCTGCTGTTGCTTATTGTCTCGGGTAATAATTTGCATTGCTGAATTCAACTTCATACATCACTTAGATTTGATTTCCTATTCGGCTCATCAGGCTGGATTTCCCAGTGACCTCCTCTGCTTGGCCCCTTCCATGAAATTATGCCCACCTTTGTCAGTTTCCTTATATGATACTTGACACCATCTAACGTGATATTCAGATGCCCTGCTATTTCTTCCTTTGTAATGCCTGGATTTTGCCTGATGAGAAGCAAAATCTCATCCCCTGTTTTAGGGGTAGTTTTAGGGGTAGTTTTGGGGGTAGTATCCTCCAATCTGTAAAATACTACTAAAAATCCCGTCTTAAGGTCTTTGAATTCAACCTTTACGTTGTCAGCCATGCACTCTTCATAAATCCTCTTCAGCCCAGAGCCCCATCGCTCAATCTCTTTTGACTTATATAATATTTCCGCTATCAAAGGATTTCTCAGGACGGACTGCCCTTCACCCGTGATGAAATCCTCGGGAGTGAGGCCTTCCGGAAATGTCCCGGGATTCCATATTTCCACGCGGTTCTTGAATATTGCGATTTTATTGCTTTCGGGAGCATAATAATCCCTGTGACAGAAAGAATTGACAAGTGCTTCCCTGATTGCCCTTACCGGAATTTCGGGTATTTCCTCCCTCTTGAGCCTCCCGATTTCCGCTCTCCAGTTGATGCGCTCGCTTATATATTCTTCAGATTTTTCCATGAGAGAAAATATTGTTCCCTTGAATTGCCTTATGTCAAGAAAAGTAACCCTATCCGTACCTGCAAAAACAGCACCCTGAACCTCGATAGTGTTTTCGTTGCAGAACAAAACTTCTGCAGCTTTCAGGAACCTGCCGTTTTTCACAAGGTTCAGTTTTTTCAGGATGTTACCGGCATTATCAAAAGCAAAATCTATCCTTCCCGCATTATTAGCTCGCTTAACATA
>Ga0255431_1005_pt1 | contig 48630 bp, 48 predicted proteins | sample ANMaggSeSYBR02J5_FD_182633 | JGI IMG/M metagenome (GOLD analysis project Ga0255431, IMG submission 182633) | Sediment cell enrichment communities from methane seep in Santa Monica Basin, California, United Staets - ANME aggregate JGI... | ecosystem: Environmental > Aquatic > Marine > Cold seeps >... | reverse complement strand
TTTTCGATAAAAGAATGGCTCGGTGATGCAGGTTATCTTTCAAGAAAAGCGTGTAAACTTGTTTCCAAAGAACACGGGGTTCCTTTTTTCTGGCCAAAATCGAATTCCACTCTCAAAAGTAAAGGAAGTTACGCATGGAGTGACATGATGATCATGTTCAGAAACAATCTTGAATATTTTAAAAAGCACTATCACCAGCGATCTAAAGTTGAAAGTGTGTTTAGTGTAATTAAGAATTATTTTGATGATACAGTGTTTTCAAGGAAAATTGAAGGGCAACTGAATAAGCTTTTATTTAAAGTTTTGGATTATAATCTATGTAGATTAGGTGAAGTTGCTTTTTACATGAACATCGATATCGACAGCCATTTTTTGTATTCTGAAATCGAGGAAGTTACCTCCATGGCAACGTGTGTTTTGCCTCAAACCTCACATGGGTGAATTTTCTTATAGGATTGATTTAGAGAAATTTACTATGAATGTTGATAAAATTAAAAAAGTGCAAGGCCGCTTTTTGTGTTATGTAGTATAATAATCAATTAATATATATATTTTAATATCCATGTTTGCAACCGACAGCATCCACCACCCCGTGGCCGCCACAAGCATTGCTGAGCACCTGCGCGCCGTATGTCACACTATATGGAAGGGGCGGGCGCGCTGCATCCCGATCGCACGGCTAACAATATTCACACGTGCAGCGAATTGCAATGACATAGGCATTTTCTAAATGAATATTCCCACAGCAGAGCTGCTGGGAATAATGATTAAGATGAAGTTAATGACACTGGACGCCTGATCTGGCATCCGTACATTCGTTATAAATTCAACCTGTTCGGATAGCGAACGACAGCAATTATTTAATAGCAAGTTGTTTCTTTATCAATTCAGAAAGACTCCTTTTGATATCAGAGTGGCGTGGGACTGGTGCTTTCCTTCCGTTTTTGGGATTCACGTATATATCATGTTTACTACCATGTCGTTTCAAATAGCAACCAGCATCCACCAGTTCTCGAATAAAGTCCCGGCGTTTCACACTTCAACTCCTATCTCTTTCGTCTGGAATCCGGTTTGAGGTGATATTTTCTCTTCTTCCATTATCAGTGTATACACTTCTTTAATATTTTCTTCCAGCTCTTCAAGAGACTCACCCTGACTAAATACCCCTGGAACTTCCATTAACCTACCAACATACCAACTTTCATCCAGCCAATATTCCAGTGTAAAGTGTCTCAACATTATTCATGCACCTCTTGAAGGTCTCGATTAGTTATTGTAATTTTTGTCATTAGGTAGCCACCTATCAATTATTATTTCCTATGCCGTATAACGATTGCCCATTTGACTAAAGTTCGAATCAAATATCTAATGGATGATCCAGATAGTGGGCATAGAAGTGATAATGCACCATCTATATTTTATATACATTATTTCTTCATTATGCTTACCAATTTTGCTTAACATAGACAGAGTTACAGATACGATTTAAAACTAAAACAAAACACACTTTATACCCTCCTATCGAACTGCAAAATCTTCCATAATATCACCAACCACCGCCCCCTGCATTGGAGAGCACCCGCGCGCCGTATGTCGCAGTTTGTGGCCAGGGCGTCGTTCGCGGTTGGAGGACGGAGTAACCCAAGGTAACAGAGCAATTTGAGTCAAAACAACTGTAGGAATTCGAGCTGTATATCCATTGTTGACGGATCGTTGTGGAGCGGTTCTGTAAATATTTCGTTTACTTAATTTCATGCAGCTTCTGCATAGCACGGCGGTGGAACCATCGGATATACCCGGTATACATGCCTAAATACTTCATCGGATATTGTTTTTACATCATCCTCAGTGTAACTTTCCACAGGCAATCCCGTTTTGTCACTCCAAAGGAAATCGTGAATGGTCACCCGCACAGCGTCGCGTGTTGCCTCCTTGTCGCACCAGTGATCTATACGAAGTTTCTCTACCTTTAGCTCTTGCAGCAGACTTATGGCTACAGCTTTGATCCGCTTGATGTCGGATACGCCGAGATTCTGCTTTTTCAGCAGATCGAAAATTGCCAGCGATTCCTCGTCCAGTCCTTCGCGTACTGCCCGGCTGTCTTCCTCGTCCAGCTCCTGAACCAGTTTGAGCAATGCCTCAAAGGTCTGCTCGATGGTCACCTGATCCTTCTCACGGTTGTACTCTGCAACAATGTCTTCGTAGTGCCGCTGGAAGTTGGTTCGCAACGGGTTTTGGTTCAACATCCGCTGCAACAGCTGCTCTATGGCATGTCTGAGGTTCTGGACTGTGGTATTCTTTCTCGGGCTGCGTTCAAACTCCCGCTTCAGCTTGTCGAAGTCTATCTTGCTGATGTCGTATGGCTCATAATCCTCGTTCGACCTGTCAGCAGTTGTCTCGATCGCCTCATCTACCACCTGGTGCAACTGTTGAATGATGTCCGTGATGTCGGCCTGCTCCCGGTCCTGCTGCAGGCTCTTGTAAATGATATTTATAGCATCGCGATCGGCACGGTGCGCGTTAACGCCCTTGACGTTGATGCAGGCCTTGAACTTCTTGAACACCTCGCGGCACATCACCTCAAATCGCTTACGGGTTTCGTCGTTCTCGTTGACCACATCTTTGCAATCCACGATGGCGGCATTGCGCTCGAAGCCGGTCTTGTAAATAACGTTGTCCAGTGACGCGCTGTGCTCATTGAGAAACGCTCGCACGAACGAAATCGTCTCGATCAGGTCGGCCAGCAGTTCCTCATCTGGCCTGGTGGAATCAAACTCGCCACCTTGTCCGCCTGCCTGTGTGCCGGCGAATGTCACCAGAGCCTTACGCAGGTGCTCAAGAATGCCGCAGTAGTCAACGATCAGGCCGTTATTCTTGCCCTCATGCACGCGGTTGGCGCGGGCAATGGCCTGCATCAGGGTGTGCGCCTTGAGTGGCTTGTCCAGATAGAGCGTAGACAGGCTCGGCACGTCGAAGCCGGTTAGCCACATGGCGCAGACAATGGCGATGCGAAAAGGATGCTCTTCCTCCTTGAACGCCTCGTCAATGGTCATGCGTTGCATATTGCAAAACCGCGGCTGATTTCGCATGGATTTCGGCAGGTCCATGCCATCTTTGATCAACCGCCTGTGCGGCGTGATATCCAAATCCCACTGCAAGAACTTCCGGACCTCCCCTTGCTCCTCGCTGATGACAACCGCCATACGGGTATCCTTCATCCATTGGATCTGCCGTCGGGCATAGATTTCCTCTTGTTCATCGTTCAAGGCAGCCAACGCAGATTCCTGTTGACGGATACGCTCTTGCCAGTAAAACTCGATCAAGCGGTGCATCCGTACACAGGTCACCTTGTCGATACAGACCAGCATCGCTTTGCCGGTTTCCCATGCAATTGAGTAGTGTTGCACGAAGTCCCACGCCACCTGATCGAGCCGCTTGTCGGCTGTTATGATGTGGTAGTCGCGCCTGAGTTCCCGCTCAAGCCGCTGCTGAACATCGATGTCGTCGGTCTCCAGTTCCTCCAATTTTGCAGCGATACGCTCGTTGAGGTCGCCGATAGCCAGACCCAGTTTGTCGCCTCGGGCGTCATAGTAGAGCGGCACAGTAGCTCCGTCCTCTACTGCACGCTGGAAATCATAAGTGGATACATAGTCTCCAAATACATCACGTGTGGCTTCAACTTCGTCTTTGAATAGTGGAGTGCCAGTAAATCCGATGAAGCTAGCATTTGGCAGAGCATTGCGCATGTTGAGTGCCAGCGTGCCGTATTGGGTGCGGTGCGCTTCATCGGTGATGACGATGATGTCGTCGCGCTGTGTGTAGCCTTCGTCGGGGTCAACGATTTGATTAAACTTCTGGATCAGCGAGAAGACGTGCGACTTGTGCTCGGCCAGCAGGCGACTCAGGTGCTCACCACCGGAGGCACGGCATGGGTCACGGTCGTGATCTACCACACCGCAGCCAGCGAAGGTCTTGTATATCTGCGTGTCCAGGTCGTCGCGGTCGGTCAGCACAAGGAAAGTGAAGTTGCCGCCGAGTTTGCGGTGCACCTTGCGGGTGAACATCACCATCGAATAGCTCTTTCCGGCCCCCTGGGTGTGCCAGAAGACACCAAGTTTGCCCTGCCGCTTTTTGCGCTCGCGCACTGCCTCGATGGCGAGGTTGACGCCGAGGAACTGGTGGTTGCGGGCAAGGATCTTCTTTGGCTCGCCCGAAGACTCGTCAAAGAGGATGAAGTTCTCTACAATGTCCATGAAATTTCGCTTGTCGCAGACACCCTTGAGCAGCGTCTCCATGTCCACCACACCCGGCTCCTCCTCAGCCAGGCGCTTCCAGTCGTGGAAGTACTCCCACTTTGCAGTCACCGAGCCGATCTTCGCCTGTTCCCCATTTCCGAACATCACGATGGCGTTGTGATGGAATAGGTGGGGGATGGTGTCCTTGTAATCGGAAAAGTTATTTTCGAAAGCGGTCTTGAGATTTTTATGGATGTTCTTGCACTCGATGAACAGCAGCGGCAGTCCGTTGACGAAGCCCATGATGTCCGCACGCCGACGGTAGAGGTCGCCATGCACCCACATCTCTCGCACGCAAAGGAAGTGGTTGTTGGCAGGCTCAGTGTAGTCGAACACCCGCAGCCGCTGTCGCACTCGCTCGTCCTTGTCGTTTTTGAAGGTGACCTGCACGCCGTCGCAGACCAGGTTGTGCTTCTCGCGGTTGGTGGCAGCGATGGTCTGCGAGGTGACGGTGGCTGTGATCTGGCGCACTGCGTCGTCGTAGGCTTCATCTGGCAGGTGCGGGTTCAGTTCGACGAGTTTCTCACGCAGGGTGCGCGTCAGCACCACTTCGCGATCGGAGCTGCGTCCCAGCAGGCTGTCGGGTCCGAAGTCCTCGTTATTGTAGGCATAAACCGACTCCCAGCCGAGCTGCTGCTCCAGGTAGTCGGCTGTGGTCTGCTGGACGAGGGTGTCTTCTGTGTAGGGGTAGGGGTTCATTTGCTTACCCTCCATTTTTCCATGAGTTCTTTGCCTTTTTTCGTCAACATGTACTTCTGTAGTCGGCTGTTGGGTTTTTCAGGGATCGTGTACTCGATGGTATTATTAGCTATAAGCAGCCGGATGACCATATTAAGCTGGCCGGAGACTTTTTTTTGTTCCAATCCAGTGGATAATGCAGACTTTGCCATAGGACCATTGCTCAGCAAGCTAAGCACGCGCATTTCCAGCGACTCTGGCCGTGACTCTGGCTGTGGTTTGACTTTATTTTTTACTTGAGAGGGGACTTGGGGGGTGACTTCACCTGCGACTTCACCCATGACCTGGTCTTCAACTTGTTCGATCGGCCGCTTGAACGTGGTCGTCACCCAGTTCTCCGAGACCTCGATCACTGGCTCAGCCACTCCGTAATCGCGACACATCTCACGGATTCGTTTGATACCGCTGCCTACCTGTTCCACCATCCCCATACGATAGAACATCCCAAACAGCAATGGATTGCGGGGCACACTCTTGACTCCCAAATCCTCCTCCCGCATCCCGGCAGGCAGGCCGCCCGGCGTCACAATCTCAAGACGGTCGTAGAAGATATACAATTGCGCATTGGCGGTAGAGCGATAGTCGCGGTGCGCAATGGCATTGACCAGGGCTTCCCGAAGGGCATCCACTGGCAACTCCAGCCGTTCGTCCCGACCTCTGGCATGAGGAATTAGTGCAGTATTCAACTTTGCCTGCAAGTAGACCATCACCTCTTCATAGATAGCGTAGAGATCGCCGCTAAAATCCTTGCGATCGAGGATGTATGTTTTGGTCGTTCCCCTAAACATAGCACAGGTCACATGCGCCTGCAAGGTATACCGGGTGATATCATCACACAGCAGCCAGGCACCGGCATGGGTCATCCTGCCGTCTTTGGTCAGATGCAGGTTATCCAATGCAGGACTGGGCTCCAGCCCCTCGGGAAGATGGGCGTGCTGAACAAAACGACTCCATATCCCAGGGGTCAGGTCACGTTCCAGGTCATAATTAGTACAGGGTGTTTCATCAAAATGGATCAAGCCTTCCTTGAAGAAAAACTCGCGGATCTCAGTGCGGGCCATCTGCTGCGAGGTCGCCCCTTCGCGGATGAAAAACTTGCCGCCAAAGGAATAGGGCTTGCTGTGTTGTTCAGGCACAGTGATGGAAAGTACTTCGCCGATGCTCTCTACATCGACCGCGATGGGGGGTTCGGCAGAACGGGCGATGGACTGGACCCGGGACTTAAGTTTATTGTGCTTGCCAACCCCGGCGATCTTACCATCATCATTCACCCCGACCAGGATTATGCCACCCGTTGCATTGGCAAAGGCGCATATCTCCCGGCCGAGGTTGGAAGTGACTGTACGTTTGAACTCGGTGGTGAAGCCTTCGCCGAGGGCGATGAGGTTGGAGAGTGGGTGTTTGTTCATACTGCCACCTCCCCGTTCATCAGACGCGGCAGGAGGAGGTCGCGGGCTTTGGTCAGGGCATTCGCTTCTTCAGTAAACACCGATATGAGCCTGAAGATTGGTTCAGTCCTCTTATGGAAGAGTTCCAGTATCACATTGGAAGGAGTGAGTATAATCGCGCGTTCGAAGTCATCTGGCCTTACCGCCGGGTAGCTTGCTCCCGTAGCGTGATTCACCAAGTGGCCAACGAACTCGTCGGTAGTGACGAGCAAGTAAAAAAAGGAGAACGGAACAGCTACGGGAGAAAGGACGGTAAAGCCCGTCGAAAAAACGTCGTTCTCATCAGGGTCGAGAACGAGTGCATAAGCGCGAAGGTTTGGCCTAACATTCGACCAGATTACGTCGCCAGGCATGGCTTTTCTTCGTGCACGCCCCGGAGCATTAGAAGATAACATTGCATTTTTTGTAACGATCCGACCTTGCGCAACGGAATATATGTCGATGTAGTTGAGTTCGTCTGGCAATCCCCGCGCTTTGTAGCTTTCAACATTGGTGTTAGCAACGTCGCCCAGCGGCTTCTTCACCCACCTTTCCGGCACGCCATCTTTGATTTTCACATGTTCGTGGCCTGGGAAGCGGAGGTAGACGAACCACTCTTTGTAGAGCAGCCGCACCGCCTGCTCTAGCAACCCAATCCGCCGCCGGCTGTTCTCGATCAGGTTGTCGTAGGCGGAGAGGATTTTACAGATGGAGACTTGAGTCTCTTTGTTTGGCAGCGGAATTGGAACTTTGCGGATGATACCCAAATTCAATAGCGGAACAGCACCTCCATTGTTCATGCCTTCCAGATACCGAATCATTCGTTTTGACGTGAGCCAATAGTAGACAAACAATGGAACTGCTTTGTTTTGATCTAACCGAACTCGCAGTTGTTTGTTGGAAATAACATATCGATTATAGCGCGATTCTGCAGGGATTAAACCCACTTGTCCAATTGAACCCGCAGCCGTGAAAACAAGATCGTCTGTGATAGCAATGCAATTCGGAAATTCTGCGGCCTTCAGCTCGGTCAAATAAACAAACCCATCGTCTATAAACTTCTGTCCTCCTTTTGTGAGATTATTACCACGTATGACCGGAACCCCTTCATCGACGAAGAAGCGAGAGCCAATGTTTGAACCGAAGGGGCCAGAAACAATCGATCCTTTTTCCTGTAGAGCTAGTTCCTGTAACTCCACTAAAGGCCAACTCATACCCCCACCTCCTCGAAATTCTTCTTGATGGTCGTCGCCAGCACCGCCGCCCCAGCGTTGAGGACTTCCAGTTCGCGTTCTAAATGATCTTTACAGCGCTGGAGATGATTAGGTTATGACTCCTGCCGATTTGTGCAACTAGTGGTTGCACTTTTGGCAGGTCCCGATATGCATAGTAGAACTCACGCTTTAGATTGTCTTTGCCGCCTGCCATAAAAATCAGATTCTTGCCCCAGCTAATTTCTCCAACCATTGGTTGGAGTTTTTCGTTGTCGACAGGTAATCGCTTCGAAAGTTTGGTCATCTCCCCACCTCCTCGAAATTCTTCTTAATGGTCGCCGCCAGTACTGCCGCTACAGCATTGTGGTCTTTCAGCTTGTCGAACAACGCAAGATTGCTACGCCATGGAATTTGTGCAACGGTGCGTTGCACTTTTGTCAAATTGTGGTATGCAATGTAGAACTCACTTTCCAGATTGTCTTTGATAGCTGCCATAATGTTGTGGCAAGTAATTCGTGCAAGCAATCCTTGCACAAATTCTCGCACAAGTTGTGCGAGTTTTTCGTTGTCGTCAGGCAATCGCTTCGAAAGTTTGCTCATACCCCCACCAACTCCTCGAAGTTCTTCTTGATAGTCGCCGCCAGTGTTACCGCCTCGGTATTGAGGTCTTCCAGTTCCACATGAATCTCACGCAGTGTTTTCTCAAAATCGAAATCCTCATCCACTTCCTCAGGGGCAACGCCAACATAGCGCCCCGGTGTCAGGCTCCAGTCATTACCCTCGATCCCGGCGCAGTCCACCAGCTTGACCAGCCCCTCCACATCGCACAGCTCTGCCTCTGGAAACCGCTCGGTGAGCCAGTGCGCCTGCCGCCAGAAATAGCGCACCTGCTTTAGCTGCTCGACCGCAAGCTGGCGGGCATCGTCTGCGGCTTTGCGGGCGCGGATAACGTCCCTGCCTACCCAGGCGTCGCTCGTTTTGGCGCTGCACTCGTTCTCGCAGGTCTCGATGAGGCGCGAGGCGAGCTTGTAGAGCAGGTCGGTCTGCTTGATGAGGTCCCGGCTCGACTCAGCCAGCGGGGCGAGGCGGTCAACCGCCAGCTTGAGGTCGTCGTTGGTGGTCTTCTGCTCTTTCCACGCCATTTCCTGTTCGGTGATGGCCTGCCGGAATGCCTTGATGTCGGCATGGAAAGCAGGCAGTGCCTCAGCTAGCTCCTTCTGTACCTCGGCGTGAGCTGCATTGTCTTCCAGCATGTTGAGGAAGGGTTGTAGTGTGTCGGTCATAGCATCGATCGCGTCTGCAAAGTATGGCAGCGGCTGGATGGTCTCACAATTCTCGTCCTCGACACTGAAACAGCCTATACCCTCGTCAAGGGTGCGGCGGCAGTAGCCTGAAACGAGGTCGAGGTACTTGTCAGTCTGGCCGCGGTAGAGCCAAACAATAGCCAGCAGGTTCTGCTGCTGCTCGGGACTGAAGTCGTATATCTTGCGCGTGACCTTGCGGTATATGTTACGTGCGTCGATCATCAGCACATTATCGCAATGCGCCTCAGGCTTGTCTCGGTTCAGGAACCACAACTCGCATGGCACGGTATGGGTGTAGAAGAAGTTCGAGCGGATAGCGACCATCACGTCCACATCGCCGGTCTCGACCAGCTTTTGGCGCACCTTTGCCTCGCCGCCCCCTGCGCTGGAAGCCTGCGACGACATCACAAACCCGGCCCGCCCCTTTTCGTTTAAGTAGCTGTAGAAGTAGCTGATCCAGACGTAGTTGCCGTTACTGACCTTGTCCTTCTTGTTAACACCGGGCAGGCCGAAGGGCAGGCGCGGGTCGGTCTTGACCTTATCCGCATCGATCTCATCAACGTTGAAAGGGGGATTTGCCATAACAAAGTCTGCCTTGCCAACCAGCTCGTGCGGGTCTTCGTAGTAAGTGATGGCCTTCTGGATGTCGCCTTCGAGGCCGTGGACTGCCAGGTTCATCTTGGCAAGGCGGATGGTGGTGGCGTTCTTTTCCAGGCCGCGGAAAGTGAGCCGGTCGGTGGGGTTCTGGCCGTGCTCCTCTACAATACGGGCGCTCTGCACGAACATGCCGCCCGAGCCGCAGGCAGGGTCCAGCACCGTGCCGCTCCCCGGGTCGAGCACATGGGCGATGAGCGAGACCAGCGAGATTGGGGTGAAAAACTCGCCGCCATCATGCGCCTTCTGGTCTGCGAACTGGGTGAGGAAGTACTCATAGATGCGGCCGAATACGTCGCCTGAGACTTTTTCAGCTCGTCAGGGTTGAGGGTGCGCAGGAGCTGTCCGAGTACATCGTTGTTGAGTTCCTGGTATTCACTCTTAGGCAGCACGCCGCGCAGGTTGTCATAATCGCCCTCTATGGACTCCATTGCCCCGATTATGGCCTTGGTGCGGTCTTCGCTGTCGGGCAGGGCTACGAGATGGTCGAACTGCGCCTTGGGCTGAAGGAAGATAGCGCTCTGCTTGGAGAAATCCTCTTTGGTCAGCGCCCGCGTCTTGCCGCCACGCGTAGGAAGGTTAGCCTCGATACCATCCTTCACCGCGAGGTAGCGGCTGTAGGCGTGCCTAAGAAACACCAACCCCATCACAGGCAGGAAGTACTCGTTACTGGCGTAATTGGAGTTGGCCCGCATCGTGTCGGCCGCGCCCCAGAGGCGCTTTTCAATAGCTTCGATGTGTTCAAGCTGTGTCAATAAGTGATTCTCCAGTCTTTAATATTCATGGTAATTTTATTTAAAAACTCTCAAGCCCAAAGCAGTCATATGACAAAACGAGAATAAAAGAAGTTTGCGTTAGCAAATTTGGACGAAGGTGAAGCCGTAATCTTTTCTCCTCCCTTTTTAGCCTCTATCATTTCCACTCATCTTATACGAACTTCGATATTATCCCGATTTAGTGAAGACTGATTTTCATATATGGAATGGGTCAGAACATCGTGGACCTCGTATATGATTTCTCGTAGCATTATTATCATCGGTTTATACGTGTAAGTGTTATGTTAATTAATTGGTCTGAGTATGAACTATCAGGATATTCTAGTGTCGAGTCAACGCTACAATGTAGCCAAATATGTCATCGATACACCTTATAATCCGACACTTAGATGTTGACTTGACGCTAGGAAGAAAACCAGAGAGAAAATCACTGAACTGATTAAAAATATCTTAAACCGGATGATCGGTGATCCTTCATTAAAAGCAACGTTGGCACAACTGCACTGCAGTTGTGTGGGGTAAATAGATCAAGGGAAATTCCTAAAAGGGACTCCTTTGGAAAGGGGGTCAGCCCACCACTACAAAATAGTATCCATTTTAAAGCTAAGGGTAACTGGCATTATTTTAGAGACCTTCTAATTTTTTCTGGAAATGCCATACTTAATTATATAATTTGAGAAATGATTAAGCAGCAATCAGGAAATAATAAAAAGTCTCTTATAATTATAGAGGATATAGTATATATTATATAATGCTCTAAACAGTTTGTAAGAGCATCCAGGGTGGAATATCATGACATTAAAAGAATATGGAGTACTTAAAGGAAAAGCAATCGATAGTAGAAATGGAGAGGGAAATAGTCCCCATTTTCAAATATTGATCATAGATGATGAATGGCGGCATCGCATCGCTGTTAATGTTAAATCAAAGGCAATGCCGTCTGAACTGTTATATTATATAGATGAAGATTTCAACCATCCGGCAACTTCATATCTACAGTCTCTATCATTTGGTTTTCATGAACTGGAATCGAGATCGGGCCAGATAGCACTGGATTTTATCAGGGGAAATTTGTTTGATATTTTGAAAATGAAACCTCTGCCTCATGATATTCCTGGTCCGAATAACGATTTAAACGAACTCCTTCATAAATATATTGCCAGAGCTATTGCAATGGAAAATAGTGAAGTATATGCCTTTGGCGAGAAGTGGGGGCCTGAAACAAAGAGAGATAAGTATTTCGGATTTGCACCTGGAAACGGCATTCATGATATTCATATGAACCAGGGAAATTCAAAGAAATGGGAAAAAGATGATGGTGTATATCAGGATGGTGGACTCCTTATCCATCTGCCGGACGAAGAAAGGTGGGTTGCTATATTTTTAGCATTCCAGTCCCAGTGCTTCCATACAGATGATATTACTGGTCATCGGATTGTTGATGCATGTAATGGAATATCACCTAAAAACCAGGATAATAATGTTTGTATTATTGCAGCTCTTATAAATCCGAAAGGACACGATTACGGACTTGAAAGTGTATTGCTGCTCAATACAACACCTAAATTAATCGACCTTACAGGTTGGACCTTTGCTGATAAGAATAAAAAGAAAGCCTATTTAGATGGCAGTATCAAAGCAGGGGAAGTTATAAAATATACCTTATCAGGAAAAGATATGCAGTTGTCTAATAAAGGTGGAATTATTACTTTACTTGATAATAAAGGGTTGAAAGTTAATGGAGTTAGCTATACAAAGAATGAGGCTTCAAGACAGGGATGGACGATTATTTTTCATTAAGATATAAAGTATAACCGATAAAAAGGAAGTGTTTTACATTCATCTAACTAAAAAAGCTTGGCCTGTACCCTGAATTTGCTCAATAATCCAAACAGAAAAGTATCCACTTCATAAAACAGGGTAAAATGTAAATTTGGATTATCTAAATTAAGTGCATGAGCTGGCTTTCGATTTCAAAATAGAGTTGTTCACCCCATATATTTGAAGTGGATATACAAAATATGTTATTCTGGTCTTATCGTATTTCTTATTGCATTTAAAACAATTACGTTATCATTGTTTGTCAATGGCAGATATCACAATATCTTCCACTTCTTCAATGGGCAGCCCTGCATCCACTACCAGGAACCGGTCCGGCTCCTTTTTAACCAGATCGAGATAATTGCTGCGAACCTGTTCCAGAAATGCTATCTTTTCGAACTTGGTCTGGTGATTGCGATTACCGACCCTTGTGATGGCAGTTGCGGGATCGATATCCAGCAGAATGGTAAGGTCTGGCACTACAGTCCAGCCTTTATGAAGTCCCATCACCCATTCCATGGGATGGTCTACAATTCCCTTCAGGGTGGCCCCCTGATACGCATACCTGCTGTCAGAATACCTGTCTGAGATCACGATCTTGTTATATTCCAGTGCCGGTTTAATAGTAGTGCTCAGGTGATGGGCATGGTCTGCAATGAACAGGAATAGTTCTGCCAGCGGGTCAGTCTCGGATTTTATTGCACGGTATACTGCTTCCCCTATCCAGCCATTTGTCGGTTCCCTGGTAAAAACCACATCAGGGTTATCCTGGAAATGATGATGTAATCGTTTTAGGATCGTGGACTTTCCTGAACCGTCAATCCCTTCAAGTGTGATTAGTTTTCCTTTCATCCGGACAAACCTCAAAAATCAAACAAAGAACTCTGGTTCTTTTTCTCTTTTGCAACAGATTCTGGATTATCGACATCTGTATGGTTAACATTAGTTTCATCTTTTTTATCATTTCCACCAGCTACTTCTGTTCCTTCTATTGCACTAGTTCCTTCAGTTTCATTAAATTCCAATAAACGGTTTACCTGCTTTTTTTCTGTTTTTTCCTGGCCAAACCCACCAAATACTTCAATATCATGTTCAATCTCGTCCTTGATCAATTGCTGTGCCTCATCGTATATCTTGCCCACTTTCTTTGTGGTTGGTTTAGTATCCATCAGGAATGCGATCTCATCAGGATCAAGTTTCAGTTCAGCAGCCAGTCCAACCGAATGAACCTTGCTTTTCATTAAATGTTTGAAAAACCATGTCAGGTCAGTCCGGGCATAGGCACCTGATACATGACATCTTTCCCCTATCTTCCCTGCAAGTGAATCCCTTATATTGCGCTTTGCCCTGGTCTGTCCAAGTTTTTTCCAGAACTGAGGGGCCTGGTATTTGTTATAGCCCGAATGGCTGTGGGTCCTTACAGCCGATACACCTCCTGTCATTAACAGGCTGGCATAACGCCATAAACTGTAATTCTGCCGGCGGTGCACCCTGCCCAGGAACTGGTCTGCCCTGGCAAGCTGGAAATAACCGGCAGCCATATCATGTGCATCCTTGTATCCTATGGGCAGGTTCTCGTCAATCCAGTTTATCAGGTTATCAGGGCTTTCGTCCACCTGCCAGGCAGCCTGCTGGGCAGATTTCATATCTGCGGCTTTGAATACATGATCCAGTAACTTGAACACTGTTTCCTTTACATCCCTGGGTGATGTGATAATATCATCTACTTCCAGTTCGTGCTTACCAATAGACATAGCCTGCAGGTCATTGATAGCACTGCGCAGGTCGCCGTTGGCACTGTCAGCAATAGTATCTATGACCCCAACGCCCACCATTATGCCTTCTTTTTTACATATTGCTTTTAGTGCAGACACAATGGTGGTACTGTTTATTGTCCTGAACCGGACTGGTTTGCAGGCCAGTCGCAGTGCCGGATCCATTTGATAAAATTCATTTGCGATTAATATAACGGGCTGGGACGTGCCTTTGACCACATTGATAATGGCCCTGGCACCGCCGCGGTCATAGTTGCCGTGCAGGTTGTCTGCCTCGTCCAGTATGATAAGCCGCCGTCCTGATGTGCCGTCAAATGTCCCCATCCGGCTGGCAGAACCTGCGACCTTCTGGATAATGGCTGCAGTCCTCTGGTCGCTGGCGTTTAGTTCTATTACGTCCCATCCCATCTGGTAGGCCAGGGCATAAGCGGCTGAGGTCTTGCCAACTCCGGGCTTGCCGTAGAATATCAGTGCCTTGTCCTTTGGAACTCCCGTTTCCCATTTGTTGGCCCAACTGACCATGTCATTGATAATGGTACGATGGCCTGCTACTTCGACAAGGTTTTTCGGGCGGTACTTTTCTGCCCATTCCATGGGCTCTTCCGTCATCAATACTATGTACTCAGAATTAGTGATAAATTATTCCTTTTGCTTTGTGGGGATATGGGGGGAACAGGGCTTAACTTGTCAGTATTGCCCGGTGTATGTAGATGGCTGCTGGTCTTGTGTACAGGACTGACAGCAGGTGCAGGAGTATCCGTATATCCAGGGTAGTTGGAGAGGAGATATTAAAAGTCATAGAAATACTAACAACAAGATTAGTGGACATATATTAGAAAAGTACTTAATATTTACAATAAATAAGTTTAAGAAATGACTGAAGCAATAAACATAAAAAATCGGAGATATAATGTCTCCAGGAAACTTGGGGATGATTTGGTACTGGTTGATCGGAATATTTTGGAAAATCTCATTACAGAAATAGAAGATAAAATTGATGAATTAGAGGCTATTACAGATCCGGATTTTATGGAAGAAGTTTACAAACGTGTTGATGAAGTTGAGAGTGGAGAAGTAGTTGGCTTGAATGAGGAAATGATTCTGGACCTTCTCAAAGGATGAAATATGGCATGGGCATTGAAGGCACATCCTCGTTTTGAAAAGGATTTAAAGAAGCTAAGCAAAGCTGATAAAGAACAACTCGCAGAACTAATCTCAAGAGTAAAAGAAGACCCATATAGATTTAAGACACTAAAAGGCTGTTCTGAGTGTTTTCGTATAAGATTTAGTAACTTTAGACTTGTCTATGTGCTCAAGGGCGAAACTTTGTGGCTCATAATTGTAGATAAACGTAAAAGGGTTTATAAGGAAATGCGAAACATAATGAAATAATTACATTAATCCTTTTTTGCAGCTACGTGAGGCCTTAACTTCCTCTCTAGTCCAAACACGAAAACCATTTGAAAAAACACACAAAATCCTGTCCGGAAAGGACCAAGCGTTGGAGAGGTGCGGGCAAAGGGGTCAATTTTCAACAGGAATCTTCAGGACTCACATTCATGGCTGGTGGTATATTCTTACATGGTCTGGTCTCCGGACCCAGCCACAAGTATCCACAAGGATAGCAGCTGGTCTTGTGCACAGGGTGGGCAGCGAGTGAAGGAAACATATTTTGAAGGTGGAAAATGATTATATGAATGATATACTATGGAAAGTTCAATTAAGAATTGCAATATTGAGGCGATGTTCACGAGAATTCTTAGTAAGTTAGAGAGAATTGAAGAAAAACTTGACGAAACCAGTTATCCTCCTGAAGAAACATTAAATTCTGATTATACTGAACGTGTAAATGATGCAAACAATGAAATTACAAAAGGCAAGCGTCTTGAGTTAAAAAGTATGGACGATTTCTTGAGTAGCATAGAACAATGATTTACAAGATTATTGCACACCCCAGTGTTTAATACAGATCCACCCGACTCATCATAAACCACACCCCGAACACCACCAAAAATCCACCGCACCCCATCAGCACCCGCTGATACATCCCCTCAGACATAAGCGACCTCCCTTTACTTGTAGCAGTAGACACTAAAGTGTACCAGCCCAGGTCTGCCATAAAGTGACCCAGCAGGAATATAATAGCAGCAAACATGCTGATCTCTAGCCCCATAAGAACCAAACCCGCCCCTGCAGTCAACCACCACAACCAGAAATACGGATGCGATACCGACGTGATCACACCGGCAGCAAATGGGTTCTTGAACACACTACTGCCCCCCGAAAGGGTAGCATGTTTCCCTTCCTTAATTGTCAGGATGCCGAACACCACCAGTACCGCACCCCCGATAACAGATATCCAGAAAATGGCACTTTGTGTCGCCAGGGTTGAAAACCCGGCCACAATAACGATAAATAACAAAACCTCGACCAGGGCATGGCCAGATACAACCAGGGGACCACTTGTCCAGCCTTTCTTCAGGGAAGTCTCAATAGTAGCAAAAAGCATAGGTCCGGGTACAAGTGCACCGGTCAGCCCGACACCAAAACCAATGCCCAGCATTTTTATTATTTCCAACATTACCAGAAATCCGGTAAAAAAGCCAAAATCCCGGATGTGAATACCATGATCTCGTGGTTGATATGACCAAGGGTCTTCATAAGCCTTTTATGGAGTGGCAAATCATCTTCAACACGATACCAATATCCGGGATTGGACAGGCATAAAAAAAATGCCCGTACTTACAGTATTATCTCAATATCCAGTTGTTCTGCCAGTTCCTTATACCTGTTCCGGATAGTCACTTCCGTGACACCGGCTACTTCTGCCACTTCCCGCTGGGTCCTGCGCTCGCCGCACAGAATGCTTGAAATATAGATCGCTGCCGCTGCCACACCGGTGGGTCCACGCCCGGAGGTGAGTTCCTTCTCTGCTGCCTGCCTCAGGATCTCCACACCCTTGGACTGCACTTCACCGTGCAGGTTCAGGCCGGAACAGAACCTTGGGATATAGTCAATCGGTGACGTGGGCATGAGTTTCAGGCCCAGTTCCCTGGAAATAAACCGGTATGTGCGACCGATCTCCTTGCGACTGACCCTGGATACTTCAGCGATCTCGTCCAGCGTCCTTGGCACATTACACTGCCTGCAGGCTGCATACAGTGCAGAAGCAGCCACACCCTCTATACTTCGGCCCCTAATCAGGTTCATGTCAACAGCCTTGCGATATACCACAGCCGCAGTTTCCCTCACATTCCGGGACAGGCCAAGTGCACTGGCCATCCTGTCCAGTTCTGATAGTGCAAAGGCTAAATTCCTCTCAGTAGCATTGCTGACCCTGATACGGCGCTGCCACTTTCGCAGCCTATAGAGCTGGGCCCTGCTTTTTGATGATATGGATTTACCGTAAGAATCACGGTTTCGCCAGTCAATCATGGTTGACAGGCCCTTGTCGTGAATGGTATAGGTCATGGGCGCGCCCACCCGGCTTCTTTTCATACGCTGGTCATGGTCGAACGCTCTCCATTCCGGTCCCTGGTCAATGAACTCTGAATCAACCACAAGACCGCAATCATTACATACAAGTTCAGCCCTCTCATAATCCTGTACCAGACTGCGGCTGCCGCACTCTGGACATTCTATAGTAGGCTTCTCGAATGCTCCGACCTTTTCCTTTTCCTTTCTGAGCTTTATACTCTCACGTATTTTACTTCTCTCAGACTTCTCAATCTCTCTTTCCTTTTCTAATTCAGGCATTTATTACTAATCCCTCTGCTTCAATCTTATTATTAATCAAATATTCATCATCCTTCATCCATATGAAAAACTGCAATCACTTAGCAATTATTTCACATATACGTGCTTGCCTTTGAAACCCCTCAGGTTTTCTCCGGCCACATTCTTAAAAACCCTTACAGAGAAATACGGCCGGTCCACAGGCCCGAACACATCATTGACCTTTCCGATCTTCGTATTTCTCCTGTCAAAAACCAGGTTATTTATCCTGAATAACTTCTTGTTACCAGCCTTATTTGATTTATCCCCTCTGATGATTAAGTTTTTATGACTTGAAGTATGTAAAACTGTTCCTAAAATTTTCAATAATGCACCTCAATAAAAGTAACATAAATATGCCAATAATGGCATATATAGTTATCGCAAGTGCTATATTATCTGGTGTTTATCAGATTTAAAGGTTTTGAAAACAATACATCTTGTGCATGTTTTTCACTTAACCCTGCACCCATAGCGATTGTAAGCGCCTCTTCATCAGTGACCAGATCCCGGGGTGAATGAGAATCAGTACTAACTATCATATCTGCCCCAACCTCTTCAGCAATTCTTACCACATGACCGTTGGCCCGGTTGTGCCCGCAGCGCGCAGTGATCTCAAGGCACACCCCCAGTTTGGCTGCCAGCATTGCATCCTCCTTAGAGATCAAACCCGGATGCGCAAGTATATCGGCCCCTGCCTCGATGGCTGCCCTGTTTGTTCCGGGCATCACAGGCTCGGCAAGTGTTTCCCCGTGTACCACCACTATCTCTGAGCCCAGTTCACGTGCAAGAGCAACCAATGCCGATATCTTCTGCGGGGGCACATGGGTTATCTCAACCCCTGCAAGTATCCTGATATCCCATACCTCCTCAAGATACCTGGCTTTTTTGATCCCGTCCAGTACATACTCGATATTAGTAAAATCCACATGGTCCGTAATAGCAATGGCAGTATAACCGTGGACCACGGCCCTGCGAACAAGTTCGCTTGGAAGTAGTTCACCGTCGCTGAATATTGAATGAGTATGAAGGTCTATCATTGTTATTTCCATTTATACCATGATTCATTTTATACTTATCGTAAAAGTATCAGAAAAACTTTTGAATCAGTAGAATCATTTAGAAGTTATGACAGGCCCGCTGGACAGAAAACGTTTCACCCTGATTGTGGGCATTTTGATTATAGCAGTTGCTCTTTTGATCATATATCTTTCATGGGTATTCGTAAATGTAATCATATTGAGCATATTCGGCGCATTTATACTACGGCCCCTGGATAAAAAGATTCGTGAAATTACCAGGATCAAGAACCGACAGGTTACAGCGGTCCTGACCATCAGTATCGTGGCAATAATTTTTTCAGGCGTGTTCCTGAACATCATATTCATCCTGGGCTCGGAACTGGCAAAGTTCCAGCCTGATGTCCTGCAAAACGATGTGAATATGCTGATCAATTATGGTATGGAGCTGACCGGCAAGTATATCCCCGCCACAATACAGGAAAACATGAGATCCAATCTTTCCAGTTCGGCATCTTCTGCCATAATGTTCATAGTCAGCAATGCCCAGCGTGTTGTATTGAATTTTATATCCAATATTGCGATCTTTGCCATGCAACTGGCTGTGGTGGTATTTTTACTTTATTACCTCCTCGTAGACGGCGATAATATAGTTGAGACATTCATTAATATCCTGCCTTCCAACAGGGTAGAGATCGTCAGGGAATTCCTGCAGCACCTGAATGGTATATACAACAGCCTTTTCAATGTTTACTTGATAGTTTGCATGCTGACCGGAATAATTGGCGGAATCGGCCTGATGCTCATCGGTGTACCATATCCTATAATGTGGGGTGCTGTCATTGCAGTCCTGGCCCTGCTTCCAATTGTGGGACCAGGCACATTCTATATACCGGCAGCTATCTATTATTACATTGTTAATGAACCAGTAAAGGCCGTGGTGATCGTAATATTTGGTTGGTTGTTCCTTGAGACCATTCCAGGCAACATTATCAGGCCCAGGCTGATGATGCAGCATGGAAATATCCATCCGATCATAACACTGCTGTCTTTTACTGCTCCCTTGTTCGTGGTCGGTGCCATGGGGATAATAATCGGTCCGGCAGCATACGGTTTCATGCTGGCTATATACAGGACGCATATAGGATTTGAGGCAATAACCAAACCTGGAAACCAGGAGATTGAAGAAAAAGGTGAGACCCAAACAGAGGTTGAAACCCAACCTGAAGATGAACTATCTGAAGATGTGTCGAGTCCCTGATCAATAGACAATATTTAAATAATATTAATGTAATTCCCTATTTTGAGGGGTATGAACAGATTTAGAACTGGATTTATCATAATTTTGTTGTTTGAATGAAGATTGCCCGGATTACGGTAAGAAGGGGAAAGGAAATATAACATGAGTTTCGGCAATTTTCGTTTAAGCGGCAGGTTAAATTAGAGAAGTTTGAAGTAATACTTACATCCATTCAAATCTTCAATCGCCATAGATTAATGGTATCAAATGCAAATTCGGTTTTCAGATGTTTTTCCAATCTAGGTTTTGTGTTCACCAGTTATACTTTAAATACATTTCGCTGATAGCTGATAGTGAGTGACCACATAATTCGAATAATACTAACAGTTAATCGTAAAATAATATGATATAGAGCATCGTGGGTACGAAGTGCTATAAAAATTGTGACTGTTTTGTCACCCATAACTTATCTTATTTAACTTGCCGCTAAATTCGAAATTACCGAAAGTCATGTATAAAAAACAAAGTGAGACACGGACCGAAAAATCGGGCTCTACTAAGTTGTAATAGATGCACACGTTACTTAAGTGAGACCAGAGGTATGATATTTTTTTTGGACCTGAGGCCCTATATGAACAAAAACTTAGAACACTGGTAATGATACGTGTATTGAGAACTACCCACAAAAGTAGATAATGATAAGGGAATCCGTTATAGAAGTAGTAACGGCATAATAGTTAAGATTGCTACTGGTTTAATATAGATTATTTCACAGTAATATATACTTCGCAGTAGTCATCACCATGACCGAGTAGTTTGATTATTTCTACTTCTGCCAGTGTCCCAAATGCATATTCAATTGCTCCTTTGAATATCTCCCTGTGCATATTGCATTTATTGAAATCGTCTGCATAAGAACATTCATGTACTGTGTACTCCATAGAGTTTGTACGTATCTCCCATTGAGACTGTATCTGCGTATCAACCACTTTAAAGGCGTTTGCAAAAGTAGTCAGGTCCCAATGCCTTGATCCGTATTTCTTTTCATGATAGATCATAATCTGTCTACCTAACCTTCGTCCAAAGACCTGCAGTTGTTCCATAAAATCAATATTTTCAAGAGTTTTGATAAAATTCACAAACTCCACTATTATCTTTGGTACTTCATCTATATTTTTGGATAACTTTCCGAACAACTCACTGTTCATTTTGTCAATTTCCGGATGATGTGTTAGATAAATATATGAACTAGTGATCTCTGAATCATAATTATAACCACTTTTTTCAAGAATACTGATAAAAATATCCTTAATATTCCTCACAGCTTTCATATTCCTGAATCCATGCCTGATTTTAAGATCATTTCCTTCAATATACATCTTATCAATCATTCGTGATGTCTCAGCAACAGTCTTGATTGTATGCAAAAATGTAGAGAATGGCATTTCTTCCAGCGGACGTATATTCTCACTTTCGATGGTCAGTATAGCCTTTGGTATCTTACCTATCAGCATATCTTCATAAAAATTTTTATGAATTGTGACCAGATTATAGTTTGAGGCACTGTGCTCATTAATGAGGCAATGCCAGAAATTCGGATGAGCTGTTAATTCTTTTTCTATATTTACCATGTATCCCAAGTTATCTACCAGATTCTGCAAAGCTTCATCATTTGATTTCTTTTGTTCCAGTTCGATCTCAATCTCATCCAGTTGTGGATGTATTGAAATAATACCCATGTTCTTGTATATTGCCAGATATTTACTCAAAATGATTCCTAAAAAATAAATCCTTTCTTTGTAGCTGCTATTCAATGTAATTGTGGCATATGTAGGATTATCATTATCATCAGAATCGATCATCACTTCAACATGCCATCCGAAATCCCTGCACATATTATTTATGTAATCATGAAGTCCCGGGATAGTAGTAATATTAAAAGGATCAATCATGTAGTCAAGTGTCTGTTTATCAATGATCAAGCCCTTATTTTTTTTCAGCAACCAGTGGAATACAGGGGCCTGGATGATGACCTGATCTTCTCCAATTTCTTTTAGATTAGTTATTAATGATTTTGCATCATCTATCGTATCATAATATTGAAGTGCAATCTCTGTTAAGTCAATAGCCTCACGAATTGCTGCACTAAGATTGCCATGATGTTTTTCAACCAAAGGCTGCAATTTACTTACATATTCAGGTTCTAATGCAATATGTTTTTTCAGTACCATAACAAACTCTAATTGATAAGAATATTCTATTTCCATTGTTTCCTTATGTATAAATGTCTTGTGGGCATTCGTGATTAAAAATATGATATGTTGAATAAAAAATCAGATTAAATGAACAATTTCTATCGATTATGAAGTATTTTATAAAATAATGATGTCAACTTATATATTTACACATACTATGCCAGATTTTAAAATATAATAACCAAAAAACAATACAAATTGACAATCATATATTTATCTATCCCATTAAATAGGATATATAACATGATAATTAATGTATATTCGAAGAGGCTATAACAGTGGATATAGCAAAACGAATTCAACTGGTAGTTGATAGGTCTCCGAACTCTAAAAATGCCGCCAATCAAGCTATGAAAATGGCAAAAAAACTTAATGCCGAGCTTTCTCAACTATATGTAGTGAATACGCATATGTATAAGACACCGAATGTTATAGAAGCTATGGTCAGGACAGGAAAAAAACACCTCACAACTATGAAAGAGACCGCTGCGAACATGAAGATCAATATAAGCACATCAACGGTCCTGGTGGGGGGTCCTGCAAATGATATCTTAAAAGAAACAAAGTTCAACCAAGCAGACCTTTTGATCATAGGTGCCGGAGAGAACAGTCCTAAAGGTAGTGTCCCTGGGAAATTAATTCGAAAAGCCAAATGCAACCTCATGCTGGTTAGAAGTGATCCGGTAATTGGAGATTTTAGTAAAATACTTGTACTTACTAATGATATAAAACTTGAAAAAGCATCATTATTTGCAGCAAATATGGCTAAGCAATATAGCGCAGAACTCACAGCATGCTACGTTGTTGATGTAGAGCAGGTAATGATCAGAGATAGGATTGTATATCTTCAGGAGGCTTCAAACTGCAATATTGCCAGTATGCCTCACAGGGCACTTGGTGATAAAGTTCCAATCTTACCAACATTGCTTGATAAGATGAACACAGATCAAACAAATGAAGGATATAGAATTATGGATAGTGTAGCAAGGATTGCAAAGGATGTAGGTGTTGATGTAAACTCGGTAATCCTTAAGGGCAAACCTGCTGAAGAAATTATCAGGTATGCTGAAGAAGGAGATTTTGATCTAATAGTCATGGAACACACGTCGAGAAGAAAAGTATCACAACTTTTATTTGGAAGTATCCCTGAAAAAGTTGCCAGAAATGCTTCATGTTCCGTAATAATAGTAAACAGTGCATCATGATTTAGCTCAATTGAGCATGAAAAAGACGATTGATTTATATAGCAAGTAGATAAAACTTAAAGAAGGATGAACTAAAATGGTAAGAAAAATTCAGCTATTGGTTGACAGTTCTCCGGATTCAGATGTTACAGCCATGCGAGCTGTCAGCGTGGCCAGCCATCTTGATGCGGTGATTGTAGCGACAGAGATAAGAGATACGCGCAGATTTGATTCCTATAGTAAAAGCGAAAAAGCGAAGCAGTTATTCGGGCGCAAACTCGAAAGGATCAGCGATCTTGCGGCAGACAGAGGCGTCGAAATTTGCGATGAAAAAAGTAGTAAAGCTGTTGCGGATCAGTCAAAGGATATCCTAAAAGCTGCGGGCCATATACACCCGAACGTGGTTGTATCAAGTGCACTAGATAGCGCAAGAAGAGTAGGGTTAAGTGATCGTGCATCAGAATTATTCAAATATTCAAAACACAACCTGCTTTTAGTCAAAGACCCGCAACAAGATGCAAACGATTTCCAGAATATCCTTGTTTCTGCTGACAGCCCGTTCGACATCTCTGATTATACTGTTGATTTTGCTGAAAGTTATAAAGCAAAGCTCACAGCTGTTAAGGTAGTAGACCTTGAAGAGGGCTTGGTCAAAGAGCGGCCTGTTTATCTATCTGAAGTGTCTTCATCACCGCCACCGGGAATGCCGCGCAGACAACTTGGTAATACTGTAAAGACATCAGAAACACTACTTACTAAAATGAAAGAGAGTGGAATAAGAAGAGGCCAGGCTATGGCAGATGCAGTAGCAGATGTTGCGCATGATAGAGGATTAGATGTTGAAACAAAAGTGCTGATTGGTAAAAGGGATGAGGAGTTAGCGAAATTTTCCAAACAGCAGCAGATCGACCTTCTGATGTTAGGGTCAAATAGAGAGAACCTGATCAAACGACTTATGCATAAAACCGCACCGGAATCCATCGCCCGGAAGGTTGATAGTTCTGTGTTTGCAGTAAGAAAAGTAGCTTGAGTCCAGATATCCAGCCAAATATGCTGTATAAAACAAAAAACCACAGAGGTTCACAGAGAATTTAAAACTCTGTTAACCTCATATTTTTAAAGAAAAGTGCCCTTACTTAAAAAAAGCTATTTTTTCACCTGGTTTTGAGCATCTACGATAAAAACCTCAAGAAGGTCATCCAGTACCGCACCATTAAGCCCGAGGTTGTCAGCAGCCTCTGCCAGTTCATGATAAGTAACACCTTCGATCTCGCAGAACCTGGCTGTATAGATATTTGAGAATGCCAGAGGCATTGCAAGTGTATTCTGGATCCATTTTACCAGGATACGGGACTGTGTGCCCTTATCTACTTCACTGAACGAGACATGCGAGTCGAATTCATCAACTATATCCTGACCGTATTTGCGAAGGAACTTCTGTATCTTTCCATCATAATTTTCCATAATAGCCTGGGCTACCTTGCATATTGCCGATAAGGTCTTATTAATGTCAGCCTCAGTAACATCATTTGAAAGAAGAATATCAGTGATAGTCATTATGCGCTTATTGTCAGGATCGGCCATACCGTTGTCCATTATTTTAACATTTGCCAGGTCCTCGATATCCAACAGGTTCAATTCTGAAATATTGTCGGACAGAGAACGCGCATCTAAATATGAATGTTGTGTAAGTTCAGCAAATATGCAGTATACAAGTTCATTCCAGCGGGAGTGCTCATCCTCCCATTTATAATCAGTCGGTAGAAGCTGCCGGTACTGCGTATAGATATTTGAGATGCGTACTTCCAAAGCGGCAACCCGCTCAGGTTCAGTCTCTTTTGTTGATGCTTTTTTTAATTTTGCCATCGTAATACCTTCTTTTGTAATCTTGTATTGATTGCAGTTCCTTTCGTTTATCAGAAGAGGAATATTGCAATATCGTAAGAGGTCAGGGTTATTAAATCTTTGGTTTTGTGGAATTTTTTATTCCTTATGTCTGTTCATAACTGATCAGTATTCTGAAATCAAATCTGTATAAAAGGTATATAAATCTTCTAACTATCTTTCAACAAAATCCCCTGATATAAATTGTAACGGTTACATGTTATATATATATATATAAGTAAAAAAAATAATATTTAATATAAATTTTAGTATAAACCAATCCAACATTTTACTTTTATTTAATAGTAGTCAAAACATATTGACCATATATTTATGTAGGTCCATATATCCACCAAAATTTATAAATATTATAGGCTGGGAAAGAGGAAGAAAGGTGATTTATCATGAATATTAAAGATATTATTATAACTTTCATTATTTTATTCACTTTCTGGGTCTTACTTTCGGCACATTTCGATCTATTCCACCTTGGTTCAGGTATTATTTGTTGTGCTATAATTGCTTTTGCATCACATGATCTCCTTTTCCAGGATACAGGAGATCACCGCTTGACAAAGACCGTACGGTTCATTACTTACCTGCCCTGGCTCATATATCAGATCATAATTGCAAATATTGATGTAGCAAAACGGGCACTTTCCCCCAGTATGCCGATAGATCCGCAGATCATTTCTTTCAGGACAAAACTGAGGAGCGAGGTCGCACGTACCGCGTTTGCAAATTCAATAACACTCACACCAGGTACAGTAACTGTTGATATAATTGATGATATTTTCTACGTACACGCCATTGCCAAAGAGCCTGCAGACGATCTTCTTGAAGGGACGATGGAACGTAAAATTGCTCATATCTTTATGGAGGACTGATCATGACCGGAATAATACAGATGCAGGATATCTTCTTATCAGTAGCGGTTATCATAGTTATTGCAAGTTTTGTATCATTATACCGCGGAATAGAGGGGCCGGGTATTTTCAACAGGATCATTGCAGTAAATGTGATCGGTACTAAAACGATCGTACTGTTAGTACTTATAGGTTTTATCTACGAAAGACCGGATTTTTTTGATATTGCACTGGTCTATGCCATCCTTAATTTCATTATGACAATAGCAGCGACGAGGTATTAAAACGAGAGGATGATAAATATGTTTGACTCGATTATAATCATCATAGTGGTTTTACTTTTATTGATTGGTCTATTCTTTATGCTGGCTGGCACAATAGGATTCGTACGCTTTCCCGATTTCTATTCCAGGATGCATGCAACAGGCAAATGTGATACGCTCGGTGAAGGGTTGATGCTGTTCGCATTGATTATTTATGAGACTGGATATGAAGGTTTATTCAAAGGTGATCTTCAACATGCATCATTCGTTAGCATCAAGATTATACTTCTGATACTTTTCATTTTACTGGCAAATCCCACCTCAACTCATGCCATTGCAAAGGCTGCACATGATGTAGGACTGCAACCCTGGAAGAAAACAGATGAAACACAATGGATGTATGATCAGGATTCGGGGACTGATGAAGTTATTAATGGAGGTGAAATAAAATGATATGGATACTTGATATTACCTTGCTGCTTTTTTTGGTGGTTTGCGCAATAGCTGCCATATCAATAAAAGACCTGCTCTCAGCAGTGATAATCTTATCGGCATATAGCCTGATCATGGCTATAGTCTGGGTAGAGATGCAGTCGGTTGATGTAGGGTTCACTGAAGCCGCGGTCGGAGCCGGTATTACCACAGTGCTTTTTATTGCAACACTTGCCAGAACCGAAGGGAGGAGTGAAGATTGAAATTGGTTGCACTTTTTGTTGTGATACTGGCAGGTGGGATGCTTATCTATGCGGGACAGGATCTGCCAGCGTTCGGTGATCCGGAGTCGCCAGCGTACCAGCATCCGATAATAGAGCATTATATAACCCATTCCGAGACCGAATCCGGTGTGGAAAATATTGTAACTGCTCTGCTGGCAAATTATCGAGGATATGATACTCTCGGTGAGGTCACTGTGATCTTTACTGCGGGAATGACTGTCATCCTGCTCCTTCGGAGGCGTGAGATATGAGCGGGATACAAGAAAGCGTGATCATACGCACAGTTGTCCGGATCATGGTGCCGTTCATTCAAATATTTGCCCTGTATGTCATCATGCACGGATCAAGCGGACCTGGCGGTGGTTTTCAGGGAGGCGTAATATTTGGTGCAGGCATTATCCTCTATACTATGATTTACGGCCATAAAGAAGGCAAACAGAGGATGTCCGATAAACTTAGCAGGATACTTTCCAGTTCCGGAGTTGCCATTTTTGCACTAACCGGGATATCATGCCTGGTATTCGGAGGAATGTTCCTCCAGTATGGTGTAGTCCCGCTGCTACCGGATAACCCGGCTGTAGTTTCCAGATTACTTATTGATGTCGTAGAGATCGGAATTGGTATAACAGTACTTGCTGTGATGATCTCGCTCTTTTTTGATGTCTCACCTCCTGAACAGGACGAGGAAGAACTTCATGCTTCAGAGGAGGCAGGACAATGAGCACAATTATTGAGATAATCAGTGCAGAATTTAATTACTGGATATATGTTACGCTGATGATGATCGGGTTCTATGCAATGATCGCAAAAAAGAACCTTGTTAAAAAGGTCATCGGAGCAAATATCTTCCAGACAGCGATCTTTTTGTTCTATATATCACTTGCAGAGGTCGAAGGCGGCACAGCCCCTATCCTGCTACACGGTCACGACGGTGCTGATGTAGCACACGGAGCAGTGAATGAAGTGATATATGTGAATCCACTTCCGCATGTACTGATACTGACCGCAATCGTGGTTGCTGTTAGTACAACAGCAGTAGCGCTGGCATTGATCATCAAGATATACCAGGAGTACGGATCTCTCGAGGAAGATGTGATCCTTGCATACAGGCGACAACTGCAGCCTGAGTTTTCAGAGCATGCAAGGCAGAAACAGGAGGAAGAACAGTGACCGGATTTGATTTGATTACAGACCACCTACCTGTACTTACTGTTGTAATTCCGCTTATGGCTGGCTTTTTAACACCAATGATCGGGTGGATCGACCGCAGACTTTGCTGGTATTGGGTAATGCTGACCATGTTTGCTGTGCTTCTTATGACGTCAAGCAACCTTTATACTGTGATTACCAGCGGTACGATACATTATCACCTCGGGGGCTGGACTCCGCCGATAGGTATAGAATACGTGATCGACCTGCTAAACGGCTTTGTGTGTTTAATCATTGCATTTATCGGATTGATGGTGGGTATATATTCTATCGAAAGTATTAAAAAAGAACTTCCGAATAAGATAATCCCGTTCTATTCCATATTCCTGTTGCTGATCACCGGACTCATGGGCATGACCATCACAGGTGATATTTTCAACTTCTATGTATTTCTTGAGATCTCATCACTGACAGCTTATGCACTGATCGCAATGGGTGACCGTGGAGACGGAGTAGTAGCAAGTTTCAACTACCTGATCATGGGAACGGTAGCAGCATCGTTTATCCTGCTTGGTATCGGTTATCTCTATGCTGTCACCGGATCGCTGAACATAGCCGACATGCAGGGTCTTCTACCGGGAATCTATGATAGCAGGGTCGTACTTGCCGCACTTGCCTTCTTTATGGTAGGGTTCAGCATTAAGGTCGGTCTGTTCCCGCTGCATGCCTGGCTGCCTGATGCTTATACACATGCACCATCAGCAGCTAGTGCATTGATAGCAGGACTGATGACCAAGGTAGGGGCCTATGCAATGATCAGGTTCATGTTCAGTGTCTTCACACCAGCTTTTGTGATAGATATAACCAGGATGGCTGAAATTCTCACCTGGGCTGCTGCGCTGGCGATTATTGTAGGATCGGTACTTGCAATAGCTCAAAGCGATATCAAGCGTATGCTCGCATATTCAAGTATCAGCCAGATCGGGTATATCCTGCTGGGTGTCGGGCTTGTGAACGTGATCGGAATGCAGGGTGGACTGCTGCATATATTGAATCATTCACTAATGAAATGCGCTCTCTTTTTAGTAGCTGGTGCCATCTTTTACAGGACTGGTATTAGAAACCTGCATCAGTTCCAGGGACTTGGCAAGAAGATGCCGGTAACGACCACAGTGTTCCTGATAGCAGGTCTTTCAATGATTGGCGTACCAGGTACCGTAGGGTTTACGAGCAAATGGTATCTTGCACTCGGCTCAATAGAAGCAGGGCAGTGGATATTTGTGATCGTTATCCTGATCTCAAGCTTGCTCAATATAGTCTATTTCTGGAGGGTCTTTGACAACATATGGTTCGGTCACCCGCATGAAGTTGAGCATATCAAACGAGATGAAGCGCCGCTTTCTATGCTGATACCGATGGTAATACTTGCTCTACTGTGCATATTCTTCGGACTGTTTGCATATTATCCGCTGCACTATGTACTTGAACCACTCTCAAATGCACTGCTTGGAATAGGAGTACTTCCGTGAGGTGATAATAATGGCAATAGAAACAGTTCATTCAATAACTCCCGCACTTGCAGTGCTTGTTTCGATGGTAGCATCAGTGTTGATACTTGCATTTGGTAAATACCCGAATATCAGGGAAGGCTGGACATTTGTGGCAGCTTTTATCAAGTTCTCGCTGGTGATCTCTATGCTGCCGTTGATACTTGAGGGTAAAGTAATCACTTATACAGTAATCGAGATGCTGCCTAATCTACCTATTGCGTTCAAGGTCGATGCATTCGGAATACTATTTGCAATAACGTCCTCATTTTTATGGATTTTTGTGTCATCGTATTCCATAGGATATATGCGAACACTTAAAGAACATGCGCAGACACGATATTACTTCTGCTTTGCGATAGCACTTTCATCAGCAATAGGAATAGCGTTCTCAGCCAACCTGGTCACGCTCTTTCTATTCTATGAACTGCTCACGATATCTACATATCCGCTTGTTGCACACACAGAAACTTCTGAAGCTATCAGTTCAGGCAGGAAATACCTGACATACCTGATGATAGCAGGCATATCCCTGCTGTTCGCGATAGTAGTGGTTTATCATTATACTGGCACGACAGAATTCTCGTTTAGCGGTATTGCCGGGCTGGAAACTCTACCGAGAACAACGCTCTATCTACTGTTTATAGCATTCATGGTCGGATGTGCAAAGGCTGCGTTTATGCCGTTGCATGCCTGGCTGCCTGCAGCAATGGTCGCTCCTACTCCTGTAAGTGCTCTACTGCATGCTGTAGCTGTGGTGAAAGCAGGTGTGTTTACTGCTATACGGGTAATACTCTATGTGTTTGGAATTGACCTGATGGAAATAAGCGGTCTGTGGCTTTATATGGCATATTTTGTCTCGATCACCATCATTCTAGCCTCAATCTTTGCAATGACGCAGGATAATCTTAAAAAGAGACTTGCGTATTCCACAGTGAGCCAGTTATCATATGTAGTATTGGGAGCAGTGCTGATCACGCAGCACGGCATTACAGGAGGGATGCTGCATATCCCGTACCATGGATTTATGAAGATCACGCTGTTCATGTGTGCCGGGGCCCTGATAGTGACAGCAAAGAAGGAGAATATCAGCGATATGAACGGGATTGCCAGACAGATGCCCATCACCATGCTTGCATTTACGGTTGGAGCGCTCGGAATGATCGGGATGCCGCCTGTCGGTGGGTATATCACCAAATGGTACCTGCTGCTCGGCGCGGCCGAGCTGGATAATATGATTCTAATAGGCGTGCTCCTTATCAGTGCCGTACTGAATGCCGCATACTTCTTCCCTGTCATATATGTTGCATTCTTTAAAAAACCCGATAAAGAGCTGACATATAAAGAAGCCCCGCTGAGCATGCTGGTACCTCTTACATTGACAGCGATCATATCGATAATCATAGGTATCTGGCCTGATGCGCCGGGTATGTTCCTTGATATTGTAAATATTGCAGTTGCGAATGTAACAGGAGGAGGGATCTGATATGTGGTTCCTGGAAAGTTGGCTGGAGAATCCAAAAACAGTGAAAAAAATGATATATTTGCTTTACTTAAGTTTAATTATTGTATGTCTTATGGGAGTTGTTAATCAGTTTGCACCTTCAGCAGAGCATGAAGCAGATGTGGGACATACAGAACATGAAGCGCATACGGAACATGACGCTGTTGAAGAACATACAGAACATGCGCCGTTCGTATTTGAAGAGATACCTATTTTCAATGCGGTATTCGGATTAATTATGTGTGTAATACTAGGTCTGGGGGCCAAGGCATATGGACATAATCTGGTCATGAAGGAGGAGGATTATTATGACAGGTGATATCATTACTATACCGCCTGCTGCGATATTTATTATCGGCGCACTCCTAATACCGCTTTTTAAAGGGCGGGTACGTCAGGCATATCTCCTGTTGATACCGATTGTTGCTATTATCGATGTCTATTTGATGCAGCACGGTACCTACTGGTACCATCCCTTCATGGAATACGAACTGATCTTAGGCAGGGTCGATCTGCTGAGCAAGTGTTTTGGATACGTGTTCGTGATCGTTGCTCTTGCCATGACATTCTATGCACTGCATGTAAAGGAGACAGGTGAACACATTGCTGCGTTTCTGTATATAGGCAGCGCACTGGGTGTGGTATTTGCTGGTGATCTTTTCAGCGTATTTATTTTCTGGGAGGTTATGGCATGGGCATCGGTCTTTTTAGTATGGTACAGGCGCAAAAAGGCGTCGATCGACGCAGGATTCAGGTATCTAATAGTACATGTCGTTGGCGGGGTGTTGCTGCTCGGCGGTATCATTCTATATATGCAGGAAAGCGGCGGGTCCATTGCTTTTAATGGTTTCGATTATGCATCTCCTGCAACAATATTGATCCTTCTGGGTTTTATTATCAATGCTGCAGTCCCGCCACTCCATGCCTGGCTGCCGGATGCATATCCGGAAGCTACGATCACAGGTGCTGTCTTTATGACTGCATTTACCACAAAGACTGCTGTATATGTGCTTGTGAGAAGTTTTTCTGAGTTTACTATAGATGGCGTTGCAATCCTTATGTATCTTGGTGCTATCATGGCACTATATGGTGTTATTTATGCAATACTTGAGAATAATATACGAAGACTTCTTGCCTACCATATAGTAAGCCAGGTAGGCTATATGGTCTGTGGTATCGGGATTGCAGCAAGTACCATGGGCGTAGTCAGCGAAATGGCTATAGACGGTACGGTTGCGCATGCCTTTTGTCATATCCTTTACAAAGGACTGCTGTTCATGGGCGCCGGTGCTATCATCTATATGACAGGTAAAAGTAAACTTACTGAACTTGGCGGTCTCTATAAGGTCATGCCCCTTACAATGATCTTCTATATGATCGCTGCTTTATCTATCTCTGGTGCGCCGCTATTTAACGGTTTTATAAGTAAATCTATAATTATACATGCAGCTGCGATGGACCATAATATGTTGATCTTCCTTATGCTGGAAGTTGCTGCGGTCGGGACATTTCTGTCTGTCGGTCTGAAACTTCCTTATTTTGCATTCTTTGGTAAGGATGTCGGTATAAAGGCAAAGGATCCACCTATGAATATGTTAATTGGTATGGGGATCGCTGCATTTCTGTGTATCTTGCTGGGCGTTTATCCGTCCCTATTATATAATATTTTGCCTTATCCATCGGCTGTTGCTGATTATGCACCATATGCATCAGGACACCTGATTGGAACGCTTCAATTGATGTTGTTCACGTATGCAGGTTTTCTGTTGTTGAAAAAGAAACTCCATCCGGAAAACACTATCAGTCTTGATACTGATTGGTTCTACCGCAAAGGTAGTGTAATATTTGTGTGGTTCATAAACAATCCGCTTGCAAGAGGTGCACAGTGGACTGCTGATGCAGCGATCGTAGTTAAGAACTTTGCCGCATGGTTCAGTAAAAATCCGGCTGAAGCGCTTGGTATTATCACTGACAGGATCTGCCTCATAATATTGAATATATCCCAGGGTACATCTCTGGTGGGGCAAACTGCAGAAGATATGATCGATGATCGACAGAGAAACTATCCGGGAGAGCCTGTTCGCAGAGACCCGATAGGAGTTTCGGTGCTGCTCGGTACGTTCTTTTTATTCGTATATCTGATATATGTGGTAATTCCTTATCTTTCGGTCTATGTAGTTGTAATTCTCTTACTGATTGCTGTGTTTACAGGCATCGGTGTGAGGATCAAGGAAATGATGCGCATGGCGGGGTGATGAGACTTTTTATTTTATTCTGGTCTTTTGAACTATAACGAATCGCAAATGAACGCAGATTTCGCATGCATTATCCGCGTTTATCTGCGGTTAACAGAACTGATTAATAAGTGTAATCAGAAAATAATAAAAAGTCTCAGGTCGCACGCATGCGGCAGTTGCGTATTGATAGAGATGCGCCGCCGATTTGATTGAAGAGATAGCAGCAGAGGAAGTTGCGGCAGGAGTAGTGGCTCTGGCAATGTGCTCGGTACGAAAGTGTGGATATATAGGAGGAATGCACTGGTTCTTCATCTTAGATTTATAAAAAAAGAGGTGGGAAGAAAGAACTATTAAGCATAAAAAATAAATGGATATTTAATCAAATGTTGTTGGTTGAAGAGGTGAGCTATATGAGCGAGATCAATATAATAGATGAAAAAGCAAAACATATCTATGAATCTCACAAGGATAAGTGGGAAAAATTGTATTTCGGAAAGATAATTGCTATTGATATCGATGAAAATGACCTTGCAACAGTTGGTGATGATGCAGCTACTGTCGGTCAGACGGTTAAGAGAGAACGACCAGGTCATCGAATATTCATGCGGAGAGTCGGTAAAAACCCATCAATTGCTCGACTATGGAATCGAAATTATGTCTGAAACTTTTATCGATTATATCGATAATGATCCTCTGGTTTTAATTACTCTCATCAATCCGGTTTCAAATAAAAAAGCAAGAGCATACGCATATCTTGATACTGGTTTAGATACTGTTGTTATACCAAAGGACCTCTGGTTAAAACTGTAATTGGAAATGCAAAACCGTGCAAATGTAAGTGCTGTTGGAGGGGTTGTTACTACCTGGTATACATGGGTACATCTAGAATTCCTCGACGATAAACATAGAGACATCATTGCTTTTTACCAGGATATTGGAGATGTTTTAATTGAACGAAATGTTATTGATAAATATTCAGTGACATTTGACGGGCGAAATTCGAGTTTGATTATTAAGGCGTAGGCTCAAAAATTAGAGATATATACTTGATCTGATCAGATATGAAAGCAACAGCACCTATTCTTTGTTAGTAGCAATCTTCCCATTGAAAAACACCCGACATCATGATGACTCATGTCCTGATTTGGCGCCCGCCTGTGCTCAATACTGCACTCCACCGGTGGCGGACTTAAGTGCAGCGAAAACAGGCAGCTGAGGCGCGACTTTTATGCTCGGTTCTTGTTTGCACTGCGCGCCTGCCTCACTACCGATGTTAAGACCGCACGAATTTGGCTTGTGTATGTTGATAAATATGCGCCGCCGGTTTGGTTGTAGAGATAGCAGCAGAGGAAGGTGCGGCAGGATTAGTGGCTCCGGCAATGTGCCTGTAGCCTCTGGTAGCAATTCAGAACCAAACCTGATACAAAAACATGAAAAAGTAACATATGTGGAAGAAAGCGAGACCTTCATTAGTACTATTGATATGGAGTTTGTACTGATACAACCAGGGGAGTTTGATATGGGGTCGTCTGCAAATGAAACAGGTAGATACGATGATGAAGGACCAGTTCATCATGTGACGATATCTGAAGCCTTTTACCTGGGTAAGTACGAAGTTACACAGGAACAGTGGCATGAATTTATGGGGAACAATCCATCGTACTTCAAAGGTGATGACCTGTCGGTTGAGGATGTTTCATGGGATGATGTGCAGGAATTTATCAAAAAGCTCAACAAGAAAGAAAATACACATAAATACCGTTTACCCTCTGAGGCAGAATGGGAATATGCAGTCCGAGCAGGAACTACTACACGATATTCCTTTGGTGATGATGATTCAGAACTTGGTAAATATGCATGGTACAGTAAAAACTCAGATAATAAGACTCATCCGGTCGGCAAGAAAGAGGCAAACCCGTGGGGATTGTACGACGTGCACGGGAATGTATGGGAATGGGTGCAGGATGAATGGCATGGTAACTATGACGGCGCTCCAACTGATGGCAGTGCATGGGAAGACGGAGTTAGCGCTAACCGGGTGCCTCGTGGTGGCAGCTGGTTCCGCTTTGCCGGGAGCTGCCGGTCAGCCTCCCGCCGCGACTACGGCCCAGGCGCCCGCTACCGCAGCCTCGGCTTTCGCCTTCTCCAGGAAGTGTAACTCCTTTCTACTTTACCCCTTTACCTCCTACCACTCGTTGCGAAGCTAAAATATAGCGAAGCCAGATGGCTGTGCGTGCGTAAGCCGCACAGCCGATGTGTAGAATTAGCTGCTAGAAGATTAGGTGCAAAAAAAGTTCCTAAATCTAAAAAAAAGACTGAAGGGATGATTATCTAAAATCACCCCTCGCCCATACATCAATGACTCGATGCCGCGTACCGCTCAGCAATAAGCGCCCGTGTCAGCCTGAACTGAACCCTATGCTTGTCCCAGTCATACTTATTCCCCAAAAACTTAATAAGCCGCTTCTTGGAAGCACCCTTTAACTCATTGGCCTCCATCAACTCATTCACAAACACCTTTTCCTGTTCCTTATCAAGCTCAACCATTTACACCGCCTCCGTGGAAACAACAGTGGTCCACCCAGTCGCTACAGGTAACTTCTTAGCAGTCAGGATCAGCCCGTCAGGCATATCCTCAACCCTGTAACGAATATTCATAGTACCCGCATCCGAGGTCAGAGCGATCATACCACCCTTGCCCAGGCCCAGCTTATTGACCATATTCATATTGACCATAACAAAATCGTTATCATCGTGCTCATCGAACCACATGAACGGATTGTACAAATATATCAGGTTGCCCTTCTTTTCCTCAAAAGGACCGATATCCAGGACTTCACAGGCAAGCTCCTTGTATTTAGGCTTTGTATATTTGCGGACTATGCTTTCAAGCACCTCATTACGGAGGTTCTGGTAATCCACAGCCTCACCGCCCAGGTCCTGGCTAAGAGTAGACATCGCATCAATACCCGTAGTACCTTCACCGGAATTGTTCAGCAGCAGTCCTTCCACATTCATGAAACTGCCAGCCTTTGCATACAAAGGTTCAGTAGCTATCACGATATTGGCCATTTTATTCACCGGACCATCCCTGGAAGTGATTACGATCAGGTTGTCCAGCTTCTTCAGGGTCGCAGCCGCAGCATCGCTATTTGGCATCAGTTCGACCGGATCACTGTCAAGAGTGACCAGAGTCTTAATACTGCCTTCATTGATACCCTCCATGATCACGGGAATGCCTTTTTGTCCTCTGCCTTTGCACAGCAGGTCAACACCCGTAGCATTCACAAAAGGTTTCATGAACAATATCTTAGCCTGTGTCTTCAATGCCAGGTTCAGCATCCGCTTAACCCATCCCGGATCAGTATTGGGATGCACATCTGCTATAATGACAGAATCGCTGTCCAGTCCCAGTTCACTCTCATACAGATCCGGATCGATATACCTGTTCTCATCTGCAAGATGCAGGTCTTTCCAGCCCACGGATACCACAGATGCCCCGTTCTTCTTAGCAGCCAGGATCCGCCTGACCAGCAAAGGATACTGGACATATGGGTCAACGAACAGTGCGATCCTGCCTGCACTCTCGATATCATCAAATGTAATACCCACACCAACAGTAGGATGGCATTCCGTAGGAATTTCTGAATACACGCCCATTCCGGTATTGACCACAGTCCCAAGCGCATCAGCGATCTTGCTAAAAGCAAGGGATTCCTCATTTGTAGTATTCCCAACACCAAGCATGGTAACGTCCGCACCCTTTAAGCGATCAGATGCAGCCTTGATGGCATCCTCAACACTCACTTCCTTTCCATCCACCATACTGGTAGCTTTTGAGTAATGGTTGGCCAGCTTCATCCCGAACCTGCACAGTTTGCCCAGGTTCGCAGGACTGCTCTTCATGAAATCAACAGCAAGTGCCCCCTCTTCATCTTCCCTGATATACAGGCCACAACCCATATTACATCCAGGGCACACGCTCTGGTAAACGTTTCCTATCATTTTAATATCACCTCGAAGAACGGTGGAACATCATCAACATTCATCCCCGGCGTATACTCACGCCTGCGCTGTGCAGGAATAGCAAACCTGCTTTGCAGAAGCGTAATTGGAATATCAGACGGACATACATCACTGCACTGCCCGCATGCAATGCAGCTATCAGTCAGGTGGAGCAGCCGTACCATGTGGTACATGCTCATCTTGTAATTGTCAACAAGGGAATGGAACATAGTACACTTTGCATCCTCACCACAGGCACAGACCGGACATACCTCCTTGCACGCTCCGCAATCGATACAATCTGCCATCTGCTCCATATAATATTGCATGCGCTCTTCATCAGGTATCTCAGGGAATATCTCCTTTTCCAGGGTGCTGCCAAGATTAACCATGACATCGTTCACTTTCGCCCTTATCGCAATCGCCTTATCACTGGCTGGTTCCACTTCGATACGCCCTGCTTCAATTGCGTTTTCCAGAAGTTTTACACCCTTATCGTTCATCACCTGGCAGAATGTTGCACTGCCAGCCAGATCCCCGATCACGCCCCAGTTACCACATGCAAGATCTGCATTCACAGGTATCTTAAGCGTACAGAAACGACAGCTTTCGCGCCTTCCGTAACCTGCTTCTTCCAGTTCATCGATGGCTATAGCCTTCTCTTCACCGTTCTCAGTCTTAAATATCAATTTACCCTTTTCGATATCTTCGCCAACCACATCTTCAGGGTCAATATCATACATCGCAACAAGCATTTTCTTGGTAGTCACCGGATGCATACTGCCACCGCAGTTCAATCCCACGATGTATGTATTATCCAGGTCGATCATATCACGCTTGGCCTGTTCAATAACAGCCTGTGCATCACATGGTTTGGCAGGCATTGCAACCTTACGGCCCATCGCATACTTGGCCAGGTTAACAGGTACCGAATGCAGACTGCCCGTAGATGCTAAAACCTCATCTACATCATCAGTTATGATAGGCACAGCTTCAAACTCATTGATATGTTTCATTACCACTACATTTTCGACCAGTCCCTTCTCCAGGGCTGCGGCCAGTACGGCAGTTACCAGTCCACCGGAAGCACCGCGCTTGCGTACATCTTCGTTCGTGGCATATCCTACCAGCATATCTCCTACGTTAACCATTTCATTTCACCCCCCTCAGGTTTAAGCGGACTGGGTCCCAGTTCCTTTACCTTTGCCGTGACTTCATTTATGAAATTGGCAAACCTCTCGCCTTCACTGGCAGATATCCAGTTCAGGTGCAGTCTGTCAGGCTCCAGGCCCAGTTGCTGTAACATCTCTTCTAAAAACTTATACTTCACTTCAGTCTTCTCATTGCCATTAACATAATGGCAGTCCCCGATGTGGCATCCTGTGACCAGGACCGCATCCGCACCCTCAAGGAAAGCATTGTACACATGCAATGGATCGATCCTGCCCGAGCACATGACCCTGATAACCCTGGTAGATGCAGGCTGCTGGAACCTGCCCATACCTGCCGTATCAGCTCCGCCGTAACTACACCAGTTGCAGCAAAACGCCACGATCTTGGGTTCCCATCCTTCGCCGTCCATGATCACACCTCCCCGTAAGCAAACACATTTTTAACCTGTGCCAGTAACTGTTCATTCTTGAAATGACTCTGCTCCAAAGCACCTGTGGGACAGGCTGCCATACATGTACCGCAACCCTTGCACAGGGCTGTGAGGATCTTCAACTTATCATCTTCAACTGACAGCGCCTGGAAAGGACACATTGGTACACAAACACCGCAACCCACACATATATCTTCATTCACTTTAGCAGTAATACCCTCGGTCAGTGCCTTACCCTGTGCCAAAAACCGTGTCGCACGAGCCGCACACGCACTGCCCTGGGAAATTGAATATGGAATATCCTTTGGTCCCTGGGTCATACCGCCGATAAAGATGCCGTCCAGAGTAGTGTCAACCGGTTTCAACTTCGGATGTGCTTCCATCATGAACCCGTCCGCAGCCCGGCTCACCTTCAGGATCTGCCGCACTGTCTCAGTACTCTCAGGCGCCACCGCGCCTACACTAAGTACCATCAAGTCAAGTTCCAGGTTTACGATCTCACCGGTCAGGGTATCCTCTATCCTGGCAATAATATTATGATCCTCATTCTCGGTAACCTCTGCAGGTCTACCTCGAATGAATTTGACACCCATATCTCTTGCCCTGTTATAGAACTCTTCATACATCCTGAAAGGCGTTCTCATATCCATATACATAATATATACTTCTGTATCAGGATATTTTTCCTTGAGCAACTGGGCATTCTTCAAAGAAGCCATACAACAGAAACTTGAACAATATATGTTAGAATTTTTATCCCTGCTTCCAACGCACTGTACAAACCCTATTCTCTTTGGTGGTTTAACATCGCTGGGTCGCACTACTTTACCCATTGTCGGTCCGCTGGCATTGATAAGCCGCTCAAACTCCATTGTAGTGATAACATTATCGTACAAACCGAATCCAAACTCGTTGTTTGGTTCAGGATCGTACACATCATAACCTGCAGACACCACGATAACACCAACATCAAGTTCAGAGAAGGTTTCCTTCTGGTCCATATCAATAGCACCGCGCTCACATGCTTTTATACACGCACCGCAGTCAATGCAAATTGATTTATCCACCAGTGCCCGCAATGGCACTGCCTGGGGGAATGGGGTATAGATAGCTTTTCTTGTACCGATTCCCTCATTGAACTCAGTATATGGCACTTCAACAGGGCACTTTTCCGTACACAGGCCGCATCCGGTACACTCATCTATATTGAGATACCGCGGCTTATGCTTCACCTTTACCTTGAAATTACCCACATAACCATCCACTTCCTCCACTTCGGAGTAGCTCATGATCTCAATATTCTCATTCCTGGCAACTTCCACCATCTTGGGACCAAGAATACAGATACTACAATCATTTGTCGGGAACGTCTTGTCAAGTTGAGCCATCTTCCCTCCAATGGAAGGTCCCTGCTCAACAAGATATACCTTATGTTCCATATCAGCAATATCCATTGCCGCCTGCATACCTGTTACACCGGCACCAATGACCAGTGCTGCATCTGTCACCGGCACTTCGCTTGACTGTAAAGGCTCAAGTAATGCAGCCCTTGCCACACCCATACGGACAAGCTCTTTTGCCTTTCTGGTAGCGTCTTCTTTCTCCCACATGTGTATCCAGCTACAGTGTTCCCTGATGTTCACGAACTCGAACAGGTATTGATTCAGTCCTGCTTCCTCCACACATGCTCTGAAAATGGGTTCGTGGGTCTTGGGCGTACATGACGCCACAAGCACACGGTTCAGATTCATATCCTTGATGGCATTCTTTATCTCTGCCTGTCCCGCATCACTGCATGTATATTTATTAACCACGGATGTGACCACATTTGGAAGAGTGGAAATATAATCTGCCACAGCATTACAGTCCACTGCACCTGCGATGTTCACACCGCATTCGCAGATGAAAGCTCCAATTCTTAGTTCCTCTGCTTCTTCATTTGTTATTGCTTTTTGTTCAGTCATGTTATTCCTCCTTCGCTTTTTCCTTTAGAGGATTAGGGCCCAGAGCCCTTATCTTTTCTACAAAATCAGTAATAGTCTCCTGGAATTTTTTTCCCTCGGCTGCTGAAACCCACTCCAGATGGAGCCTGTCCTTCAGACCAAGGTGTTCCAATGCATCTACGATTTCCTTCATCCTCTCATCAGTATGGATATTACCTTCGATATAGTGGCAGTCGCCGATATGGCAGCCTGTAACTAAGATACCGTCAGTGCCTTCCTTTAAAGCTTCAAGTATATGTATCGGTTCCACCCTGCTGCTGCACATCACCCGTATGATACGGTTGTTTGTGGGATACTGCAATCTTGATACACCTGCAAGATCGGCACCAGCGTAACTGCACCAGTTGCAGCAGAATGTTAATATATCAGGTTCGAAATCGCTCATTTATATCCCCTCACCATAAGCTTTTATTACAGCCATTATCTGTGGCGTTGTGAAGTGTCTTGCAGTTATTGCACCGGTCGGGCACTCAGCTGCACAACATCCGCATCCTTTGCATACTGCCGGGTTGATCTCGCTCTTCTTTGTGATATATACGATCTCTTCGGTTTCGACCGTGACCTCTTTAAGCTCGGGTGCCTTGTACGGACATACCAGAGTACATCGGCCGCAGCCAATGCACAACTCGGGGTCAACCACTGAAACATTTCCTATAGTCTCAAGGAAATCCCTTGAAAGGATAGTACATGCACGAGACGCTGCCGCAGATGCCTGGCTGACAGATTCGTCGACCAGTTTAGGTGCCTGTGATGTTCCGGCTAAGAACACTCCGTCGGTGGCACATTCTACAGGCCGCAATTTAATATGCGCCTCCAGGAAAAACCTGTTAGCATCCAGCGTTACCTTGAACATCGGTGCGATCAGTTCATTTGTTTCAGGAGCGACCATCGGCGCACTCAAAACCATCAGGTCGTAATTGATCTCGAAATCCATATTCATCAGGTGATCAAATACACGCACTGATTTTTCGCTCACTACTGGTTCATTGTCCTCGGTATAGCGCATAAATACCACACCAAGTTCCCTGGCTTTTGTATACAGCTCCTCCCAGACCCCAAAGGTCCTGATATCCCTATATAATATAGTGATATTTCTATCAGGATCGGATTCTTTGAGTCGGATGGCATTCTTCACAGCAACAGTACAGCAGGCCCTTGAACAGTAAGGCCTTTCGTCATTTCTCCCGCCGGCACACTGTATAATCACTACGTTCTTAGCATCCACGCCTTCATCCAGTCTCTGTTCAAGCTGGCTTTCGGTTATGATATTCGAATATTCGCCGTATGAGAAGTAACCCTCAGGCTCAAGTTCATTGGCACCGGTAGCAATAATAGCAACACCGAACTCAATATCTTCATCAACATTCGCACCTTTGATGTGACCCTTGAAATTACCCATAGAACCTTCCTGTTCGGTTAGTTCAGTTTCTTTGTGCACAGTAATATTCGGGTTGGATTCTACTTTCTGTATTATGGGTTCCAGTACTTCCTTAGTAGTGCGTCCGTCCTGGAGGTGTGTAAACTTAAGCAACATTCCTCCCAGATCAGACTCTTTCTCAAGAAGCGTCACTTTGAAATCTTTTTCAGCAATATCAAGTGCAGCAGTCATACCTGCGATACCTCCGCCGATCACAAGACCGTCCTTGTTGAACTCAATTTTCTCCTGGTAGAGGGGGTTAAGCAGATTGGCTCTCGACACACTCATCCTGATAATATCCTTGGCCTTTTTAGTTGCGCCCTCTTTATTGTTCTGGTGGACCCAGCTGCAGTGTTCCCTGATATTTGCCAGTTCGAACAAATACGGGTTAAGACCAGCTTCCATCAGTGTTTCCCTGAACAGGGGCTCATGGGTTCTTGGCGTGCATGATGCAACTACCATATGGTTCAGGTTATGCTCCTTGACCAGATTGGCAATACCTTCCAGACTATCCGTACTGCAGGCATATACTTCCTCTTTTGCAAACACAACATGCGGCAGTGTCTTAGCATACTCTACTACATCGGGTACATCTACTATATTACCAATGTTTATCCCGCAACGGCACACGACCACACCGGTCCTGGTCTCATCCCCCATTTCCTTCTCAGGCGGGTACTTTTTCTCAGTTACCAGGGTCCCTCTTTCACCGGATAACAACGATGATGCTTTACTGGCAGCACCGCTGGCATCTGCGACAGTATCAGGTATGTCCTTTGGAGCCTGCATGGCACCACAAACGAAAATACCAGGTTTCGATGTCTCCAATGGACTATCTATCTTAGTCTTGACAAAATCGTTATCATCCATTTCCACGCCTGCTATTAGCGCCAGGTTCTTACTGCTCTCGGATGGTGTAAGTCCGATAGACAACACGATCATATCAAATTCTTCACGTTTGATCCCGCTGCCGTCTTCCGCCTCATACTTCAATGAGATATTATCTGTCACAGGGTCTACTTCCACACCAGACGGCCTGCTGTGTACAAAGCGTATTCCCTTCTCCTTTTTGGCCTTCTGGTAGAATTCCTCGAATCCCTTACCAAAAGCCCGTACATCAATATTGAAAATAGTAGTCTCAAGATCCGGATCATGTTCCATGGCCACCATAGCTTCCTTGGTGGCATACATACAGCAAACACTGCTGCAGGTATTGCGTCCGATCTCAGGACTTCTGGAACCTACGCACTGTATCCAGGCTATTCTCTTCGGATGTGACCCGTCAGCAAGGGTTACATGACCTTCGAAGGGTCCTGATGAACTAAGTTGCCTTTCGAATTCCAGGGATGAGACCACATTGGGATGGTCGATCCTGTACTGCTCCAGGTTTGAAGCATCGTAGGGTTCGAATCCTGTATTCAGGATAACACTTCCCACATTAATTTCGACTTCTTTGTCAGTATCCTCAAAATTGATGGCATCGTTCTCGCATGCTTTCTGGCAGTTGCCGCATTTACCCTTGGTCAGGTATAAGCAGTGATCAGCATCAATGGTATATATTCTCGGCACGGCCTGGGGGAATGCCAGGTAGATGGCTTTCCTGTTATCCTGGCCTTCATTATATTCATCAGGCACTTTAACAGGACATTTGGAAACGCACAACTCACAGGCTGTACATTTGTCAGGATCCACGTATGTGGCCTTCTTCTTCACAGTTACTGTGAAATTCCCTGGTTCACCTGTAATTCCTGTGATCTCACTATAGGTCATGAGTTCAATATTAGGATGGCGGGCCACTTCAGCCAGTTTGGGAGACAGGGTACACATCGAACAGTCCAGTGTCGGGAATGTCTTATCCAGCTGGGCCATCTTGCCTCCGATTGTTGTGCTGCTTTCGATCAAATAAACCTTCAATTGACTGCTTGCCAGATCAATGGCACTCTGGATACCAGCTATTCCTCCGCCGGCAATAGCCACGGCACCTACTAATTTACTCATTTGCACCACCTCTGATCCTCTCGATCTTTTTGTTGAATTCTTCATTTATTATCAGGTTCTGGTTAATACCCAGTTCATTCAGTGGAAGACCCATAGCAAGTCCCAGAAGCTGCGAATAGTGGAGCACAGGTAGATCATATACCTTATCGAATTTCTTCTTGACCTCTGTCTGGCCGACATCAAACTGCAGGTGACAGAAAGGACATGCATCAATGATACAATCCACACCGGCTGCTTTCATGTGCTCCAGTTTATTCACAATCATCTGGAGTGAAGTATCAAGTACTGCCGTACGTGCACCGCCGCCTGCTCCACAACATGCCATTTTATCCTCATAGTCCACGCTTGTAGCTCCAGTTGCTTCCACAAGTTCATCAAAGAACCTGGGGTTCTCTGTGCTTCCGAGATGTCTCTCTTTACTTGGTTTGACAAGATGGCATCCGTAGTGAAGGGCAATGTTGAGGTCCATAGGGATGGTAACTGCTGCTTTGATCTTTTCAGGTCCTACTTCCTGGGAAAGGTACTCGATAATGTGGCGCACTTCGATCGTACCTTTAAATTCATGTCCGATCTCTTTTAAGATCTTATTGACTTCTTCTCTAAGTTTCGGATCTTCTTTCATGATATTGTTGGCATCGACCAGGGATCCGAAACACCCGTTGCAGACGGTCAGGATATCCAGTCCCATCTCTTCTGAGAGCGTTACATTCCTGGATGCCAGCGCCAGCCATGTGATCTTGTCAAATGACCGAAACACTCCCGGAGCAGGACAGCAGGAAGCACCTTTAAGGTCTACCAGTTCAGTGCCCAGTTTTTCAAGTGTCTTTATCGTAGCGGCTTCTATGCCGGGATATCGGTTGGGTGCAATACAACCCAGGAAGAATGATAATTTACTCATGATGTTTCCTCCTCATCAGCAACAAGTTCATCAAAACCGGTAATCTTTAACAGTTTTTGAACTTCGTCCAGTGCGTTCTCGAACTTATGCACAGTAGGCGGAGTATCATCCAGTCCTACGTCCTTGCGCTTCTCTTTTGCGTCGTCATTAATTGGAACTGCATGTCCTAACTTGATCACAAGCTGGCTTACCTTCCTGTGATTATCAAGCATGATCCCATTTTGGATCGCAATGGTCCTGATCTTCAGCAGGGTATCCACATTCTTTACACCCTGGGGACACCTTTCCTGGCACTTGTAACATGTAGTGCAGTACCAGAGATACGGGCTGTTCAACAGGGCGTCCTTCATGCCAAGGTTTGCCATACGCAGGAACTTACGGATATTGTATTCGGGTTCCTGTTCGGCCATGGGACATCCGGAAGTACATCCTGTACAGTTAAAGCACAGGGTAATTTTATCGGCATCAGGTTCCTTGAACACCTCATCCCTGAACTCCATATCAAAATCAGATGTTTTAATAATATCACTCATATTACTTACCTCCCATCTGCTCGGCAAGGAACACTGTAAGGTCCTTAATTTCGTAATCGTACTTCTCGACTGATTCCTGTTCATCCTTCATGCAGTTCAGGTGGGCCAGGCATTTGGGGCAGGTAGTAATTAGGACCTGTGCATCCACATCCCTTGCTTCGTCAAGCCGGGCCTTTCTCAAGGCTTTACTCTTGTCATCGCAATTCATTAATGAACTTACACCGCAGCACCAGGCATCGTTCCTGTTGTGTTTCATTTCCACTACTTCACTGCCTGCATTGGCAAGTGCGTCCCTGGGTGCATCGTATTCACCCATATGCCTGCCCAGCCTGCATGCATCGTGGTATGTCACCTTAATTCCCGAATCGATTCCCAGATCGGCATCCTTCAGGACCTGGCTGATATGAACTACCTCTATGGGCAGGTCATAGTCCTGGCTTAATGTGCGGTAACATTCCGCACATGATGTGACCAGTTTTTCGATACCACTCTCTTTTATGATCCTGGTATTCTGTTCTTTTAGTTTATCGAATGTTCCTTTGTCCCCCTGCCAGAGCTGGTCATGCCCACAGCATTTCATCTGTATAAGCTTGGGGTCCTGATCTATACTTTTTAGTAATTTCACTGATGAATCTGCAATTGATTTGAAATCCACATCCAGCTCGAAGAACATATCATGAAAATCGAGACAACCGGGATAGTAACCAATTTTCGAATCATTGTTTCCAACCTCTTCGAGGCTGGTCTTACTTTCGTCCAAGTCTACCATCAGGTCAGATATCAGGGTAAACACTCCCTTGTGAGCTATATCACCATTTTCATTACTATCCCTTACTTCTTTGATAAATTCAGGATAGTCAACGCCTTGCGGACAGCCGTCATAACAGAGGCCGCAGGTCAGGCAGTTCCAGATATCATCCGAGCTGGTCCTGTATACGTTGTTGATGTAAATAGTGTTTCTCGGTGAGGTTTTGATTACCCTCCTGACCGGACAGATGGCAGTACATTTTCCACATTGATAGCAAAGTTGAATATTTGAAGACGTAATAGTCACCTACCATATACATATATCTTTGTTCGTGTAAGCAAGATAGGAGTTAAATATTTCGCTTTGTTCTTGTATATGCAGCTATGGCGTCGTTCTAACGTCTGGAAATAACATCCACTTTTGCCATATAATCCCACAACAAATTTCATAAATTCGCCATCTACTAACCGATTTTCCACCACATGTCTAACAAAAAAACTCAAAACCGGTAGAGTTATATTGTAGTGGAATATATCACTACAGTATTATGACCTACATACGAAAAATTAAGAGAAAAAACAAGGACGGGACAATCAAAACATATTACGCAGAAGTAGAATCTGTTCGAGAAGGGGACAAAGTAGTTCAGCGCTATATCCGATCATTGGGCACCGACCCTGAACACCCAACAAACATACCAATTGAACCAACCCATTTCTCATACCTATCTTTGCGGTTAATGTAAGGTTCACTCACACCGAATGATCTCTTTGATATGTTAGAAAATATGGGTCAACCGGTGAGAAAGGCAGACCTTAAGCGACTAGGTATTCATTACGATTTTGAATAAAAAACGTACTCCATCTCCCTATTTTACCAGAAGAACTCAAAATAATAAACCCAACATAATGCCCAATATGCAAAAATAATCCAAAAACACAAACAACATACACAAGACCCATAAAAACTCTTTCTGGCGAAAGACAAATAAGCATTCACAAAAAATATTGTGGCACACATGGTTTAATCAACAACGAAAACGTCTCATTCCTGAATAAAATCTGTTTGCCGCGGAGAACCTTTGACACAAAAGTAATAACGGCAATCGGTTATCTTCGGTGGTTTTTCAACTATCAACGAGAAGAAATCCAGTTACTTCTTGGAGCAAGAGGAATCAAAATATCGACCGGTGAGATATCCAAATTGTCTGAAGAATTTCTTCTTCGATTTTATATTGTTCACAAAAAGCATAGTCCTCAGATGAAAGAATTAAGGCTCTCTTGTAATTCGCGTTGAACGTTTATAGTTGATAAATTGAGATTGTCGGAAAAGCCTTATTTTTCAATATTTCAGCTTTACGGTCTAAACTCGACATGGCGCAGCATAATGATTCAGTTGGAATAATAATATTGACAGTTTCAATTTAAGCACTTTTTGGTTACTTTTCCGACAATCTCAAATTACGCAAATGATGAATACCCTTCTACATCAAGGTTTATGCGTTGAAACAAATGACCGATATTATAAATTCCATAACAACGTCGTTTGATTACTTTTATTTTATTGTTAAATCCTTCCACAAATCCACTTGTTTGCCGATTAATAAAATAATTTGTAATTTCATTATGCCATTTCTCTAATGTCGATAAAAAATTATTATAACAATTTAAACCACTTTTTCTGACTTTCTTCTTCCATTTATTAATCTCACGTTTTGCCTGATTTTTGGAGATATTCTTTTCAAAAATATCTGTTAATTCAGTACAAAGTTCATATGCTAATT
>Ga0255431_1004_pt1 | contig 48753 bp, 38 predicted proteins | sample ANMaggSeSYBR02J5_FD_182633 | JGI IMG/M metagenome (GOLD analysis project Ga0255431, IMG submission 182633) | Sediment cell enrichment communities from methane seep in Santa Monica Basin, California, United Staets - ANME aggregate JGI... | ecosystem: Environmental > Aquatic > Marine > Cold seeps >... | reverse complement strand
AAGCGGTAAGCTAACGTATGATGTTTTTTTTGAACTTCCGGAAGAGTTTGGCGGTGGATTTATTATCGCTCAGCCTGAAAAAATGGCTGCTGCTTTAAAGGCTGTTGCAACCGATAAATCGACTGAATTAGAAGATGCTTATGAAAAAAGCAGGTTATCTTCAGTACGTGCAAGAAAGGCAGACTCATGGTTTGCAACTGAATTCTTTTTAAGTACGGGTTATCGGGTTGATGATCTTGACTTTAATATAGCAGGGGATATTAATGGAAATAATCCTAACATTATCTCTGAGTTAAAATGGAGAGAATTAAAAAGCTTCCAGCTTAAAATAGCCAATAAAACCGTATTACAACAGTTATTTTTATTACGAAGTTCACTTGCCTACGGGTGGATTTTTGATGGCAGAAACCAGGATTCAGACTATTGGGGAAATAATCGCAATTGCGAATGGTCCCGCTCAAATAACAACACTGATGACGGTAACGTGCTGGATGCATCTTTTGGGGTAGGCTGGCAATTTACATTTGGCCGGAGTGATTTTGTGATGACACCTGTAATAGGTTATTCCTATCATGAACAGAATCTGACAATGACGGACGGATGTCAGACTATAGCAACTCCGCTTTGTACCCCTGAGCTTGGTCCTTTTCCTGACTTAGACAGTACCTTTGAAACAGAGTGGAAAGGACCCTGGATCGGTTTGGACTTTACATTCAGATCAAACGAAAAAACTGATTTATCGCCTATAATTGAAACTTGCATTAGCGTTGAATATCATTGGGCAGATTATTACGCCGAAGCTGACTGGAATCTTAGAACTGATTTCGCCCATCCTAAAAGTTTTGAGCATAAAGCGGACGGCAATGGCATTGTTTTGTCAGCGGTTTTAAAATTTCTTTTAGATTATCAGTGGACACTGAATATAAAGCTGGATTATCAAAACTGGTCCACAGATTCAGGCATTATCCGGGCTTTCCTTTCGGACGGCGCTATAGCTGATCAACGCTTAAATGATGTCAACTGGGAGTCATACGCAATGATGGCAGGTATTGAATATTGTTTCTAAATTAATAAAAAACTCAATTTATGACCGTGCCAAGCATAGTTGAATTAGATCAAAATCTTGAAACATATTTTTTTACGTAAGTCATCTCGTCATTTAATGTTTTGAGCTTGCCGTTTAATCTTGCATCAAGGACAGCCTGCATTATTTTCCGGTAAATGGGTCCGGACTCAAGCCCCATTGCTTTGAGGTCCTTGCCGGTTATCAAAATATCTGTGTATCTCAACCTGGTAAAGTAATGAGATATGGCTTTTTTTACCGATTTCGGTTTGGTAGCCGCCATCATATAAAGGATAAGCTCGGTTTTAAACACTGAAAGCTGTTTATGCAGGATGCTGTTTTTAACAGGCAGATTCAGTTCAAGCCACAAAAGACATTTATCTGCCGCAAAACGTTCATTGCAGAAAACTTTCTTCAGTTTAAGCGTTAGTTCAAACCCGGTACAAATTCTGCCTGATATTTTTTTATTGCAACTCTTTATAAGTACCAGAAAATAAACGATCCATTTCTTATAGGATTCTTCGATAAAAAGCAAATCATACCAGGACAATACTTTTTTTGCAGAATTAAAAAGTTCAATAAGTTTTTTATTGAGTTCTATATCAGGATGAATAACGCTAAGTAAACCATAATCGTTAAGCCTTATGATTGCGGGTGCGGGATTTTCTTCTTCAAGGATCTGGCGAAGTTCTGCAAATAACCTCTTTCCTCTGAGGCGCTTGAAAAAATTCATTTTGACTGCATTTTTAATCAGTCTTGAAGTAAGTTTGCCAATAGAAAAATCAAAACGCTGCTCAAATCTTATGGCACGAAATACACGTGTAGGGTCTTCAACAAAGCTTAAATTATGCAGCACCCTTATCGCCTTTTCCTTAATATCTTTCCTGGCAGCAAAAAAATCTATCAGGATGCCGAATTTTTCAGGAGTCAACTGAATTGCCAGGGTATTTATAGTGAAATCCCTCCGGAAAAGGTCCAGTCTGATAGAACTCATCTCAACTATTGGAAGCGCCGCCGGAAATTTGTAATATTCCATCCGGGCTGAGGCAACATCAAGTTTAAAACCGTCAGGAAATATTATCACTGCTGTTCCGAATTTTTTATATGTATTAATACGGGCTCCCACCTTTTTTGCATATCTTTTCGCAAATGCTATGCCATCTCCTTCTATAACAATATCAATATCTTCATTTGATCTGTAGAGGAACAGATCACGGACAAAACCTCCTACAACATAAGCTCTGCAATCAATTTCTGCGGCGACCCCGCCAATGTCCCGTAAAATGTCAAGAATACGCTTTGACAGGCGTTCATTCATAAAATTTATAACGTTTCTGCTTCTGGCCTGAATAGGCTCTCTTAAAGGGTCGGGCAAGTTCGCAGTAGTTTGTTGAGACTGCCTGACCAGAATGTTAAGAAGATCGGTACGTGTAATAACGCCTGTTAGTTTATCATTATCAATGACAGGCAGGATTCTCTGCTTGCTGTCGATTATTTTTTGCTGAATTTCGAAAATATCTGCATCCGGCGCAACACTTGCCGGCTCTGTGCTCATGTATTCCTTAACCGGAATGTCGTCCAGCCTGTGGTAAATCGCTTTTTCAATAACCTGCCGTGTTATACATCCCAGGAGTTCATCCTTGCCTGCTGCTTTTTCTGCAACAAGCAGCGCATTAATATTGTAGCGGGTAAGTGCGTTATTGGCATCCCTGCATGTAACATCCGGCCCTATCATGATTGGCGGCGACGACATAAGGTCATTCGCAAGTCTTTTGGGCTTGACTGTTTTATACAGGCTTTCAAGCAGCTTATGTTCAGTCTGGGCCAGCGTCATATCCTTGATGGTCGCAGCAGCCGCAAAAGTATGCCCTCCTCCGCCAAGAAAAATTACTACTGCTCCAACATCAACCTCATTAATTCTGCTCCTTGCCACGACATAAATCTTTTCTCCCATGCGGGCTAATGCAAAAATAGCATTTAGATTTTCCATCTGAATCATTTTATGCACAAGGAAAGCGAAATCAGACACGTAATTATCAGTTGATATGCTGGTAACTACTACTTCAATACCGTTAATATTGTAAAAGGTTGCCGCCTGAATCATATCATTTAAAAGCCCGACCTGCTCCGAGCTTATCTCTCTTTCAATCAGGTTTGAAATAATATTCAAATTCGCCCCTTTTGAGAGAAGATAAGCAGCCGCTATAAAATCCTCTTCTGTTGTGGAAGAAAAATTAAAAGAGCCTGTATCTTCATATATGCCAAGGCACATAACAGTCGCCTCATCAGAAGAAATGCCGATCCCTTTCTCCTTCAGGAGTCCGGTCAGTATTGATACTGTTGCGCCTGCCGGTCTGATAACTTCGAAATTTCCCTTTATATCATTTGCCATATCCGGATGGTGATCATATATATGTATCTCCAAATCAGATCTTTTCAGGAGAGACGAAAGTCTTCCGATACGGCTCGGCTGCCTTGTATCAACCAGCACAAGTCTCTTGACGTTTGAAAAAACTATCTCTTTAACATCCGCCATGTTAAAGAGATATACCATTGATTTAATAAAGAAATTTCTTAAATTCTTTTCTTGAGAACCGGGAAAAACAATAACGGAGCCGGCATACAGCTTCTGGGCTGCGAGCATGGACGCCAGCGCATCAAAATCAGCATTAACATGGGTTGTTATAATGGTTAGATTTTTATCCTGCACTTTAATTATCCATTAAAAGTTATTTTGAGCGGTTGAGTGAACATATGCACATATCGGTGTGTTTATCAAGTTTAAGAAAATAATCACTTCAAAACCAGCCAACGTGGCTGGTGGAGGAAATGGAGGAAACAGTGGGGAGGATGCAAGAAGTTTATACGAGGAGTAGGAGTTGTCCAGTATAGTAGTCAACATTTCTGTAAAGGTTGACTACTATACTGGACAATGTGGCTACCGCCATAAAGCGGGACATTTTCGATGACATGAAGCAGCAATGACGCAAAAATGACGCATTTTTGAAATTTTATGACGCACTTAACATATTGATTTGAAAATAATATATTGCCACTATCATCACTCTTCACCCTTCTCAATCGTTTGCCAGCGTCCGCCCCTGGCGGGGCCGATGCGACGCAGGCGGCCTTTTTCCCGCAATTTTGCGATCTGTTTTTCTACGGCGCGAGTGGTGAGACCAAGCGCTTTGGCCAGTTCAGGAATAGTAATTTCCGGATTATCAGAGAGAAAAGTAAAAACTTGATTTTCAGTTTTTCCCGAACTTTTCCCGAACTTTTCCCGAACTTTTCCCGAACTTTTCCCGAACTTTTCGAGTAATTAGTCAAATCGAATGAACCATTGGGTACTTTTCGATGAATTGTTACGGTGAAAAGACAGCCTTCGCGATCATCTGCAAAGTCTATATCACGCCATTTTTTCACTGCTCGCTTAATCCCGGACCCAAGTCCGTGGTAAGGCAAAAGCCCCTTTGCCACAAACGAAACCAGAATCGGGTTTCGAATATTGGAAATACCGGCCCGAATCCGTTCGACCGTCAGGTTGTTCGGCAGGTGACCGGGGCTGATGATCTCTATACGGTTATCAAAGATGAAAAGCCGGATGGGAGCACTCACCAGATAGTCACGGTGAATCAATGCATTGACCAGAAGCTCTTCAAAAACCGCTTCCGGAATCTCGGGCAGTCCCGGTGCATTAACGCCACGTCCGTTTTGCACCTTGTGCAGATTGCGCATGACAAACGACAGGGAATCATTAAAAATTTTGCTCAATGGACCTGAAAAATCTTCGGTATCCAGGTAATCACTGACATGAATCTCATTACCAGGATATCGAATCGCCTTTACAACAAACTGGGGCTTGATCCACTCGGGGCGTTCTGTAAACAGGAGCATTCCTGCCAAATTTAAACACCCGGTATCAGTAGCCAGGCTCATGTTCTGTAACAACTGTATCAAATTTCTGGGGTCATCCGGAAAATCCAGTTTATAAACATCGCGGATGAAATCGCGGAAACGAAGCTTATCGAGTTTATCTATTCCTGCTTTTGTGGGGAGTTCGTCAGCATGGAACTGATCGGAAAACTGGAAAAGCCGGCGCAGTTCTTCCTTGGAATTGATTCGCCGTTTATCTGCCCCGCATTTTAGCCAGATAACCCCGTTTTTATCAAAATACGGTTTATCAATACCTTTTGGCACGGTGAGTACAATAACAATGCGTCCGGTCGAAAGCTGAACATTTTCCGTCTGAACCGTCAAGGGGCTTCGCACATGCTGGCTGGCCGCATTGCTGATGAGCTGATTGATTCTCACCACATCCTTTGGCAAAAGCCCCGGTATCGAACCATCATCCGCCACGCCAATAAAAATCGTCCCCCCGTCGGAATTGGCAAAAGCCACCATTTCCGAGGCCAGTGAATCGACATTGCGCACATCGACCTTGAACTGACGGGTGCTGTCTTCACCTGATATGATAGCGACAAGCCGATTGTTTATCATTCCTTGTTCCTTTTTGCTTCTCTTTTTCACCCGTCACCCTTCATTTTGAATTAGCGCCCTTCGGGCGAGCTTTTAGGCTGTAATTATATTGTTTTTTCGTAGGGGCGATCCTTGTATTCGCCCTGATTAGGGCGAATACAAGATTCGCCCCTACATTGTGCTGATAGTCTCTAACCTATTAATAAAATTGGGCAAAAAATGGAAATTCCTGTTATCGGAGCGTTATTTTGACAACCGTTATATGTCTTCAGACTTTTACCGTGGCTTGATCCCAATTCGACTTATATCATCAATGAACTCCGATGCCGGATCAACACCGGATATCAAAAGATTGTCCCGAGCACGGGTGCAGGCAACATAAAGCAGGTGCCGTTCCGTGTTATAGACTTCTTCAAGATCTGTATCATCAGATACTGTTTCAATACGTTTTTGTGAGGGGATAATTTCATCATCACAGGCCATCACCACAACAGAACGAAACTCCAGGCCCTTGGCAAGGTGCATAGTGCTGATGGAAATATGATTGCTTGTCGTTTCAACATTGTCGTCCAGTACCTTAAAGGGGATGCCTGTTTTCTCAACTGCGGCAATGCCTCTTGATAATTCCGACTCGGATCGAACAAAAACACCTACTTCATGAGGCATCAATCTTTCTTTAATCTGGCCCTCTTTAATCTGGTCTGATATCCATTTGGCGATGTTTTGAATTTCATCCTCCTGCATATCCAGAATTATAATAGTCGGTTTCGGCCCATTAAATATTGAAATTGTGCCGCGACGTTCTTCCTTATTTCCGTCAACGTCAGACAGTTCAGGAGCCAGCAACCGGTCTGCCTGGATTCTGATCTGATGAGTTGTGCGATAATTAATCCGCAGTGTTCGGGAACGCCCGCGAATATCTACGCCAAGAGATTTCCATGAGAAAGGCTGCTGAAATATCCTTTGTCCAAGGTCTCCGGCAAAGAAAAGGCAGTTAGAACGACCTGTATCAAATGCCGAAAGAAACATTAATTGAGGCACGCTAAGATCCTGGGACTCGTCAACGACAACAAAATCAAAAGGTGGATGACTGCTGTTTGAAATTTTAGATGCCAGATTGGTGAATATTTCTGAAATTGTCACCATGCCCTGTTTTTTAAGACCGAGTGTATTAAGATCGGCCAAAACGCGATCAAAAATTGACCAAAGCATTTCACGCTGCTTTTCCGGTAAGCGTGTTTTTCGTCCCAATCGTTTGATGTCACGGTATGCTTCCCATGTTTTCAATTGCCAGGTGTCCACAACCTCCTCCCACTCCGTTATCAGGAAATGAAGACTGAACCTGTTCCCATCAGCCTGTCCGGCTGATTCCTTCAGAATTTGTTGAATAACCTCCCGTCTTGCAATCTGAGGGCTGCCAAAATTCGATTGGTAGAGCCGCGAGCCGATATAATCCAGGGAATGTACTTCTAAGCGCTCGGCAATACGAGGTTCATTGCTGATCAAATGTCTTAGCTTTATTCTTAAAGTATTGGCCAATGTATCTGAAAACGTGGTCAGCAAGACCCTTGCATCCGGATTGGTGCGAGCAAGAAAAACAGCCCGATGAAGCGCGACAACTGTTTTACCTGTACCTGCTGAACCCGAAACCCGTGCAGGCCCGTTATAATCTTTTTCAACAAGTTGCCGTTGCTCAGGGTGAAGAAAAATAGACCATTTTTCCCAGGGATAATCCAATGCCCTTTCCAGTTCATCAACGTTATTCATTACCCGAAAACGGCGCTGAGCATCCGGGTGATCAAAAGGGTTTGTATCCTCAAAACGAGGATGTGCAGCTTGTGGCTTAACACCAATAGCGAGATTTAATAGTGCCTCTGCGGCCTCGTCCGGTAAATGTTCAGCCAGATCAAGAACAGTGTCCTCATTTACTCCATGCACATCATTCAGCCATTCGCCAGGTACCCCATAGGTCAAGAGATCATCATCAGATATATTTTCAAATAAAAGAGGTTTGGGTTGTGTGGGATGTTTTTCATTAACATATATAGGAATGGTGATCTCTTTGATTGTTTCTTTGATTTCAACCAGTTGGGCAGCACCGGTTTTGGGATGTGTTTCCAGTTTTCGTCTTTCCGCCCATCGATAGGCATCATCATGATGTCCTACGTAACAAAGCATTAAATTGTCCTGGGTTTTATGCACAATCAAACGAATGTCACGATTAACCCGCACAGAGCAGAAGTTGGGATCTTTGGCCCTTTCCAGTTTATGAAACTGCATACCCGGATTGGACTGATTCAATTGCAAATCAAAAGCAGTGGTCTTGACGGCCTTCTGTTCATCGTTGCTTAATTTTGCAAGATTGTCGGTGAATGTGTCTGCGATTCGGAATTGCATGTGTTTGTGATCTTCTTCTAATGTTTAGAACTCGCCCCAAAATAACTTCACATTTTGATGCGCCGATCCATCCCGCATGACTGCGTTGCTCGTCGGTTAAATAGCTCGCTATTCGCCCTCCTCGCGTCTTGTCATGCGAGTGCCTCGACACCTGAAAATGTAAATTTATTTTTGAGCGAATCCTAAACAGTGGTATTTGGATAAAAATAACTATCGTTTAGTAATCTTCTGGCCAACATAAACTATAAACAGTGATTCATCAACACGAACCGGCCAGGAAAAGTGTACGCGTAGTTGAGGTGTCTGTACTTTGCCATGCCATGGGCAGAACAATGTTTTATCGGATTCATTCAGGTGAGGGAACGTCATGTCTTTTTTAAACTTACGTTTTTCATCTTCCGATGAATCGGAAAAGAGCGCTCCACGTCCACCTTGACCTTTTTTCCCCGTAAAAAAATTTTGGTAAATTTCATGCCCTTTAGCTGTACGAGTACCATCCTTGTCAAAACAGGATTTGAAATGATTCAGCGTATCGAAAATGAAAAGTAGGCGTTTTGCAGCACTATAGGCGAAGGGAAGTCCTTCAAGCGGTGCAAATGAGGTGTCAGAAAACGTCAAATTAGGGCAACGCGCTACTGCAACAGTTGCCAATTGGTCCCAAGACATGATTGGGATAGGAGCTGACCGAAGTGCGGTTTCCAGTTCCGCCTCAATCCAATGGTTGTCGATTGTAAGATCACGATTATTACCGCCATTGCGTATCCAGTTGACATTAATAGGAGAATAGTCCCAAGCGGATGGTGTCAAACTCACCAGATCGTGAAAAGATCCATAAAAGCGGCAGTAAGCGGCTTCTCCAATAGCTGTATCCGTAACAACATTGCCATTACATTCCATGTATTCATCCGGGCTATGTTCGCGTATGTCTTCCCAAAAGGGACCGTTTCGAGTCAGCCATTGCATCACAGAACGCTGCTCATTTTTATCAAAATACTGTACCGCTTGAAGCATTGACAATTTTTTGGTCACCTGAGCATAAGCCAAATTCCGATGACAATACAATTGACGACCAAATTGTCGTGCGATTTCCCTCATGGTCATCACTCGACTAATCGCCTCTTTAAATGTCTGGATATCTGGAAACTGCCCGTGGATGGAAAGGTCGTTGACAAAAAGCTGCATGTTACATCCCCCACCCAGCAAAGAAATTCATATCCTTATCAAACTGATCAAAGAACCCTTCTGGCCATACATCAATATTTCCGTTGATATCCAGAAGAGGGCTCAACACCTGGGCTCCGTTTGAAGCGCGTGGTTTGAAAAAGTGAATCGCAACCTGCTCCGGCTTGAGACGTTCCGATTTAACAGATCGGCGGATACCATTAAGAACGTGATCACTGTGGGTTTCTATAATAACCTGCACTCCTGCCCCTGCGGCATCTGCGAGAAACTGCCCCATGAACGCCTGCCCTGCTGGATGAAGATGGACTTCCGGGTTTTCGATAAGAAGGATATCCTCTTGAGAGGCGGATAGAATCGCTATCACGATGGGTAAGACCTGAGTCAGTCCAAATCCTTCATGAATCGGGCGATGAAAATCAGTATCTGCGGAAGTGCGCAACCCTAACGTCACGGCATTTGCATGGGGTACTTGTTGAACCATTAACTCGCATCCAGGAAAGAATAGACGCATACGCTCTTCAACCTGGCGCAAACGGGTATTGGGCACTTCCGGTAACGTAAGTTCTTCTATCACTTTTTCATCTCGGCCACAGTGAAGCACACTTACCGCATTCTCGCCTGCTGGCCCCACAACTGATGCACCCTGGTGATCTTCAAGTACGTAAACTTCTCGTGGTCCAACGCGTTCTGCCGTGATGTAGGTAAGGCACTGTAAACGATAAGCCAATTTGGGAGAGGTCTCTCCAATTTTGTACGGCAGGAGAAATCGCAACACATCATGTTGACCATTCTGTTCCCCATTGACTATGACACGATCAACAGTCATGGACATCTCTGAACGATCCCCTGTAAAAGTCCAAAGATAATCATTATCCCCATCTTTTATACCGATTTCGAAAGTCCTTCGTCCGTTTACCTTGTCAATTACGTCAGAAACTGTCCCAAGCCGGATTGATTCACCATTTAGCATCAAACGCCTTGACCATTCGTGTTCACGAATGGTCTGATGCAGCAATACAAGCGCCTGCAATACAGAAGATTTTCCGGATGCGTTGGAACCTGATAGTAAAGTCAGCGGGGCAATCGGCAACCGCAGGATTTCAAAGCATTTGAAAAAATGCAAATCAAGCTGAGTAATCATCAAACACCTCCTTTAACATCTTGTTGACTTCTATGAAGCGGTATCTTACATTTCTTACAGCATTCGGACCATATGTGATAAGATGAAAGAATTCCTCATCATCCATCAGTTTCCAAAAGCCAGCTTTAAGAGAATCAGCGCATTTATCAACCAAATGCTCTGGATACCGGGAGAGTCCTGTTGACATCACATCCCACAATGAGGCATTGAGAACTTTACGATCAGATTGCTCCTTGGTGTGTTTTCTAAATGCATGCTTTCCGTACACTTTATGATTATTGCGAAGACCGAGCCTGAAGTGCTTCGATAGTTTTTCCAACTCGGCATTTTCAAAGGTATTCATTTTTTTCAGCCCTCGTGCCAGGAAATCATCCATATCACCTCGGTATTCATCAAAATGAATAAGATGAAAGGCGCAAAACCGGTTGACAAATTCTCTATCTCTCATGGTGTCTGGCTTTAAGCTATGACCCGTCGCTTTTAAGAAAAGTCCTGTGGAGGCCTCGTCTTTCAAGAAACGAGTCGCCTGTCCCATATAAAGGCAGTTTCTCATCTGTTGCCTTGTCAGGGGAACACCACTGTTCACCCGCTCAAAAATATCCAGCCTCGCCTGCTCCGGTACTTTTACATCAATAATATAAAGGATCAAATTGCAATCCTCGACACGGTTCTGGAGTTTAGGAGAAAGGTCTTGAAAACGCTTCCCATCCAGATTTTTTTGATCCGGTAATTTGAGCCGAAGTTTATTGCTCACAAAACGCATAAATGTTGACAATCGCTGCAGCCCATCCACTACAATCATCCTTCCCTGCTCATCTTCTGCGAGATAAGAAACCGGCAATGGAATCCGCATTAGCACAGATTCAATCAGTTTGCTTTGTTTGTCATCTTGCCATATAAAATCACGCTGAAAATCCGGATCCATGACAAACGATCCTTTCTTAATTCTCCGTAATACATCATGGACCGTACGATTTTCATTTCTGATCAATACGGTGTCAATTGGGTAATCCCCCCAGGATGAATCTTCATCACCACCGAGGCCTTCAATCTCCTTGGATTCGGGATCTATCTCGTGTGTCATCATTATATCCTTTTATTTCTCTCTTAAATTTTGCGCTTTTAGCAAGAAAACTGTGTCAAACTCATGGACGCACTCCATCACTGTACCCGAAACACCTTCATCACTTCATCACCAAGATGGTTTATCACCTTTACCGCAATACGGCCGGAGGTGGGTTTGTCAAACGGACGGGAGGTGTCGCTGTTGAGGGTGTCCCACGTATCCTGGTTGATTTCCGCCTTGAGGGTGGTTTTTAAGGCCTTGTACGGATCGTTTGCGCCGAGAAAATAGGCATGGCGGACAAAGAAGCTTTCCTCATTGTAATCGGTATCAATGAACCAGCAGGCAATGCCATCAGCCCCGTCACTGCGAACCTCGCCAGTATTGGGGTGGAACACATCCACACCGTTGATCTTTACCTGAATCTGATCGTCTTCGGCATTCAGGATGTCAATGTCCGGTTCGCCGAAAATTACAAACAAGTTGCCCTTGCCGGTATTTTTAAGATCATCAGCCATGTGCAGGTCGGCATTCATCCGGGCTTTAAGCACTGGTATGCGGCCAAGTTTATCAAATTCCGATGAGTGAGCGTCGTAATTAAATGCGCAGGCGATCAGCACGTCAAAATCTCCATCACCTGCCTCACGAGCAGCAGAAACCAGGTCCGGCCGTGTTACTGTGCCAAACTCAGGCCCGATAAAAATAGCTGCGCGTTTTTCAGCCCCGGTTTCAGTATCGCCTTCAATATATCTGCCCTCTGCACAAATATAGTACCCCGGCCAGGGAGTAATGGATGATAAATTGATTTTGTCTTCCTTGTGGGCCTGTTGTACGCCTGCGGTTTTAAGGTTTTCCAGAATCATTCCTGCAAAATTCTGCTCCTCGCCATAACCCTCTTTGGATTCTGCAACAGTATCAATCAATTCATCGTTTTCATCTACGGTCAACACGCGGTGGGGAGACAGACTTTCAACAGTAAAAGGGCCTGCCACCTGTACCTTTTTTTTGTCTTCATAAGGTTTGTCATAGAGATATTCAAAATCAGCTTTTGCGGCGATGGATGCATCAATTTCTTTTTGCCGGTCAATACGGCGTTTCCACCATTCTGAATGCAAATTTTTTGCTTCATTTGAGCATTTGTCGTTTGCCTCACGGGGGATTTCCCATTCTTCCAAATTCTGTTTGAGCGCTTTGTTGAGCTGCTCACGGAGTGGTTCGAGAGTTTTCTGGAATTTTTCCCAGATGACGTCGATCTCGACGTTGTTGGCAATTGATTTGAGCGTGATGTGGGGCACACGTTCGTAAACGAATCCTTGACGGATATTGTTTTGTGTCGGTGCTTCAGGTGGCGCCTTCCGTGTGATTTTGGCCTCCTTAAGCTGACCATCCCGGCTGTCAGCCAACAGATAATAGGAGTATCGCGCGCCCATGATACGAGCACGGGCAAGGGTCAGAGCGACACGGGACGTATCAATAGTGATCCAGCGACGGCCCCATTGTTCAGCTACATAAGCAGTAGTACCGGAACCGCAGGTGGGATCAAGGATAAGATCGCCAGGGTCAGTTGCCATTAATATGCAACGTTGAATCACTTTTATAGTTGTTTGTACAACATAAATTTTCGGGTCATTAAATCCTCCAGATTGAGTATCAAGCCAAATATTATCAAGCGTTTTTGCTGAAAACGAATCCCAATACAACCGATGATAAATTGTTGTACCAAGGCGCACGAGCTTTCCGGCTTGTCCTATACGATACATTCCATCGACATGGGTTTTCCAATGACTGTTCTTCCCAGGTAAGAATGTTTTTCCTTCAAATTCAATAGTCTGATTTGTTTTACTCGCACCATCTGATTTTAAAGGTCCATAACGAAATATCCGCGTTCTCTCAGCGAGAGACTTTCGCCTTGATTTTTCCTCGCTTGTCATACGTCTGAAAGTAAAATCTTCAAACTCTATCAATACGTAATTTGGATCATTGATAGGTGGCTCTGGTATTAATTGTATAACTGGGCGATACTTAACTTGATCCGCTTTTTTCGCATACCAAAGAATATAATCTGTTATATTACCAATTTTTGACTGTGAAAAGCCTCCCGTCTTTTGAATTGAAATCTGGGACACGAAATTTTCTTCCCCAAAAATTTCATCCATTACACTTCTAACTCTGTGCATATTCTCATCCCCAATTTGAACAAAGATCGACCCGGAATCCGTTAACAAATCTCGTGCCACGGTCAATCAATCCCGCAGATAGGTCAGATACGAATGAATCCCGTCCCGCCACGTATCCCTAAATGCTTTTACCTGTTCCGGTTCCCGAGTGATATGGTCGACCTTGCCATCCTTGACATCCCTGCCGGTAGTGGACCATTGGAAATTAGAATTAAACTTAATTCCGTATGGCGGGTCAATATAGATGCACTGGACTTTTCCACGCAGGCCCTCGCGTTCAGCCAATGATGCCATGACCTGCAAACTGTCGCCAAGGATCATTCGATTGGACCAGTTGGCATCGTGCTGGTAGAATTCGGTTTTTGCGCCTTCGCTGGGCAGACCGTTAAAATCGGAAAAAAGATCCATCTGTTGTGACGCACCGGATTTTTCCTGCGCCTCGGTCTGTTTGATCAAATCGTCAATCAAGACCTTGGGATGGACTTTTTCCTGAATATACAAAGGCGGTACATGCACTACCAGGTCGGACCAGTCCTGTTCATCCTTGCCGCGCCAGACAAGCTGGGGGTCCAGATCACGGTTGCGGCGTTTGTATGCGATTTGAATGGGCGTTTCTTCGTCTTTTCGCATCACGGACTGATATTCAGCCGTGGGGATGTTCTTGCGACTCGCTTCTTCGTGTGTAATGGTTTCAACGGTTTTGCTAATTCTTTTCTTTTTGCGTGGCATAATTCAATCCAGTGTTGATGGTTCGTGTTATTTTCGGAACCGTTTTATATTTAGACACAGCATCCGTATGCCCCCTTGTAATAAGCATGACAGGTTTATGACGGGTTTACGATTTACCCTTTATTATGATCTGACTAAGTGGTAGAGTCCTTTGAGCCCTATGTCAGACTGCCACCAGTGGCAATTCCAAATTTGCTTTAAGTGGTATGAGTCCTTTGAGCCCTTTATGAGTCCTTTGTGTTCATGTCCATTTTGCAGGTCAAAACATATTCATGACCCATTTGGCCCTTTTACGGCCCTTTTTCAGTATGATGAAATTCATGTCCCATTTTTATGATTCAGTTGCTCCTTTAATGTGCCTTTGGCTTTATCAATTATTTGCCCCTCTATGTCTCTACCGCCATCCGGTTTATGGCGGGTTTGGCGTATTCGTGGCGGGTTCCCCTTCACTTCCCAATTGTGGGCTTCGCTTTGGCAATTATATAATGTGCCGACTGTCCGGCACCACCTACTTTAGCGAAAATACCAATATCTGTAAGTTGCCGGCAGTTCTTCAAAGAGAAAAACATCGGATATAAAACGACGCAAAACAGCATCGCCTATAAGGAATGCCTTGAGATCCCTGCGAATATCCTGAAATTCCTTTTGGACGCTGCTGATGAAAATTTTATATCGCATCGCCGGCATGTCCATCACTCTTTTTGTGCAAGGTTTGTTCGATCATTTTGTTAAATTCCTCTTCAACTTTTGCTTTAAAATCAGCTTCGATCCGGTAAACTTCGGTGAATTCAGCAAACGCCCAGCGGCCATAATGTTCGTGGTTGTTTACTCCTGGAATCCAATAGGTCTCCATGGTGGATTTTTTTTCCTTGGCATCCTCCCTGCGATATCCCTTGATTTCAACAATCAGATTAAGGGGCTTATCCTGGCCGTCATCAATCAGGACAATGAAATCCGGCAGGTACGTCCGCATCTCAGATCCATAGCGATACGGAACTTCCAAGCCAAGGTTATGGTTCTTGACATATGCCTTTACCTTTGGATGGGATTCCGCCACGCGGCAGAATTCTGCCTCCCAGTCGCTGTCAAGAATCACCCAGTTAATATGACATCGACGCACATCTGTTTGCCAGCGGTTCTTTTTGGACGTATTAAAGTTTACGTGTATGGTGGAGCCGGTGGGGTTATAGGGATCAAGCACTGCTTTGACAGGTCGTTCCCCGATCAGCGAACGGGTGATGGCGGCAGTAATTCGTTCACAAGCCATATCAGCCAGTTCCTGGTACATCAACTGGGCAGGATATGTGCCGCCTTTGCAGACCAGACAGTTGTCAAGCCACTGTCTTGTAATTCTCTTGAGCTGACCGAACAAATGCAGTTCAGGTTCTTTATCAGGATCTCGCCATTTGGTATATAGTAAACGTTTAGTAACGTGAAACAGCAGGGTTGATCGCCGCATGTCTTCCAGATGCTCCAGACTGAGATCCACATCCTCACCAATTATGCCCTGATTTTTGGTAATGGACGGGCCAACGATATCCGGTGTCAAATCCAAAACAGAGTCTTCATTAAACTCAGCCGTCAGCCGTTCCTCAGGCAATTCAACGCGATATCCCTGGACACGGGGAAATTTTATTTCAAGAGCGTCGCGGTCCGGTCGAACCGCTTTGACATGAATGGTTTCTCCTGGCGGTTGTGGCGGTGCGATCACCGGTTTGGCTGTAAAATCAAACGGGATTCCCAGTATATCCGCATACTCGACATTAAACAGGCCTTCTTCGTTGAGATCATAAGACTGACGGCGCAGGGCGCGGCCAATAACCTGTTCACACAAAAGCTGTGTTCCAAACGCACGCATGCCCAAAACATGGGTGACCGTATTGGCATCCCAGCCTTCGGTAAGCATGGAGACCGACACCACGCATCGGATCAATTCGCCCAGTCGTCCCTGCTTGCCGACAGTGTTCATGACCTCCCTGAGCAGGTCATGATCCGTAATGTTTTCAGCCTGACTACGGTCACCGGTACGTTCAATAATTTCCCTGCGAAAACGATCAATTTCGTCGGCTGCCATGTTTCGAAAATTTTTATCTAATATATCTCCGGATTCCAGTTGCCGACTGTCAATGAGCAAGGTGTTGGGGCGCCCCAACTGGTTGCCATGGTCATCAAAATTTCTAAACAGCTCCAAACGGCCATTTACTAACTGACTTGTACCGTCTTCATTCTCCCTGTAAAAACCGGAAATATAATCGTAAACCAGTTTGGATGTGGAAGTGTTGTTGCAGACAATAATAAAGCAGGGCGGCACATGAATGCCGTTTTCTTCCCACAGATCGTATGTTTTTTTGTAATGCCCGTAAAGGGCTTCCAGCGCTGTCTGCAGTTCAACGGGCAAACTGAGGGGATCAAGGGTTTTTGACTTGCCTCTACCTTTTTTTGGCATTTTCTTACCAATATGCTGCCAGAGATTGCGGAATTTTGGCATCTCTTCGCCGGGTATGTTATCGGCTACCGGTACTCTTGGCAGCTTGACGATTCCGCATTCAATGGCATCCATCAATGAAAAATCACTCATAGTCCATGGAAACAGGGTTCCTTCGACATAACCGGAACCGCTTAAAAAAAATGGTGTTGCCGATAAATCAATAACACGTGAAATACCGAGTTTTCGATTAACAGTCTCAAGACCGGAAATCCACAGACGTGCAGTTTCATTGTTCTTTTGGGCTTCTTTTTTGTCATCACCTTTCAAAGTACTTACATCATCTTCGCCTGGTTTTTCTCGATAACAATGGTGCCCCTCATCATTAAACACCATGATATTTTTCATTCCCATGAGGTCGGGCATCACCCGCTGAATCATCTGGCCTTCTGTTTCCAATGTATTTAAAGCTTCGCCTCGACCCTGAAGCAGGGAACGACCTCCCTTGGAAAGTTCCATTCGTTCACGCTGTTTAAACGCATGATAATTGGTAATTACAATTTTTGCACGTTCCAGATCAGAAATCATGTCGTTGGGTACCAACTCACGGCTTGCATAGTAGCTGTCCGGATCATTGGGAAGAAGCACACGAAGCCGGTCGCGGATAGTCAGGCCCGGGGTGACAACCAGGAAGCCTCGGGTGAATTTTTTGCTGGTGGGTCGACGCACGGCATTGATGGTCTGCCAGGCAATCAGCATTGCCATAACAGTAGTTTTACCTGTGCCTGTAGCCATTTTCAGAGCCAGGCGCATAAGTTCCGGATTTGCGTCGTTGTTGGCGTTTGCAAGATGTTCAAGAAAGCCTTTTTCGCTTTTACCGGATTTTGGGGCGACCTCGGTAAGCCAGATGGCAGTTTCGATTGCTTCCACCTGACAAAAAAATGGGCGGATATCATTGAACTTATGGTGACGCCAGTGCTGAATCAGGCGAGCTGTTTCAGGAGTAACTTTCCAGTCATTTGGATTCTTTAAAGTTCGCCATTTATCCACATCACGACGGAGGGCATTGATGATCGGCGTGGGGTCGTATTGTTGTTCTCTATTTGAAATCCCTTTGCCTTCGTCGAAAACAAATTCCTGTTGTTGGGGCGTATCTTTGTTCTTGCGTTTTCTCGGCTTTGGAATCGGAGTGATAAACTTTGCACTCCGCCGCTTTTCAATAATTCGCTGTGTTGGTTGGCCCCGGTCATCAAGCTCCCAGTGCCGCGCCGGATATTCATATGGAGAGTTGAGGATTGGTTGTTCAAAGAATCGATTATCCATTATAACTCAAACCTTTCAGATACCTCTTTATTCTGCTACGTTATGAAACTTTGACAAAAGAAAAAACGCTCCGCCCCTTGCTCTTATACACCAGTATGTGGTTAGAGCTTTGGATGGCTTTTATACTGAAACTGCCAATGGCTCTACCTCATGTTGTGGGGGCCGAGGGAGAAAAACCCTCAGCCATACTTAGCTATTTTTTACCTATTATTTTAATGGTTTGGGTCATTTTAACAAGTTCTTCCGGTGAATAAACAGAAATTTTTGCATACTTAAAACCAACTGCATCTCTCGTTACTATAGCTTGGACACCTGCATTGCGAGCAGATTCATATAAAACTGCATCCTCAAAATCTGTAAATTTTGAATTTATTGCTGCCTCCAATACAGCTCTGTTGACAGGTGCGATAGCAAAAATAGATAAAAGCTTCGATATTTCCTCTTCTGCTTGTTTTTTATCAACAACCTTGGTTGCAAGGTAGAAAATTGTTGTGACTGTCGTTGCCCCCAGAAAGCCAATGAACTCTCCTGCCTCAACCCATGAAAATATAACAGAAGCAGGTGCAGAAAACGGTTTTCGGTCAAGCAAGACATCAAGGACAACGTTGGTATCAAATAAAATATTCATAAATATTTCTTTTCAAGATATTTTTTATAATCTTTTTCTGATAGCTTTCCTTTTTTGAGTGACCCCCTCAGAGAACGTGTTAGAGGAGAAATTTCTCTTTGCCTGTCTGATAATTTCTTGTTAATGAGCGCAAAATAATCAGCAACAATTTTAGAAACAGATTTACCGGTTTTAGCTGAATATGACTTTGCGCTTTGAATTAAATCTTCATCAAGCCGTAATGTTAATTTAGAATTCATATAGCACCTCCAAACATAATGACGTATAAAATATTTTGCATATGTACGCCACTAAAATAAGTTTGTCAAGTTTGGATAACCAAGCTCACCGACAGCAATGGCCGCCAAGTGTTCGCTATAGGAAAAAACAAGGCTTTTTATGTATTCCCACGCAAGAACGTGGGAACCAGGTAAGAACCAACATCAAAAAAGTGTAAACCAGGAAATGAAGGATGCCGAAAAAAGCATGATTTTCATCACTCCAGGTTATTGTTATTTAATTTATATTATAGTAACTAAACATACGCCAACAGTTTATGGTTTACAATTAATGTTTAAAATGCTTCAGTCATTGCATTTTTCATTGTAAATTATAAAATTATGCTTTTTTATTTGTCCACTAATTACACGAAGTTACACTAAACTCGACAGTCCTAAGTTTTCGTAACCCATTGAAATCATTAATAGCGACAAAATCGAAGCAAGATTTCCGAAACCAATGATTTCAATTGGTTATTGGATTATAGTTCAGGAATTTATGAGAACTTAGGACTGTAGAGCACTAAGAGCCTATTTCAGTAGGCGACTAAGCGCTACCAAAAAGGCCAGTTGGAAGGGCACGAACCATGTGTGCATGGCCTACTGAAATAGGCTCTAAATAGAAACTAATGGTTAGTGTTAATTCGTGAAATTAGTGGACAAATTAATGTTTCTTTATTCGATTTTAAAATAATTTAAATAGCGAAGCGACATCATTATTCGACGTTCGATGTTGGACGTTCATCTTTTATTTGTTCTTGAAAAAACTGTGAACCGTAAACTTAACAACCTGAGTAGTTACAGCAAATGACTTATAAAAAACATCTGAGTTACAAATATATTTTCGGACCGGTTCCCTCGCGGCGGCTTGGTTTATCTCTGGGCGTTGATCTTATGCCTCACAAAACATGCACGCTCAATTGCGTTTATTGTGAGTGTGGAAGAACTACAAATCTTACTATGAAGTGCAAAGAATATATACCGATAAAACTGTTGCAGGAAGAACTGAAAGACTTTCTATCCGGCAATCCAAAACTGGATTTTATAACCTTTTCAGGTTCCGGCGAACCTACACTTCACATCGGAATTAAAGAAATCATAAATTTTATAAAAAAAGATTATCCAAAATACAAGATCGCCCTGCTTACAAACAGCACACTTTTTTTTCAGCCGGACATCAGAAAACGGATCACCGGTGTTGATCTAATAGTAGCGTCTCTTGATGCAGCTTCAGAAGAAAACTTCAAAAAAATTAACAGACCACATCCGGGGATAACCCTCCCTGGAATAATCGAAGGCCTGGTTTCTTTAAGAAAAGAATTTGCAAAACAACTCTGGATGGAAGTTTTTCTTGTGCCTGGAATAAATGATAACAGTAATGAGCTTAATAGACTAAAAAAGACTTTAAGCCTGATTTATCCTGACAAAATTCAATTAAATACGCTTGACAGACCTGGAGCTGAAAGCTGGATTAAGCCGGTTTCCAAAAAAGATTTATTAGAAGCAGCATCATATCTAAATGGGGCAGATATAATAAAGATTCCTGACTCAAGGCCCAAGGATGGTGTTCTTAAAAAAGATGACTGCAACTATTTGTTATCCATCATAAAAAGAAGGCCATGTACGGCTGAAGATATTTCAAGAATTTTAAATAGTAATCTTGAGGAGATATACAACCATCTTGATGCTCTTATTGAAAAGGGATTAATCATAAAAAAAAATATGCCAAGAGGTATCTTTTATACCTTAAAAGGCCGGATGAGTAAAAATTGAAATGCGTTTACCCCTTAAAGCTATTGTTGTTTAATTTATATTATGTTACAAAATACAGCGAACTGTCCTAAAAAGTCTTTGCATGGTTCATTGAAAAAACCGTGAACTGTGAACTGTGAACTGTAAACCCTTACAACAACAAGAAGAGGTTGATTATGCCGGTTTTTCAGTGGAAAGGGAAAAACAGGAAAAATGAGATTAAGAAAGGGGAGATGGATGCCCCTAATGAAGAGACTGTAAAAACCAATCTTACCAGACTCAACATAACTCCAACCAAGATCAAGCAAAAACCAAAAGATCTGTTTGAGAACATTGCCTTTTTGCAACCTAAAGTTCAACAATCTGATGTAATAATTTTTTGCAGGCAGTTTTCCACTATGATCGACGCGGGTCTTCCGATAATTCAGTGCCTTGAAATACTCTATTCTCAGCAGGAAAACAAAACATTTAAAAAAATATTGAAAGATATAAAAGAATCTGTTGAAGGCGGAGAAACCCTTGCAGACGCTTTAAAAAAGTATCCCGGACAATTTGACAATCTCTTCGTAAACATGATTGCCGCCGGTGAAGCAGGCGGCATACTTGATACTATTCTGAAAAGACTGTCGCATTACATGGAAAAGGCGGCAAAACTTAAAAGCCAGGTGAAAGGCGCAATGATATACCCGCTCATAACGGTTATAATAGCTATAGTTGTAATTGCCGTAATAATGGTATTTGTTATTCCGGTATTTAAAGACATGTTTGAAGGCATGGGAGGCAGCCTGCCACTTCCCACTCAAATTGTTGTTGCTATAAGTAATTTTGTAAAAAGCAATATACTGTATATAATAGGAGGTTTCGGTTTAATAATATTCACCCTGAAAAAGTTTTATAATACTGAAAAAGGGAGGATTATTTTAGATGCCTTCTCGCTCAAACTACCGGTATTCGGAATGCTTATACGCAAAGTCGCTGTAGCCAAGTTCACGCGAACCATGAGTACTATGCTTACCAGCGGAGTGGCAATTCTGGACGCACTTACTATCGTAGCAAAAACAGCAGGAAACAAAACAATTGAAAAAGCCATATACGACGTACGTTCCGGCATAGAAGAAGGTCGTACAATGGCTGCCCCGCTTGCTGAAAGTGAAGTCTTTCCTTCAATGGTATGCCAGATGATAGAAGTCGGCGAAACAACCGGCGCTCTGGATAACATGCTGGAAAAGATTGCTGATTTTTATGACGATGAAGTCGATCAGGCAGTTGAAAACATGACAGCAATGATAGAGCCGTTTATGCTGGTTTTTCTGGGTGTTACCATTGGGGGACTTGTTATTGCAATGTATCTGCCCATATTCAAGATGGCCTCTATAGTAGGATGATGCTGTAGGGGCACGATGCTTCGTGCCCCTACAGCATCATCATCGTGCCCTTACATCATCATGTTCATACATAAATCTTGACACACAGTTATAAATTGGTTAATAAATTCGGCTTAACTTTTTTGTAACTGGTTACTATATTTTAAAAGTAGGTATTGAGTGGAAATGGATAAAACAAGCGATACAATTGAGAAACAAAGAAAAAAACTAACTGAATTAAAAAACAATAATATTGATCTATTCCCAAATGATTTTATTGTTTCCCATACAGTTAAGGATTTGAGAGATACCATAGAAGAGTCACCACATTCTATTGAAGAAGATGATACTGTTTTTTCCGTTGCAGGCCGAATGATGGCTATTAATCGTTTTGGAAAGGCATCTTTTATCAGGTTCAGGGATAGAACAGGACAGTTCCAGGCATATATCAGAAAAGACAAGATAGGTGACAGGGCTTACGACATCTTTAAAAAGCTGGATATTGGTGATTTTGTGGGCTTAAAAGGAGGAGTTTTCAAAACCAGAACCGGAGAGTGGACACTTGTGGCTGATGATCTGAAGCTTATCACAAAAGCAATAAGGCCTCTTCCGGAAAAATTTCACGGACTTAAAGATCCTGAAAAGCGTTATCGCCGGCGTTATATTGATTTAATTATGAATTCGAATGTGCGTGAAATATTTATAAAAAGAAGCCGGATAATTCAGGCTATACGTACATTTTTTCTTGATAGAGATTTTCTGGAAGTAGAAACTCCTATGATGCAGCCTATCCCGGGTGGGGCAGAGGCTACACCATTTATAACTCACCACAATGCACTTGATATGGATCTTTTTTTGCGCATTGCCCCTGAGCTGTATTTAAAACGACTTGTTGTAGGTGGTTTTGAAAGAGTTTTCGAGATAAACAGAAATTTCAGGAATGAAGGGATTTCAACGAGGCATAATCCTGAATTTACAATGCTGGAGTTCTATCAGGCATATGCAACCCACGATGAGCTTATGAATCTGACAGAAGAAATGTTTGGTTACATGGCCAGTGAGGTTACGGGATCAACAAAGATAACGTACCAGGACAATACCATTGATCTGGGAGGCAAGTGGAACAGGATGACCCTTGCATCTGCTTTGGAAACAATTGGAGGTGTAGAGCCCGGTCTTTTAAAAGATAAAGAAAAACTCCTTGAATTTGCCTCTTCAAGGTCAATCAAAATTACAAAAACCAGGTATATCGGAAAGATAATAGCAAAGCTGTTCGATGTTCTGGTTGAACCAAAATTAATACAGCCGACATTCATAACAGGATATCCTGTAGAGATTTCTCCTCTTTCCAGAAAAAACGGAAATGATAGCGAACTTACAGACAGATTTGAACTTTTTATCGCAGGCCATGAAATTGCAAATGGATTTTCGGAGATCAACGATCCTGATGACCAAAAAAGTCGGTTCCTTCAGCAGGTTGCAGACAGAGAGGCTGGTAATGAAGAAGCGCATTTTATGGATGAAGACTACATAGAAGCACTGGAATACGGCATGCCTCCTGCAGCAGGCGAGGGAATAGGAATAGACAGAGTTGCAATGCTCCTTACAGATTCCGCCTCTATCCGTGAAGTTATTCTTTTTCCGCATATGAAGCCAATTAGTAACAGTTCACGGTTTACAGTTCACGGTTAAAATGCTTCAGTCGTTGTATAGTTCATTTAAAAAACTGTGAACCGACAACCGACAACCGACAACCGACAACCGTAAACCGACAACCGTAAACCGAATTTATTATGTCGTTTGAATTTTTCATAGGAAGTCGCTATCTCAGGACTAAACAGAAACAAGCCTTTATTTCGCTGATCACCATTCTTTCCATAGCTGGCGTTACAGTTGGGGTTATGGCTCTGATTGTAGTGATTGCCGTCATGACCGGCTTTGAATACGACCTTAAATCACGCATACTTGGAGTGGAATCGCATATAGTTATTATGCGTCATAACGTCCCTTTTTCAGACTATCGCAATATCCTGGAACATGTAGAAAATACCGACGGAGTTGAAGCAGCCACGCCTTTTATTAATTCCCAGGTTATACTTCGTTCATCATTATCGTTATCAGGCGCTGTTTTAAGAGGAATAGATCCTGCTTCTGCGAACAAAGTTATAAAAAATCTTGACACGGTTTCTTTGAAAAATCTTATTGAAACAGATCAAAAAGAAAGTACATCCATTGCCATGCCTTCTATAATTTTAGGCAAAGAACTTGCTAAAAATTTAGGAGTAATACAGGGCGATCCTGTTTACCTGATATCACCGATGGGAATGATTTCTCCCATAGGGCACATACCGACGATGAAACGGTTTAAAGTGGCAGGCTTGTTCGAGTCAGGCATGTATGAATATGACAGAACGCTGGCTTACATACACATAAAAGACGCTCAGAAAATTTTGCGCCTCGGAGATTCCGTAAATGGAATTGAAGTCCGTGTCAACGATATTTACAATGCCCGAAATATTGCGGGCAGTATAGTCAAAAAACTTGGCTTCCAGTACTGGGCAAGGGACTGGATGCAGATGAATCAGAACCTGTTTTCAGCGCTCAAGCTGGAAAAAACGGTTATGTTTATCATTCTGGCGCTTATTGTTCTTGTTGCGGCCTTTAACATCGCCAGTATGCTCATCATGATGGTTATGGAAAAGACCAAGGACATTGCTATCTTAAAAGCCATGGGCGCTACAGATAAAAGTATCAGAAAAATTTTTGTCCTTAAAGGTACAGTGATAGGATCTATAGGAATCATTTTTGGAGTTTGCATGGGATTTCTTCTGTGTACGGTGTTAAAGTATTACCAGTTTATCGAACTTCCAGGCGATGTGTACTACATTACAACTCTTCCCGTAAAACTCGAACTCTTAGATGTCGTTACGATAGCCTCTGCAGCAATGGCAATCAGTTTTCTATCGACACTCTATCCCGCAAGACAGGCATCCAAACTTGATCCTGTTGAGGCACTCCGTTATGGTTAACAATGATTCTGTTTCAAATTATTTAATAGCTGCGAAAGGCATCTGTAAGGGTTTTAATAACACTGGCAATGGTAGTATCAATATCCTGATGGATTTAAATTTTAATCTGAATATCGGTGAAACAATAGCTGTCGTTGGCGCATCCGGAATTGGAAAGTCGACTCTTCTACATATACTCGGAACTCTTGATCGTCCTGACAGCGGAAATCTTTTTTTTAAAGGAGATGATATTTTTCTTTTTAACAATAATAAATTAGCCCAATTTCGCAACAAATTTGTCGGCTTTGTTTTCCAGTTTCATCATCTTCTTCCGGAGTTCAGCGCTATTGAAAATACAATGATGCCCGCACTTATCAAAGGCCTGAGCAAAGATAGTGCCAGAAAGGCCGCAGAAGAAATACTGGTAAGGGTCGGATTAAGAGACAGGCTTTTTTACAGGGTAGGAAAACTATCAGGAGGCGAACAGCAGAGAGTTGCTCTGGCAAGGGCATTAATCCTCAGACCCGCTGTTCTCCTTGCCGATGAGCCTACGGGTAATCTTGACAAAAAAAACAGCGAACAGGTTCACGAACTTTTTTTGGAGCTGAATCAGGAATTTCGGATGGCATTGGTTGTGATAACACACAACCTGGAGCTTGCATCACGCATGTCGCAGAGTCTGACAATTATTGATGGAAAACTTGTAAAAACGAGATAACTATTGTGTATATGCAAAAATATTTAAAACTACTCATAATAGCAATTATTTTACTTCTTCCGGTCGGGGTATATTCTCTGGAAACAGTTCGAGTCTTAGTCCTGCCTTTTGAAATCCACGCACAAAAAGAGCTTAAACCAAAAGTTCCCATAGCAGAAAAAGTTTCAAAGTCCGAACCTTCTCAGTATTATATACTGACATCAAACATGAATCTGCGTGAAGAAAGCAATACAAATAGCAGAATTAAATCGTTGATGAAAAAAGGTGAAAAATTTCAAATCATAGATAAACCTGAACACGAACCAGAACATGAACCAGAACGTGGTAAATTAACCTATTGGTATTATATAAAAACCAAAGCAGGTTTAACTGGATGGTTCTGTGGAATTTATAACGGAAAAGCCAAGTTTAAAAAAGTTAGGTTTAAAAAAAAGGTTGAAGAAACTCCTTCTATAGTAACTGAAATCCGGGAAGTATTAAAAAACCATTTTAAACAAAATGGCGTTATTGTAATAGAAACCGATAGCATCCCTGATTTCGCATGGGAAAATCAGCCCAAAAGCGTATTCGGAATCAGGAATCTCGGTATTAAGACCGGAGCTGATTATGTTGTTTGGGGAAGCCTGACCTGTCTGGGACAAAAATTCAGCTTAGACGCAAAAATTATAGAATCTTTTAATAGCAAGCCGTCAGACATTTTATTTGTTGAAGGTGAACGCATAGAAAATTTGTTCAAAAGCGTAAAAAAACTCGCCGAAAATCTTGTACTAAGGGTTTCCAGGAAGAAAAAAATTATAGAAGTACTTGTTGAAGGGAATAAACGTATAGAAACCGATGCCATAAAAAAATATATAAAAACAAAGCAGGGCGACATCTTCAATGCCAAAAAGATTTCAGAGGACTTAAAATCTGTCTATTCAATGGGTTATTTTGAGAATATAATAATTGAATCTGATGATAAACCTGAAGGAAAAATAATTATATTCAAAATCAAAGAAAAACCTACTATTATGGTAATCAACATTAAAGGCAATAAAGTTTATGAAGATGAAGAAATTAAGGAGCATTTAAACATCAGTACCGGCTCAATTTTAAATATATTTAAGATAAACAGCAATATAAAACGGATAGAAGAACTGTACAAGGAAAAGAACTATCATAATGTTAAAGTAAATTACGAGCTAAAGCAACTTGAACATAATCAGGCTGACCTGGAATTTATTATTGAGGAAGGCGAAAAAGTTCAAATAAAAATAATAAAAGTTGAAGGTAATAATGCATTTGACAGCGACAAACTTAAAGACCTGATGAGCACGTCGGAAAATGGTTTTTTTTCGTGGCTGACTTCATCCGGAGAACTTAATATAGAAGACCTTAATCAAGATGCTGCCAGGCTTTCGGCTTTTTATCATAACAACGGATACATCCAGGCCAGGATTGGAGAACCTCAAATCGAATATAAGGACAAGTGGATATATATCACAATAAAAATAGATGAAGGACCACGATTTAAGGTTGGAAAGGTTGATATCGAAGGAGACCTGGTTCTATCAAAAGAGGAATTGATCAGGAAACTTAAGATAAACAAAGAAGAGTTTTTCAACCGTGAAGTTGTGCGAAATGATGTACTCGCCCTCACAGACATATGCTCTGATGAAGGATATGCGTACGCTGAAATACTCCCGCGTATTGACAAAGATTTTGATCTACTTACAGTAAGCATCAGTTATGTTATTAAAAAAGGCAGGCAGGTATATTTTGAAAAAATTATTATCGCCGGCAACACAAAAACAAGGGATAAGGTCATACGCCGCGAGCTTAAGGTTTATGAGCAGGAACTTTTCAGCGGACGTCGATTAAAAAGAGGAATGCGCAATCTCTACCGGCTTGACTTTTTCGAGGATATTAAGGTTAATACAATAAAGGGAAGCGCAGATGACAGGATGATATTGAAAATTGATGTTTCTGAAAAGCCGACCGGCACTTTTAGTTTTGGAGGTGGTTACAGCAGTGTTGAAAACTTGTTTATCATGGCATCCATATCCCAGAAAAATCTTTTCGGACGGGGCCAGATTCTAAATCTGAAAGGAGAAATTGGAGGAAGAACAAACAGGTACACCTTAAGTTTTACAGAACCATGGCTTTTTGATATTCCATTATCGGCAGGTTTCGATCTTTACAACTGGGATAGAGATTACACTTCATACGATAAAAACAGTAAAGGCGGCGGTGTTAGGTTAGGGTATCCGGTCTTTGATTTTACAAGGCTCTATTTATCCTATAAGTATGAACTAAGTGATATTACCAATATTGAAGATGGGGTCTCAGAAAGTATTTTTGAAATGCAAGGCGAAAATGTTTTAAGCAGTATATCCACTATACTACGTTATGATTCAAGAGACAGAGTTTTCAATCCCTCGGAAGGCCAGAATCACAGTATAAGCTTGGAATATGCGGGTATCGGTGGTGATATCGGCTTTACAAAATGCCTGGTGGAAACAGGCTGGTATATACCTTTGTTCTGGAAAACAGTTGGCTTTCTGCATGCTAAAACAGGCTATGTCAGAGAAACTTCCGGGAAAAAACTTCCGGATTACGAACGCTTCTATCTTGGCGGCATGAATTCAATGCGCGGATTTGACTGGCAGGATATTCATGCTACAGATGCATACGGCGCTGACATCGGAGGAGAAAAATACATACAGTTTAACATCGAATTTATATTTCCTTTAATCGAAAAAGCAGGAATCGTGGGTGTTATATTTTATGACACCGGCAACGTATATGGCTCTGATGAAAGCATAAAACTGGGTAATTTACGAGAAAGCGCTGGTTTCGGCTTTAGATGGTATTCTCCCATAGGTCCTATCCGCCTTGAAAACGGATACATACTGGATCCTGAAGAGGGAGAGGATACAGGCGGTCGCTGGGATTTTACGATGGGAGCTGCGTTTTAATTGATAGTTATGAACAAAGACAGGTTCGGTTAGGAATTAATGCGTGATGGTATATCAAAAGTTGTCAATGGGTTATAACTTTAAAATCTTTGCGGCTTTGCGCCTTTGCGTGAGACAATAAATTTATTAATAGGAGGATAAAATGAAAACCGTAAAAATAGCTTTTTCTGCTGCAATCTTATTTTTGTTTTCACTTACTGTTTCATATGGTGCAGATGTTGCCAAGATTGGAGTAGTTGATTTTAAGAGAATTTTTGAGGTATCAAGCTCCGGCAAATCCGCACAGGCGGAAATAAAAAGCCAGGGCGAAAAAATGGAGACGGAACTCAAGAAAAAAGGAAGTGAATTAGAAAAATTAAAAAAGAAAATTGATCGCGAAGCCCTGGTTATGAGCAGGGAAATTCTCGAAGAAAAAGAACGTGAATTCAGAATTCAGATTAATGATTTAAAATCTCTTGAAAAAAAATATAAGGCCGAATTTCAGGTATTAAACAACAGGCTTGTTAATCGTATAAAAAAAGATCTCTTTGAACTTATTGAGGAAATTGGGAAAAAGGAAGGTTACCTTCTTATTATTGAGAAGCAGGAAGCCGGCATTCTGTATTCACCTGATGCAATAGACCTAACAGATAAACTGATTATACAATTCAACGAGAAGGTTGCACAGTAAACCAAAAAAGTAGGGGCACGATGCTTCGTGCCCCTATTGTAGGGGCACTGTAGGGGCACGATGCTTCGTGCCCCTATTGTAGGGGCACTGTAAGGGCACGATGCTTCGTGCCCCTATTGTAGGGGCACTGTAAGGGCACGATGCTTCGTGCCCCTACTTGTGACCTGTTTTGCAACATGCCGAATATATTATGAAAATATCCCTTACAAAAATAGCCGAAGTTGTTGGAGGAAGATTTAAGGGTGATTCTGAAAAAATTATTACCGGCATAGCTCCCTTTAATAAGGCATCTTCCGCCCATATAACATTCGCTGATAATAAAAAACTATTAAAAAAAATAAACGAAACAAATGCAGGAGCTGTTATTGTTCCGTCAGGCTTTGAGGAATCTTCAAAGCATATAGTAATAGTTGATAATCCTCGTGTTGCTTTTGCAAAACTAATAAACCTGTTCCATCCACCTGCCAGACCGGACTATTCTAATAGTATTGATGGAATATGTTCAAATGCCCATATCGGCAACAATTTTGTATGCGGAAAAAATGTTTCTATAGCTCCTTTTGTTGTGATCGGCAATAATGTTGTGCTTGGAAAAAATGTTATCCTGCATCCTAACGTAGTTATTGGAGATGATGTAGTTATTGGAGATGATGTATTAATATACCCGAATGTAACTATACTTGAAAGATGCAGAATCGGTAACAGAGTTACGATTCATGCAGGGTCTGTAATAGGAAGCGATGGTTATGGTTTTGCTCCTGATGGGGATAAATATTATAAAATTCCACAAACAGGTATCGTTCAAATTGATGATGATGTTGAAATTGGAGCATGCAATACAATCGACAGGGCAACTTTTGGCAAGACCTGGATTCGCAGGGGCGTTAAGACAGATAATCTCGTGCAGATTGCCCACAATGTTACTGTAGGTGAGAATACTTTGCTCGTAGCACAGGTCGCAATTGCAGGAAGCGTAATCATAGGCAAACATGTAACAATTGCAGGACAAGCTGGGATAGCAGGACACATAATTATTGGTGACAATGCAACTGTCGGGCCCAAGGCCGGTGTAGCAAAATCTGTACCGGACAATCAAGTTGTGTCCGGAATACCTGAAATGCCACACAGATTATGGCTGAGAGTACAGAGGATTCTACCCATGCTTCCCGAACTTAGCAAAAGAATATCTAAAATTGAAAAAAAATTAAATGAGATTTAAGGGACCGGTTTACGGTTCACGGTTTACAGTTTTTGGCTACCAACTTAAGCCCAATACCCGTGAATGAATTAGATTCAATCATTAAACAATATTTACAGCAGCGCTCTTATCTGAAAATTTTCTAACAATAGACTGAGAAAACAAAAAACATGACTGATTATTCAAATAGTTGACAGATATCGCTCATTATTGGAGTTTTGCCTATGGGCACAAAGTTGCCTTCTACTTTGTTGACTAAATATCATAAACTGAATAAAATTCATTCACGGGTATTGAACTTAAGCCAGGCCACCTTGTAATCTCAAATAGATTATAGTTTTTTAAATGAATTATGCAATGACTGAATCATTTTAACTGTGAACCGTGAACTGTAAACCGATTTTCGCCAGGAGAAAGATAATGAATAACGAATATGATATTCAAAAAATAATGAGTTTGCTTCCTCACCGTTATCCATTTCTTCTCGTTGATCGGATACGTGAGCTTGTACCGGATGAAAAGATTGTCGCCCTCAAAAACGTAACCATCAATGAACCATTTTTTCAGGGGCATTTTCCGGGCTCACCTATTATGCCGGGCGTACTGATTATAGAGGCTATGGCTCAGGCTGGCGGCGTACTTGTTTTTACATCACTGCCCGAGGAAAAACATGGTGCTTTGATATATTTTATGGGAATGAACAAAGTCAAATTCAGAAAGCCTGTTATACCGGGCGACCAGCTTATTCTTGAAATCAAAATACTGAAGCAGCGAGCAAAGGCGGTTAAGATGTCCGGGGTTGCATTTGTGGACAAAAAAATCGTGGCTGAAGCTGAATTTATGGCCACTATTGGAGAAAAAGTATGATACATTCAACGGCAATTATTGATTCCAAAGCTGAACTGGACTCCACAGTAGAAGTAGGTCCATATTCGATTATCGGAGCAAATGTTTTTATAGGAGCAGGGACAATTATAGGCCCCCATGTAGTAATTGATCCATATGTCACCATAGGGCCGGAATGCCATATATTCCAGTACGCTGCGGTTGGTGCTGTTCCCCAGTCATTAAAGTTTGAAGACGAAAAAACCTGTGTCAATATCGGACGCAAAACAATTATACGTGAGTTCGTTACAATTCACAGGGGAACAAAATTCGGTGGTGGAATAACTGAAATTGGCGATGAAAATTTTCTGATGGCTTATACTCACATCGCTCATGACTGCAAAATCGGACGAAAAGTCGTCATGTCAAACAATGCAACACTTGGCGGACATATTACAATAGGCGATTATGCAACTATCGGCGGGCTTGTGGCTATTCACCAGTTCGTAAGAATAGGTGAATACGCCTTTGTGGGAGGAAAATCAGGTGTTGTAAAAGATATACCACCCTATGTTATTGCAGCAGGTGACAGAGCCATACTTCATGGCTTAAACAATGTGGGACTGAAGCGCGGTGGTTTTTCTCAAAACAAGCTGAAATTAATAAAAAAGACTTACAGGATTATTTTTCGAATAGGCCTTACAATGAACGAGGCTTTAGAGAGAGTAAAGGCTGAAGTGGAACAAATTCCTGAAGTAGTTCACTTTATAGATTTTATAAAATCATCTCAGCGAGGAATCACAAGATGAATAAGATAAACAGGGTTCAGGGTTCAGGGGTTAGGGTTCAGGGGTCAGGAATTAATTTATGCGGATAGGTCTAATTGCGGGGAGCGGCCAGTTCCCTATTATTTTTTCAAAAAAAGCAAAATCAAAAGGATTTTCTGTTTACGCGGCAGCTTTTTTAAATGAGGCTGACAAGAGTCTAAAAGACCACGTTGATGAAATAGAATGGATACATCTTGGGCAGCTCAAGCGGCTTATTAATTTTTTTAAAAAGCACAATGTAAGCGAAGCTGTCATGATGGGAGCTATTCGTAAGACAAGGATGTTTTCAGATGTAAAGCCTGATATAAAAGCCATCTCGCTTTTTGCAGGCATGCTGCATACACATGACGATGGAATTTTGAGTGCCTTTGCCGGAACCCTTGAAAAAGAGGGTATCAAAATAAGGGCTTCAACCTTTTTACTTCCTGACCTTCTGGCTCAAGAAGGCTGCTGGACAAAACGAAAGCCGGCCAAGACGGAAAAAGCCGATATTAACCTTGGCTGGAAATATGCAAAGGAGATCGGACGCCTTGATATAGGGCAATGCGTTGTTATGGGAGGCGGATCAGTCCTTGCCGTAGAGGCTATTGATGGAACCGATGCCACAATAAAAAGAGGCGGAAAACTTGGCAAGGGAACTGCTGTTGTTGTCAAGGTTTGCAAACCAAATCAAGATATCAGATTTGATATACCCGCAATAGGCATACAAACAATCAGAACAATGCATGAAGCGGATGTAAAGGCTCTGGCAATTGAAGCAGGGAAGGCCGTGGTTTTTGACAGAGAAGAAATGATAGCCCTAGCAAACAAGTTTGGAATTGCTATTGTTGCTATAAACAGAAAATGGAACAATAAATGAAAAAACTTCGTGTCGGTGTAATAGGTACAGGTTATCTTGGTAAATTTCATACTGAAAAATATGCAGGAATGGATGAAGTTGAACTTGTCGGCGTTGTTGATATAGAAAAAGAAAAAGCCGAAGACATAGCAGCAACTTTTGGCATATCTGCACATACAAACTACAAGAATCTATTCGGAAAAGTAGATGCTGTAAGCATAGTTGTTCCTACGCCTATCCATTTTGCCGTCAGCAAAGATTTTCTTGAAAATGATATTAATGTTCTTATCGAAAAGCCGATAACAACAACCATTGAAGAAGCTGACGAACTGATTAAGATTGCAGAATCAAAAGGTCTTATTATTCAAGTCGGGCATCTTGAAAGATTCAATCCGGCCATTATAGCTCTTCATAATATTGTTAAAAATCCAAGGTTTATAGAATCACATCGTTTGAGTATTTATAACGAAAGATGCACTGATGTCAGCGTGGTTCTGGACCTCATGATTCATGATATAGATATAATTCTGACTTTTGTCAGCTCACACATAAAAACCATTCACGCAGCAGGCATACCTGTAGTCTCAAAACACGTTGATATAGCAAATGCTCGTTTAGAATTTGAAAATGGATGTGTCGCAAATGTTACGGCAAGCAGAATTTCAACAAAAAATGAAAGAAAAATCAGGCTGTTCCAAAGAGATGCATATGTATCTGTTGATTTTACAAATCATGAAACAACTGTGATCAGCCGGAACAAGAAAAGCTCAAACAGCCCTATCCCAGGTATGGAAATAAAACAGCTCTGCGTTACAAAAAAAGACGCTCTAAAAGAAGAGCTTAAATCCTTTGTAAAGTCGGTACAGAATCATACTTCCCCGAAGGTTACGGGACAAATGGGACGCGACGCTTTAAAAACAGCTTTAAGCATTATGAAACAAATCAAAAGTCCTCTGTAGCGGAACGTTTATGTACCCAGCTTATGAAACCAAAACATGTTATAATTATAGCTGGTGAAGCTTCAGGCGATCTTCACGGTTCAAAGCTTGTAAGGGCGATATGTAAAAAAAACAAGGAGATATATTTCAGAGGTATTGGCGGGCAAGCTCTCAAGAAGGCGGGGGTTGAGATCCTGGTTGATGCATCTGAACTATCCGTTGTCGGGATAACCGAGGTGTTTTCCAAAATACCAAATCTTTTCAAGGCAATAACCATTGTCAAAAGACATCTGAAAAGTTTTAAGCCGGACCTTGTTATATTAATAGATTTCCCTGATTTTAACCTTAGAATCGCAGCCGTTGCTAAAAAACTCGACATACCTGTTTTATATTATATCAGCCCTCAAGTTTGGGCATGGAGACAGGGCCGCGTTAAAATAATTCGGAAACGTGTGGATCATGTTGCTGTTATCCTGCCCTTTGAGAAAGACTTTTACAGAAAACACAATGTGCCGGTAACCTTTGTAGGACACCCCTTACTGGATAATTATACACAGAATGATTACAATCAGTCCGGCACCTTGGAGACAAAGAAAAAGGTTGAAAATGAGAACCACGGAATTCCGGTTATAGGCATTTTGCCGGGTTCGCGCGACAAAGAGGTTATAAAACATCTTCCGGTAATGCTAACTGCTGCACAAATTCTGCAAGACCGGCTCAAGAACATAAAATTCATAATTTCTATAGCGCCATCAGTTAAAAAAAAACATATTGAAGAGATATTAAAAAATCATAAAGGAATATCAGATTACGAACTATCAACAGAAGATGTTAAAAAAGTCTTTGGAATGTGCAGAATACTTGTGGCTGTTTCCGGAACTGTTACATTAGAAGCCGCAATTTCCGGCACCCCGACAGTAATAATTTACAAGGTATCTCCCGTAAGTTACTTGCTGGGCAAATTGCTGGTACAGGTTAAAAATTTCGGTCTTGTAAACCTTATTGCAGGAGAAAATATTGTCCCGGAATTATTGCAGGATAAAGCATCCCCCGAAAATATAGCAGATACTGTATTTGATATGTTTAATGATACTAACGGGCTGCAAAAGCTAAGAAAAAAGCTTTTTGAAATAAAAGACATGCTGGGGGGACCGGGTGCTTCAGAGCGAGTAGCTGAAATAGCTCTCAATATAATGGAGAAAAAATATTAAGATAATAAAGCGAAAAAATAAACTCGCTGAAATCAAATGGGAACTTGTCGGTATTCTTGGCAAGTTTTTAATTGATATTCTATTTTATACAATGAAGATAGAATTGAAAGGATTTGAGAAAGTAACACCCTATATTAATTCAAAAAAATGCATTTGGGCAGTATGGCACTCAAGGCTTCTGCTTCTGAACTACCTAAGTAGGGGATCGGAGGGAACCGCCATGGTCAGCGGTTCAAAAGACGGCGAGTTTGTGGTAAGAATACTGAAAAGACAAGGGCATGAAGCTATTCGCGGCTCAACAACAAAAGGCGGAATTAAAGCATTATCATCTCTGATCAAGAACCTTAAAGAAAAACAAAGACCTGGCTTAATTATACCGGATGGACCTCAAGGGCCAAGATTTAAAGCCAAGTTAGGAATAATTATACTTGCAAGAGAAACCGGATACCCTATTTTGCCTTTCAGTTACAGCGCAAAAAAAATCAAGGTTTTTACAAGCTGGGACCGTTTTATTCTCCCGTATCCTTTTACAAAATGCATAGGTATTTATGGCAAACCATTATTTGTTCCGAGAGATGCAGACAGAAACGAGTTAAACAGGTGCCTTATCCTCCTTGAAAAGGAACTATGCCGTCTTACTTCGGAGGCGGACAGCTATTGTTTAAATTCATGAAACAAGAATCACAACGCATAAGGAACGTGGACTTTGGTGGAGCTGAGGGGGGTCGAACCCCTGACCTCATGACTGCCAGTCATGCGCTCTCCCAACTGAGCTACAGCCCCAATATAATTGGACAAATAACAAAAAGTTCTAAATGTGTCAATATTTATTATTTTTTATGCAGTCAAATTAAAAGGCTATGTTCGCGTTAAGTGTGGAAAAAAATAATCAAATTTTTTGAATAGCTGATATGTATCACTTTGAGCAATAGTTTACTGTATTGATAACCTATTGAAAAAACAGAGACTTTTTAGAAATTCCACACTTAACGCGAACATAGCCAATTAAAATAGGAGAAAATCGCATGTATCGATTAAAACTAACTGGAATTCTTTCATGTCTTATGGTTCTGATGTTTCTTACAACCGTATGGGCCAAAGATCGCTTGGCAATTATGGATTTTGAAAACAAATCTCAGCACGGTGGATGGCGACTTGGACGGGGAGCTTCAGACATACTGACAACTGAGCTGGTCAAAACAGGCAAGTTTAATGTTATGGAAAGAGATAAGCTTGCTGCCATAATAAAAGAACAAAATCTTGGTGCATCCGGCAGGATAGATCCGTCAACCGCTACAAGAATAGGCAAAATCATCGGGGTTGAATACATTATAACCGGAGCAATTACAGAATATGGACAAAGTCGAGCCGGTGGCGGCGGAAAAGGCATTCATGTCGGCAAAACAGGCTACCATGCCACTGTTGATATACGCATGATTAATGCTGTTACCGGACAAATCGTCTTTGCAGACAGCTCCAGCCACAGCGATTCCTCATATAATGTAAGAGTCTTTGGCATTGGCGGTGGAGAAAATTTCAACGAAAAAAAGGCTACTGAAGTCATGAGGGTTGCCATAAAAAAACTCACAGCAAAGATTACTTCCGCTCCCATAAAATCAGGCGGTGGCAAAAGCTCTTTAAGCTCAAAAGGTTCAGAAGCTCTTGTTGCTGATGTAGATGAAAATATAATTACGCTTAACAAGGGGAAAAATGCCGGCTTTAAAACAGGACAAAAGATAACAATCTCTCGCAAAGGAAAAGTAATCAAAGACCCACAAACAGGTAAAGTTTTGAAGATAAAATACAAAAAAATAGGCACAATAAAGCTGACAGAAGTTGAAGATTCTTATGCTGAAGGTGAAGTAATAAGCGGGTCGGGATTCAATGTGGGGGATATTGTCAGATAGCCTGAAAAATATAAAACTCAAAAAAGTCAGCCCCGAAAGGCGCTAAGTTTAATAATTACAAGATGTTAAGTCGTTTGGGAAACTTTTATTTAATATATTGAAAACGTAATTTTATAATTTCCTATACAATGCAAACTTTCCTTAAACGATTTTTGAAAGTGGCGATAACCATTGCCATCTTTCATTTTCTTCTCTCAAGCATTATAACTCCGTTTTGCATCTCAACTCGACTATCAGGCACTCAATCGCCGCTTTTTTCGGAATTCCATGTGATTAATTATCTTGCTTACCTGCTTATGGGCGTTATCGCATTTCCATTGGGTGTTCTGGCCAAGGTGGCACCAACGTTTTACCCCTTTCTCAAATTGCCCACCGGAGGTATTCCATTTTGGGTTCAAGTTGAACTTCTGTTGTTACTGAACAGTCTGCTCGCATCATCAATTTTCTCGGCTTGCTTTGTTTTTGTATCAACTTTCATGAAATTAATCAAAAATCAAACAATGGGGGGGGAAAAACATTTGGATCCAAGCGACTCGGGGAATGATAGGGGGCACCCTTCCGTCAGATTTAAGGAGTAAAATTTATGAATATTACAACCGTATATTGTAATCAGGTTAATGTTCAGTTGAAAACAGGCATAGATATTGCCGACATAAACTATGAACTTCAGAAACTGATTGACAAATCAAAAATTATAGATGGCACCTTAAATGCTGCTGTTGTTGGATCGACCAGCTCTATTACTACAATTGAATTTGAACCGGGAGTGGTAGAAGATCTGAGACGTGCCGTTAACAAACTGGCTCCACCTGATCTGGAATATGAGCATGAAAAAGCCTGGCATGATGGAAACGGCCATAGCCATGTTCAGGCCGCATTATTAGGGCCATCTATTGCCTTGCCGGTCAGAAATGGCAAATTAACCACGGGTACATGGCAGCAGGTGGTAGTTATCAATCACGATAATAAAGCCAGAAAAAGAAAAGTCGAGGTTACAATTATCGGCATTGCAAAAAAAGGTTAGATTTGTAGAATCTAAAAATATGAATACTGATTCTAAACCAAATATTATTGTGATCTGCGGCCCAACCGGTTTGGGCAAGACCGCTGTTTCAATTGAACTCGCCATAGAGTTGCATGGAGAAATTATTGGCACTGATTCGATGCAGATATACAGATACATGGATATAGGCACGGCCAAGGCGACTTCTGATGAGCAGGCTCAAGTTTCTCACCATTTGATAGATATTGTTGATCCGGATGAGCCTTTTGATGCCGCCATGTTTGCGAAGATGGCAGGCGAGCTGATAATGAAGCTGCATGCTGATGATATTATCCCATTTGTTGTCGGGGGCACAGGTCTTTATATTAAAGCTCTTGTGCATGGCCTGTCCCATGCAGGGTCGGCAGATACGGATATCCGAAAGCGTTTAAAAGAAGCGGAATTGCTTCATGGCTCCGGATTTCTTTATGAGAGGTTATGCAAATGTGATCAGGTGGCAGCAGGAAGAATACATCCGAATGATACATACAGGATAATCAGGGCTCTTGAGGTATATGAAACAACCGGCATGGCTATCTCGCAATACAGCAAAGACCACGGGTTTGAAAAGAGACGATTTAATGTTTTGAAAATAGGTCTTCATATGGAGAGGGAAGCTCTGTATGATCGTATTAATCGAAGAGTTGATGCAATGATAGAAGAGGGGCTTGTTGACGAAGTGAAAATGCTGCTTGGCAGGGGTTATTCTGAAGACCTCAAATCCATGCAGTCTATAGGTTATCGCCACATGGTTGATTTTATTAAAGGCCGTATTACGTGGGAAGAGACTGTCCGTACATTGAAACGGGACACAAGAAGATATGCAAAGCGCCAGATGACATGGTTTAAGGCCGATTCCGAGGTTGTATGGGCAGAACCGGAGCAATCAGGCTATATCAAGCAATTAATAACAAAGTTCTTGCAAGCAGAGAAGAGATAAGGCACTAACTTGTCATGAAAATAGCTATTGCACAGGTCAATACAATCATTGGTGATTTTAAGCATAATTTTGACAGAATAATCTATTTTGCCAATAAGGCAAAAGGCTTTTTATGTGATCTGATAGTATTCCAGGAGCTGGTTGTCACGGGTTATCCGCCCCACGATCTTCTTGAAAAAAAGGACTTTGTTGATGCCAATCTTGCCTGGCTGGATAAACTTGTCAGCTCAATAGATGGTATAGGGGTTGTTTGTGGATTTGTTGACAAGAATCCGAATGATGAAGGCAAGCCCCTTTACAATGCAGCCGCTTTGTTTGAAGACGGCAAAATACTGCATAAAGCATATAAAAGACTTCTTCCAACCTATGATGTTTTTGATGAAAGAAGGTATTTTGAACCGGGCCGGTCATTTGAGGCTTTTCCGTACAAAGGACGCAGGGTAGGGCTGACTATCTGTGAAGATGTCTGGAACGACAAAAACTTTTTCAGGAAAAGAATATACAATGTAGATCCTTTGTCCTTGATGATAAAAGATGGAGCTGACCTTATAATAAACATATCTTCTTCTATCTTCCATGCAGGCAAGATGGAGTTCAGGTGGAAGATGCTTGGTGCTCTATCTAAAAAATACAGCGTTCCCATAATATATGCAAACCAGGTGGGTGGAAACGACAGCTTTCTTTTTGATGGAATCAGTACTGTTTTTGATCGAAATGGAAAAGTAATTGCCAGGGGCCGTGATTTTAAAGAAGACTTTATTGTTTGTGATTTAAAAGCTGCTGAAGCCTCCGACGACATACATCCTGTTTCAGGTTCGGAAACGGAATCTCTTCTAAAAGCTCTAATTATGGGGACTCGGGACTATGTAAAGAAGTGTGGTTTTTCAAAGGTGATTGTAGGGTTGAGCGGTGGGATTGATTCTGCATTAACCGCATATATTGCTGTGATGGCGCTTGGACCCGAGAATGTAATGGCTGTATTCATGCCGTCACAATATACTTCCGGAGAAAACTCTGAAGATACAAAAGAGCTTGCGAAAAATATCGGAATAGATCTAATGCGGATCCCAATAAACGGTATCTTTAAAGAATTCCTGAAATTTCTTTCACCTTCTTTTGATGAGAGCGATCCCGGTATTACGGAGCAGAATATACAGGCTCGAATCAGGAGTACCATTCTCATGGCTCTGTCAAACAGGCACGGTTCGCTTCTTCTTTCTACGGGAAACAAGTCGGAACTTGCGGTTGGCTATTGCACCTTGTATGGCGATATGAGCGGAGGGCTTGCTGTAATTTCAGATGTTTCAAAGACGTTTGTATATGAACTTGCCCGCTATATAAATACAGATAAAGAATATATTCCAAAACGCATAATAGAAAAAGCGCCTTCTGCGGAGCTAAAGCCGGGCCAGCTTGATCAGGATGACCTGCCGCCTTATGAAATACTTGATTCCATTTTAAAGGGATACATAGAAGACTTCAAAAGTGTTGAAGAGCTTGTTGATATGGGATTTGACAAGAAGCTTGTGAAGGATATTATTTCAAGGATTGACAGGAATGAGTACAAGCGGCATCAGGCAGCTCCGTGTCTTAAGGTTACATCAAAGGCATTTGGTTATGGGAGAAGATATTCAATCGCCAAAAAGATTTCACCGTATATTTTACCAAGCCCCAAGATTAAGTTACAAGCAATATTCTCACGTCCATAACATTTGTATTTGTCGGACCGGTTATTAACAGATCATCCAGTTTTTTAAAAAAATGATACGAATCATTGTCTTTAAGAAAACAGTGGGCATCCATCCCCATCTCTCCAGCTCTTTTTAGAGTATTATTATCAGCTATTGCTCCTGCCGCATCGGTAGGCCCATCTGTGCCGTCTGTGCCTCCGCTTAAAACAACGATGCTGTCTGTGCCTGCGATGTCTATTGCTGCGGCAAGAGAAAATTCCTGATTTCTGCCGCCAAGCCCCTTTCCCCTTAAAGTCACTATTGTTTCACCTCCTGAAAGTATACACGCCGGAGAAGGCAGGGGGTTGCCTGTTTTGATTATTTCTTTTGCTATTGCTCCATGAACTTTCGCTACATCTCTTGTTTCCCCTTCAATCAGGGAAGAGAGTACAATGGTTTTGTATCCCAGGGTTTCAGCCTGTATTTTAGCGGCAAGTATGGCTTCTATATTACTTCCTATTACGATATTGTGTGTTTTTTCAAAAACAGAGTCTTCGGCTTTCGGTGTTTCAGGAATTTTTCCTGAAATACCGGCTTTTATATGGTTTATAATGTTTTCAGGAAGTTTTTTTATTATATCGTATTTTTCAAAAATTTTTATACAGTCTATATAGGTAGTTGAATCCGCTACAGTGGGCCCTGATGAAATAACGTCAAGATCATCCCCCACTACATCTGAAAGTATAAGAGAAACAAGTGTGGCAGGATATGCCGCAAGCGCAAGCCTTCCGCCCTTTATCATGGAAGTATGCTTTCGTATTGCATTGATTTCATGAATACTTGCACCGCAAGAAAGAAGTTCCTTTATAGTTTCCTGCTTATCCTTTAATGTAAGTCTTTCACAGGGAAGGGGAAGCAGTGCTGATCCTCCCCCTGAAATCAAACATAATACCAGATCATTCTTTTCAGCGGAATGCACAAGATCAAGGATAGCGCTTGCGCCGTTTTGTCCGTTTTTATCGGGAACCGGATGTCCGGCCTCTATCAATTTGATTCGGTCAAGACGAACCACATGTTTATATTTAACATTAATAATTCCTTTTGTTATTCTTTCCCCGAGAATGTTCTCTAAGGTTGCGGCCATAGGCGCTGACGCTTTTCCTGCACCGATTACAAAAAGATTGTTATACATTGAAAGATTGTAAGCTTTGTTTCCAATAAAAAGGCGGTTACCTTTGAGTTTGCAGTATTTTTTTATGGCAGCACCAGGCTCAACGGCATGAAGACCTTTTTGGAAGATGCTTACAACATCATTTCTCATTCCGTGAATATGGTTTGATTCTTTGTTCATGATATAATATTAAAAAAGTTATAGATATATTTTAACAGCTAACCTAAAATGAAAATATAAGTTTTTCAATGAAAATTGTTAATATTTTTGGAAATTAAACGATATGGCTTACCTTAAAGGACAGTTTATAGTAGCAATGCCGGCCCTTAATGAGCCGAATTTTTTTCAGACTGTAACTTGTATTTCTGAGCATAATTCTGATGGAGCTGTAGGCATTGTTGTGAATCGGGTTCATTCCGGTATCTTCGGGAAAATGATTTTTGATGAGCTTAAAATGGATTATATACCTGAAGCAGGGAATATAAAAATTCATTTGGGCGGGCCTGTCCATATAGGCGAAATATTTGTGCTGCATGGCCCTCCCTTTGAATGGGCGAGCTGCTTTATGATTACTCCTTATCTCGCTATGAGTAACTCCAGAGATATTTTGGACGCAATAGCCATGGGAAGAGGGCCTGAGTTGTATATAATTTCTTTGGGATGTGCCGGCTGGGGGCCGGGACAACTTGAAGCAGAGATTATGGCAAATTCATGGCTTACATGCCCTGTTTATGAAGATATTATTTTTGATGTTCAGGTTGATGACAGGTGGAATGAGACGGTAAGAAAAATGGGTATAGAACCGTTTCTTCTATCAGACACCGCAGGCCATGCCTGATTTTTCTGATAAAGTAACGGTTCACAGGTTAATCATCTATTTTTTTTGGTTTTGGTTTTGGTTTCTTTTTTTTAAGACATATTTTGTCTTTCTTCACAAATGCACAAACTTTTGGATTGTAATACTCTTTACAATTTAATGGATTATAGAGCGGACATTCAGGATGTTTTTCTGACATATTTTCTTTTTCCCCTTTGTATTTTTATTTTATAACATAAAATATTAAATTTTACAACATATTAATTCGTCCACGTTCCTAACTCGCTTGCCTAACTCGCCTGATTGATAGTCAGCAGTTTTTCCATATTGTCTTTTGCAAAATCTATTCCCGGATCTATGGATAGGGCGGTTTTGTAATATTGGATTGCCTTAATCGGTTTTCCCATTTCGCAGTAGTTTGAGGCAATGTTAGCATAGTCTATGGCTGAGCCCGGATTAATTTGGAGAACTTTTTTGAAACAATCTATAGCTTTTTCATGTTCCTTGAGTTTGAAATAACAAAATCCCATTGAATTATAGATATCGGTTCTTTCACTGTCATGTTTTTCGCCTTTCATAAGGGCTGAAATAGCATTGTGGTATTCCCCCATGTCTTTAAGGCAAACGCCCATATAAGAGTAAATACTGGGTTTGTCCTGATTTGCAGGCTCAAGTTCGAGCGATTTTGTAAAGCAGGTTAGAGCAGTTTTTAGATTATTCATGGCAAGGTGGCATGAACCAAGATAGAATTTGATATAGTACTTTTCAGGAAGAATATTTTCGATATTTTGAAGCTTAAATACAGCGGTTTCCGGATCATATGTATTGGCAATATGCTTTGCTGCAAACATGCATACGCTGTTTTCCAAAGCCCTTTCTCTGAAATGTGCACCGGGAATAATTGTATAAAAAGCAGGTATTTCCAGTTTCTGATTCATTGTGTTTATAACAATTACTTCCATTCCTTTTTCTTTAAGTGAAGAAATACAGTTTTCTATCTCGACTTTAATATTATTATCAGAAAGATCAGGAAGGTTTTTAATGTCAATCTTATTTTCGGGCTCATTTCTCGGATTAATTACAAATTCAGCTTCTTCTATTCCTTTGAACTTGGGAAGACCGCTTGCAACATAGTTTGAGCCGGTATTAAAATCACCTGCGAGCTGAGCAGCTTCTGTAAGGGCGCGGCTTAAGGATTTCTGAGGGTTAAGAGTTGTTCCTGCTGTCCATACTATTTCACTGGTTTTTGGAAAAGTCAGCGGGTCGTATGCCAGAACACCTACAGTGGGGATACCGGTTTGCAGGGAAAAATCTGAAATATATAATTTTACACCTGCATTTCTATATTTTTTTATCAATTCAACAACCATGGGATCTGTTACCGAATCCGCATTAATTAAAGGAATCCTCAATTTTTTATGACTTATTATTGATGATACATGCCTTTCAACAACTTCGCACATGCCCTGAGAAATCGCTTCTTCAACACAGTTGCCGGCGCATGCACCGTTAAACTCGTTAATCGTAAAAAACCAGTCAAATGGAATCAGTATTTCTTTGTTCTGTGTCAGATTGAAAGCTTTTGTCCATTTAAAATGAATACCCTCAAATATTTTTTCTGCAATTTCAAGATTGTCGGAATCATCGTTAACGGATTGCGCAATCATTTTAAACGGGATAGCTTTATCTTTTATGTTGCGATATTTTTCGAATAGAAAATTTTCCGGATTATTGCGAAAGCTGAACAAGCTGAATCTTTCTGCCAGCTCCATTACGGCACTTGCCTCAGCCTGCTGTGTAGTACCACCTTTCCCCATCTGTTTTCTTGTTCCGGTTAAAGCATATGCATCATTACCGCAAATGCTGAAATAAACAGGGATGTCAAGTCTTCCATTATCAATTCTTACAGTATCTTGCAGAAGATCAAGGTCAATTTTTTTAAGTTTTTCCTTAAACTGCTTAACTGTTTCTTCCGGTGGTAATATTTTATCCTGATCAATATTATTATATTTAAATGCATCAGTTAATATAATTTTATTATTCATAATTAATTATTATTCCTTTATCTATGGGTCAGGAGTCGTGGATCAGGAAAACGTTATCCGACCCTTGTTTTATTTTATTTAATTTGACCAATGCTATATTATTTGATATAAAAATTAGGGCATTTTGTGGGGATGTAGCTCAGTTGGGAGAGTGCGGCGTTCGCAATGCCGAGGTCAGGGGTTCGACCCCCCTCATCTCCACTTGATTTTTTTTTTCTAATCGTTTTCATACGAAATTTTTTTATAAATTAAAACCAAAAAATATTGGTATTTGCCAGAAATTTGAAAACCCAAATATGAGATTAAGGGTTCACTCAAAAATAAAAGGATGCCTTACATTCGGTGAGATGCAGGTAAACGAAGGATTTTGCTGATATGAGTATGAAACGAACATCAGAGATTGACCGCAAAACTAAAGAAACAGCTATCAATATTAAACTGAATCTAAACGGTAAGGGCAAGCATGAGATTTCAACCGGTATTCCCTTTTTTGATCACATGGTTACGCTTTTTGCTGTCCATGGTTTTTTTGATCTATGCATATCTGCAAAAGGAGATATTGAGGTCGATTTTCATCATACCGTTGAAGATGTCGGGCTTGTATTGGGAGATGCATTTGATAGAGCTCTCGGCGACAGGAAGGGAATAAAGAGATATGGCTTTTCTGTAACTCCCATGGATGATGCTTTGGCATCGGTTGCCATTGATTTATCAAAGCGGCCTTATCTAATATTCAATATTCCGGATATAAAAACCACGGGCAGCAAGTTTGATTTTTCCCTTGCAAAGGAATTTTTCAGGGCATTTTCTACCAAGGGAGGGATGAATCTTCATATAAATGTCAGCTACGGCGAAAACGAACACCATATTATAGAATCAATTTTCAAGGCCGTCGGCAGGGCGCTGGAACAAGCCGTTTCTTTTGATGACCGTATTACAGATGTGCATTCTACAAAAGGTACATTGTGATGAGATAGGGGTCGGGGATCAGGGGTCAGGGATCAGGGATAATGGTTCACGGTTTACGGCAAAAGCTCAAAGGTAATGGTTTAAAACTTAAAACCTAAAACTTAAAACCATTTTTTATGATACAGAAAATACATCTTAATAATCTGCGCTGTTTGGTTGGAATTGGTATTCTTGCGTTAATTTTATTATTATCTGCCTGCAAGTCTGATATAATTATTCCTGAAACACCCATAGCAAAATCCGGTATAAAAAAGTTGTTGATTTTGCCTTTTAAAGATTTATCAATTTTATATGGTAAAAATGTTAATGTCAGGTGCCCGTTATGCGGCAATGTTTTTTCTACAGGAGATGTGGAAACGTTTGCAGTTGATCTTTTTACAGATCGCCTGATTGCTATAATTAAAAACCGTAAAGATTTTGAGCTTATACTTCCCGGCCAGTCCATGGGTGCTATGTCGGTTTTGCTGGCGGCAGATAAAACCGGGTTGTCGGAACGTGATATATTAGTTAAAATCGGGCGTGCTCTTTATGCCGATGCAGTACTGGTAGGGCATGTTTATCAATTCAAGGATAGGGTAGGGACGCGGTATTCCGTTGATTCGTCCGCTTCTGTTGCATTTGATATTCATCTTATAGATGTTTCAAATGGCAGTATGTTATGGGTGGGTCATTTTGATGAAACCCAGCGTTCATTATTCGAAAACTTTTTTAAGATCGGCACATTTTTAAGAAGAAAGGGAAGCTGGATTACCGCAGAAGAGATGGCTGTCTCAGGTCTTGAAGATGTGCTTCGGACATTTCCGGAACTATGATTATTATACCTGCAGTTGATATAAAAAACGGTAGATGTGTCAGACTCCTTCAGGGGCGTATGGATGAAGAAACAGTCTTTTCAGATAATCCTGCGGCTATGGCAAAGAAGTGGGATTTGCAACATGTTGAAATTATTCACGTAATTGATCTTGACGGTGCTTTTAAAAAAAGTCCTCAAAATTTTAATTCAATCAAAAAAATAGTTGAAAGCGTTGACGCCCATATTCAGGTTGGAGGTGGAATAAGGGATAAAGATACCATAAGCATGTTTCTTGATATCGGGGTAAAAAGGGTAATTGTCGGAACTGAGGCAATTAACAACCCCGATCTAATTAAAGATGCCTGCAGGACATTTCCAGGTCAGATTATTGTTGGGATAGATGCACGAAACGGATTTGTTGCTATTGAGGGATGGACTGAGACGACTCAAATTAAAGCCGTTGATCTGGCAAAGCAATTTGAAGATTGTGGTGTTGCAGCAATAAATTTTACCGATATACATAGAGATGGCATGCAAACCGGTCCGAATATCGAAGAAACAAGACGTCTCGCAGAGGCTGTATCAATACCGGTAATTGCTTCAGGCGGTGTTTCAACAATAGAGGACATAAAAAATTTAATGCCTTTAAGAGAGGCAGGGGTAGTTGGAGTTATTACCGGAAGAGCACTATATAGCGGGACCCTGAACCTTAAAGAAGCTATTGAAGTTTCAAGATTACAAGTGCCTGAAGTATATTAACGTGCCTAAAGTTAAGGTTCTACTCGTTCCCAGGCTCTGCCTGGGAACGCATCCCGGGAGGCTCTGCCTCATCATATAACTATCTGTATTTATATGAGGCAGTGCCTCTATCAAGGCATTCCGTGGCAGAGCCACGGAACGAGTGAAACAAATTTTAATATCGTACCTTGACAAAAATATTATTGATAGTTATTTTGTAAGGTTAAAATAATTAATAATATTAAAAATACATTTGAAAAATGTTCAACTTTGCTAAGGAACGGGGAAGTTATTTTGTCCACGTTCCTAAACTTCATTCCATTTAAGAACGTGGACGAAATAACTTCTACGTTCCTTAATATCCTACCGTTATCACCTTTTTCCCTATTTCATAGTTTGCTGGGGGGTACTTTTATTGGCAGTTTTTATTCCCGAAGATAAGGTTTCAGAGATTAGAAATAGTGCTGATATCGTAGATATTATTTCAGAACTGATTCTTCTGAAAAAAGTTGGAAGGAACTATGTTGGCCTTTGTCCGTTTCATATCCGATATAATACGAATTTTCCCTTCAATGGAAAGCCCGTACTTTTTTACAGCGGAGTCAATAAGAAAAAGAATTATACCTTGAGCTTCTGAAGCGGCATCCATAAAGGATTTATATCCAAATTCAAAAAGATACGAGTCAGGATCATATCCTTCAGGTAATACAAGAATTTGCGCATTAACATATTCTTTATCGAAAACTTTTATGCTTCGCTCTGCTGCCTTAATGCCGGCCGCATCAGAATCATAAACCAGAACAAATCTGCCATTTTTACCAACAAATCCTCTCAGAATCCTGACATGCTCCTGAGTTAGTGAAGTACCGAGTGTTGCTACGGAGTTAAGAATTCCATGCTGATGTAATGCCAACAGGTCAAAATATCCTTCGACAATGTAAACCATTTCGCTTGCCCGGCAATGTTCTTTTGCAATGTGCAATCCATAAAGAGATCGACTCTTGTTATAAACATATGTCTCGGGAGAATTCAGGTATTTAGGCAGGGAATCGTCCATTACACGTCCCCCAAAACCTGACACTTGCCTGCTGACATCAAAAATCGGAAATATTATACGATTTCTGAAACGGTCATAATAGCCCTTTTTACCCTCCCTTTTAATAATCAAACCCGATTTTTCAACAAGTTCATGCGATATGTTTTTTTTTGAAAAATAATTTATAACATTATCCCAGCCTGCAGGAGCAAACCCCAAATTAAATATAGCGATAGTATCTTCTCCCATTCCACGTTTCTTGAGATATTCTAAAGCTATTTTTCCTTCAGCATCGCTTAAAAGGCTATGGTTAAAAAAATCCATCGCCTGTTTATTTACAGCAAGCAAGCTTTCTCTTTCACTAATCCGCCTTTTTTGCTCTGACGACATTGCCTGAACCGGAATCTCAATGCCATATCTGCTCGCAAGCATTTTTGCCGTCTCAAAAAATGAAAGAC
>Ga0255431_1003_pt1 | contig 49268 bp, 46 predicted proteins | sample ANMaggSeSYBR02J5_FD_182633 | JGI IMG/M metagenome (GOLD analysis project Ga0255431, IMG submission 182633) | Sediment cell enrichment communities from methane seep in Santa Monica Basin, California, United Staets - ANME aggregate JGI... | ecosystem: Environmental > Aquatic > Marine > Cold seeps >... | reverse complement strand
CCTAACTGGCAGCAATTTATTGAACTATTTTGAAGATGTCCCTTATGGCTGGGATGTAATTCTTGTTAGAATTGCAGTCGCTGCGTTATTCCGGAGCGGTTCTATTTATTTGAAGTTAAATGGAAAGCCCTATTATGATTATAAAAAACAAGGAGCAGACGAATTACTAATTAATTCAAATAAATTCAAAAAAGCTACTCTGTCGTATGAACCGGAAGTTGAGATAAAAAAAGATGATCGTGAAAATGTATTACAGAAATTGGATATCATTTTCAATGTAAAAGCTGATGATACTATCAATTCTCTTGCTCAAAATATCGAAAAGCAATTTTCTGCAATGAAATCTGATTATGAAAAAGAGACGGTTTTTTGGGATCAATATGATCTTGAGGTCAAACCTGAATTCTATAAAATCAAGGAAACATGTAAGGGCGTTTTGGATGAAACAAATCCTGCTAAGATGCTAAAAAAGTTTCTTGAAATTGCTGATGACACAAAAGTTGAATTTGAATATCTTACTAAAAGTAAAGGATTTACCCAGGGGGATGAGAAGAAACTATTATCCGGAATTAGAAATTTGCCAGGAGCCATCAGTGTCAGTTCACAATCTATAGATAATGATCTTCTGGATGGATATAAAACTCACACAAGCGAAATTGATACCGTGATATCAAATAAAGAGATCATTGAAAAGTGGCCTGTTATACTTGAAAATTACAATAACGCTGTTGATATTTATAAAGAGGTATATGAAACCCTCCACTCAACCAGGCAATCCAGCTATGATACCATGAAAAAAGAGATTTCCAGTGACCCGGTATTTGCTGCTAATATTAAAGATGATTCATTCGATTCTATTAAGAATTACCTGTGTTCAGAATTGGTGTGGGTTGGTGAAAATCTTAAATGCAAGAATTGCGGCCACACATTATCCGAACTTGACAACCACATACTTGCCACTGATACAAACCGAAATAAAATTGTTATTAAACTGACACCACCTAAGAAACCTGATGAAAAACGGGTATCTGTAAATCTCAAATCTACATCCAAAAAAACAATTATACGAAACGAGGCAGACCTGAAAGAAGCTCTTTCGAATGTTGAGAAAAAAGTGAAAGTCCACCTGGACAACGGGGAGATTGTCATCCTTCAATGAGGTGTGTCCATGGACAAGCAAACCAAGACCAAAATTAAGAATCTTGTCCTAGGATTGAGGGATGATTTTGAGAAGGAGATCGAGAACAGACTCAATAATATTGGCATTTATCCACACAAGGAATGGAAGGATGGACGGTCCCTCCCTCATCTGGAAAAGAAGGAACTTGACAATAGAGGAAGGGTTGCAGCTTTCATAAGGCGGGAAGAGAAGATCGGTATCGACCAGAAGAAAGCCACAAAAGAGTTCATTAAAGAGACAAGTTACACCTGGATCAACCGCCTGCTCGGCCTGAAATGCATGGAATGCCGCGGTCTTATCGAAGAAATAATAACTACCCGGCCAGAATACGGTGACCGCAGCAGGTACCACAGGAATTTCAGGGAGAAACATCCCGATCTTGCAGCCCAAGCTGATGATGGGTTAATCCCCTGCCTGTTTTCAGCTTTTAAGGAGGTAACAGAGGAAATTAAAGTCCTGTTCGACCCTGAGAATGAGTACAGCCTTGTTGTACCAAGATATCCTTTTTTGAAAAAAGCCATTCAGGAGATCAATGATGACCTTGATTATGATACCTACAGGGAAGATGAGTTCCTGGGCTGGGTGTACCAGTACTTTAACTCCAGGGAAAAGGACAGGGTTTTTGAAGAGGTGCGCACTAAGAAAAAGAAGATAGCGGGCAGCGACATCATCAATGTCACCCAGCTCTATACTGAAAAATACATGGTGCGCTTTTTGGTGGAGAACTCCCTGGGTGCCATGTGGATGGAGATGTACCCTGACTCCCACTTGTGCAGGACTTGGGAGTATTTTGTCAGGGACCCGAATAATTCAATTCGTGAGCCAAAACCGGTACAGGAGATAACGTTCCTTGACCCGGCATGCGGCAGCGGTCATTTCCTGCTGTATGCATTTGACCTGTATTATGATATGTACCTGGAGGAGGGGATTATTCCAGATGACCAGATCCCTGAGTTCATCCTGCGCCATAACCTGCACGGTATCGACATCGACCTGCGGGCCATCCAGTTGAGTGCACTGGGGCTGTTCATGAAGGCAAAGTCGATGCAGCCTGATATGAAGGTGCAGCATATGAACTTGGTGAGCGCAGATGCCATCATGCTGGATAGTGAGATTCTTGAGGAGTTCCTGGAGGAGTTCAGGGATGATCCCACAGCGCAGGAGTTGATAGAGACCATCTGGCAGGGGCTTGAGAATGTGAGGGAGCTGGGGTCGCTGCTCAAGGTTGAGGAGCAGATTGATGGGGTGATCGAAAGGCAGAAAGATAGGAGGCTTGACTTCTTTTATAAGGGAGGGGGAAAGAGCTGGGAGCAGTGGAAGCGTGACCTGCTGGTGGCGCTGAAACGATATTATGAAAAGGCAGCGCAGACGTTTGATATTAATAGGCAGATGTTTGCAAATGAGGCTTGTAAGGGTGTGCAGTTGCTGGATCTGCTAGAGCAGAGATACGATGTGGTAGCTACGAATCCGCCGTATATGCACAAAAGAAATATGGAGTATAATTATCGTAGTTTATTGCAAAGCATATACCCTATCAGTAGAGAGGATATCTATGGGATGTTTATTTACCGAAATTTTATTTTAGGAACTTATACTGGTTACATTTCTATGATCACACAACATAGTTTCATGTTTACATCAAGATACACTGAACTAAGACAAATCTTGTTGGAAAATGGAACTATTCGAACAATGGCACATTTAGGGCCTTATGCTTTCGAAGACATCCAAGGGGAAAAAGTTAATACAACTATGTTTTCTTTCTTGAAAAATAATAACTCCAAACAAAATTCCATTTTTTTTGATTTAACAAATTCATTTAATAAAAGGAAAGGTCTTATAGATTATATAAACTCTAATCGTATTTATATCGTTAATCAAAAAGATTTTTATTATATTGAAGGAAGCCCATTTGTTTATTGGATTCCCAAAAATATATTACAACTTTTTAAAAATAACAAAAGTTTCTCATTATTTGGAAAGCCAAAAGCTGGCTCAACTACAAGCAATAATGATAAATTTTTAAGATATTGGTGGGAGATAAATAACTTTGTAAATTGGAGGAAGTACGAGAAGGGAGATGCAACCAAATATTATAGTAGCATTGAAAATTTTGTTTTTTGGAAAAATAATGGTGAAAAATTACGAAACACAAAAGGATCAGTTATTGCCAGTGAACAATATTTTGATTCAGATGGAATAGCTTTTAACCTTATATCTACCTCCGAATTTACCTCCAGGATTTTCTCTAAAGGTGCAATGTTCGATCATGGAGCAAATACTATTTTCGAATTAGAGTACGATTTATACTATAATCTTGGCTTCTTGAATTCAAAATTGATTGGATGTTTATTATCTTTTATTAATCCGACGCTGAATTCCCAATCTGGGGATGTAGCACGAATTCCATTTAAACCGCCATCAACAGACATCGAGCGCCGCGTCTCTGAACTTGCCCAGCAGTGCGTAAATATTAAAAAAAATGCGCTCCAATTCGCGCTAAATGACCGCGAGTTCAAAGAAACCGCAATCCAATGGGGTCATAATAAGTTGATAGAATAATTACGGTAATGATAATGAAAGAAAGAAACACATCTTGCTTAGTGCTGTTAAGCGGGGGTATTGATTCAGCAGCTTGTATTTGCTATTATCTTATTCATGGATTTCATATAAAAGGAGTTTTTATTGATTATGGTCAGATAGCAAGAAAAAAAGAGTTAACCAGTGCAAATAATATCGCTTCCTATTATGGAATTGAATTGGATCATCACATGTTCAGTACGTCACAAATATTATCGCAGGGTGAAATAAAAGGACGGAATGCTTTCCTCGTATTAGCAACCCTTCTCACCTACCCAATGTTCCGAGGAATTATATCTCTAGGGATACATTCAGGTGTGCCTTATTATGACTGTTCAGAACCATTTGTCAAACAGATTAATAAAATATTAGATGGATATGCCGGTGGGCAAGTAATTCTGGATGTTCCATTTCTTAAATGGAATAAGAAAATGATATATGAATATTGTAAAGATAATAATGTACCAGTTCATTTGACGTATAGCTGTGAAAATAGTAGTGATGAGCCGTGTGGTACCTGCAGATCATGCCTCGATAGGAGAACTTTGAATGTTAGCTAGAAAACTAAAGATAACATTAAATGGATTAGAAGTAGGAACAACACCTATGTTGGTGCCATCTGTTTCAAGCCGAACAAATATACATCCAACTAAGATATTAGAAACTATAAGTTTTATTTATGGTCCTATTTTAATCAGTGCATATGATTATTATCATGCAAGCAGGTTAAATATTTCATTCACGTCATTGATATTTCTTGATAGTGGGGGCTATGAGTGTAATAAAAACGAAGACATTTCAGATATCGGTCTATATAAAGCAGAATCTAAAAAGTGGGATGAAAATCTGCATTCTGAGGTGATAGATAAATGGGCAATGGAAACTCCAACGGTTTTAATTAGTTACGATAATCCATTCGTGAGGGAATCTATAGAGAAGCAAATAATTAGAGCAAATAATTTATTTAAAGATAAAGATGATTTCCTCAAGGAATTCCTAATTAAGCCCGAAACTAAAAATGCTCTAAGAGTGAAAGCTGAAGATGTCATAAAAAATCTTAATTCATTTAGTTCCTTTGATATATTAGGGTTCACTGAAAAGGAATTAGGATATTCTGTTCTTGATCGGATGACTAACTTAGCTAAAATAAGAATGGCTATGGACGACGAAGATATAAAAAAGCCGATTCACATTTTTGGAAGTTTGGACCCGATAACTACTCCATTGTATTATATTTCTGGAGCTGATATCTTCGATGGCTTATCTTGGTTACGATTTATTTTTCACAATGGCAATGCATTTTATGGTGATAGTTTTGGTCCTAAACATTTTGGAATCCATGAGAACTCAAATGTAATGTGGGGTAAAAGCCTATCGGATAATTATACATATTTAATGCGTTTACAATTAGATTTAGAGAAGTTTCAATCAAATGGCGACTTTGATGTTTTTGGGTCGAATGCAGAATTTTTCGAAAAATCACTTGAAGATTTAACTGTAAAAATAGGCGGTGATTTTAATGGGCGGTAGCGGAGGTGTTTTTGGAGGAGGTTATACTCCTGAAAAATACAAAAAAATTATCGAAGAAACACGTGAACAAACACGAGACGCTCGATTTGAAACAGAGGTAAATGGACTGATTGGAGAGATGTTGGCAGACTATCAGAGAAAAACGGAAATTACAACAGAACACTTGGATGATATTAAGGAAATCATCGAAGAGGATATCGGCGGGATATTCGAAATGCGTTTTGGTGGTTCCGTTAGTAAACATACGTATGTGGATGGTTTAAGTGACGTTGATGTCCTTGTTATTATCGATAAATCAGAGTTATCGGATGCATCACCCCAAGAGGTTTTAAACTATATTAAGATGAGATTAGATCATGCAAATTTACAAAACATTGAAGATGTTCGTATAGGTAATCTTGCTGTGACTGTGAAATTCACAGACGGTGAAGAAATACAGCTTTTACCCGCGGTTAAAAGATATGAGGGTTATAGAATACCTGGACAAAATGATGATGTTTGGTCGAATGTCATTAGACCTGATAAATTTGCCACAAAGCTTACTCAAGTAAATCAAAATTGTGGCGGAAAAGTTGTCCCGGTTGTGAAATTGGCTAAGGATATTATTGCACAGCTACCTGAAGACCAACAATTGTCAGGGTACCACATTGAGTCACTCGCTATAGAAGTGTTTAAATCTTATCCTAGTTCAAATCCAAATACACCAAAAGCTATGCTTAGATACTTCTTCGAAAGAGCAAAAGAGTTTGTTAAGTTTCCTATTAAGGACAGAACCAATCAGTCAATCCATGTTGATGATTATCTTGGAAAAGAAAATTCTAAGCAACGTCTGAGGATAGGTTACACCTTAGATAGAATATCTAAAAAAATGAAAAATGCAGATGAAATAAGTTCCGTAGAAGAATGGGAAAGAATTATGGGGGAATAAAATGTCTATAGAATTCATAGCAAAATATGTGTTTGCAAAAACGATTGTTATAGACGAAGGATATGCAGACGAAATATTCTGGCAAGCTGATATAAAATTTGAAGATTTAGATGAAAGTACTTTTTTAAGGGAACTTGCATGGGTAGTTCTGTCTTCTGGAATGAAGGAACGAATTGTCCGTAATCTCTTTGGCATGATTTCAGATTGTTTTTATAATTGGGAATCAGCTGAACTTATTGTGGATAATAAGGATAACTGCTTCCACGAAGCGATAAGATTTTTTAAAAATAAACCAAAGATTTCAGCTATAATAAGATCAGCACATAATATTAATAGCTTGGGTTTTCTCCAAATTAAAAAAAATATTCGTAAAAATCCAATCGAAACGCTTCGGGAATTTCCATACATTGGACCGATTACAGTCTATCATTTAGCTAAAAATATAGGACTACCTCTCGCCAAACCTGATAGGCATCTTACACGAATTGCTAACATGGAAGGATATTCTGATGTCCAAAAGTTTTGTAGAGATATATCAAAAACAAGTGGAGATAGTGTACCTGTTGTAGATATTGTCTTATGGAGATTTGCAACAATAGAGACTGATTATTTGAATGTCCTCTCTGGTATTGATACTGATTATGGAATCTTAAAATAATTATTAGAGGTACGATATGAAGAGTAATCTCTTTAATAAAACAATTCAAATTGCAGGAAGTTCTTCTGAAGATACTGAAATGCAGATTATCCAGTTTTCACATGATTTAATAAAGTTAATTACTAAAAAGTTGTTTGAAAGGGGGGCAATAATTGTATCTACTGTTGGGGGAGAAGATCGATCAAATCCAACTGATGCTACAAGCCCATCTCTTGTCTACTATTGGGACATATTAGAAACAATATATGAATATGCAAAAACAATGCCATTTTCAGAAGAAGCAAAAAATTTAGCTAAAATTGTTTCGTCTGAAAAGGCAGAAGCACAGATACCCGAAAATCGAAAACAAATTTGGCATGAACTTATTGACAGGGGGATTGTTTCGTTACAACGTATAAATTTAGGTTGGAATGCTGGAGCTTATAAGCGTCAGAAACAAGAAAAACTTTCCGATGCATTAATAATACTCGGCGGCGGAGAAGGTGTTGAACATTTAGCTTCTCTATATGTTGCACATGGAAAGGAGGTTTTGCCTCTTGATCTACCTCTTGGTTCAAGTTGTGGGGACGGCCTTGGAGGATCTTCTCTTTTATCGAGATTGGCAATTGCTAACCCAAAAAGATTTATCCCCAGAATTAATGAAGATACCGCATCAAGACTTGCAAGTTTGAGTTATGAAAGATGGAAAAATTCTCGTGAAGATTATGCAAACTATATTGTGGATTTTTTAGAAACATCTGTTAAACCTCAAGTATTCTACGTTAGACTATTAAATAAGGACGAAAATGAGTATCCACAGGTGGAGAATTTTTTCCGAAGTGTGGTGGATCCAATCGTTAAACAATTTCAGTATTCTATCAAAGACATGGGGGTTTCAGAGGTAAATAGTGCATTTCTTAACACCGAGATATTCTATGAATTGCATAATTCTTCAATTGTTATTGCAGATATCTCAGGTTTAAGACCAAACTGCTTTATAGAACTTGGATATGCTTTTGGCTTAAATAAAAAAGTTCTGCCTACTGCTATAAAAGGAGCTAAACTTCCTTTTGATCAAAGCGCGATACCATGCCATTTTTGGGACCCTAAATTATCCATAGAAAAACAAAAAGAATTTTTTTTGGATTTCTGGATTAAAAATATTGACAGGCCTCCTTTAGTATCGGATGCTGATTATATTTAAATTAAAATTCGAGGAACATAGGTGTAAAATATGACCACATTCCCACCATTCGCCATCGTCTACCCTCTACCCTCCCACCTCGCATCTCGCATGCTGCAGGACAAAAAATCTATCTTCGTAAAATATCCAACCCACGAAGTCATCTCATCAAAACTCGCATCCTGCAATAGGCTTCTGTTTTACATATCTGGCTCGAACAAAGAAATTGCAGGCGAGGCTGAGATCACATCCATAGGTCTGATGACCTTATCAGAAGTAGTTTCAGCATATGACAGCAGCCTTTTTCTTACAGAAGATGAGCTGCGGGAGTACTCAAACAGCAGGGACGCCAAGAAGATGATGGTGTTTGAGCTCGGTGCGATTAGGCGGTATTCGGAGCCAAAGGAGCTAGGGCATGGGATAACAATGGTGGGGGAGTATATATCAAAAGAAGAGTACAAATCATTAATAGGTGAAGGTGATGTAAATTGACAGGCAAATTAGCCAAAAACCCTGGTGTGGCAGAACCTGTTAAAGACATACTTCAGGAGCTGAAGGAAGGACTGCAAAAACGATACGGAAGCAAACTTAAAGGAATAATGCTGTTTGGCTCTTATGCGAGAGGTGAACAAAGAGCCGGTTCAGATATAGACATAGCCATAATTCTTGAGGATTTCTCCCATGCCTGCACTGAAATTGAGAGAACAAGCGATATTATATCTTCATTATCTCTAAAATTCGACACTCTCATCTCTCTTGTCCCGATTAAAGAGAAAGACTGGCTCAAGAGAAGGACATCTTTGATCTCAAATATAAAGCGCGATGGAGTGGCAGTATGAACGAGGAAGGCGAGGCGCTTATAAAAAAAGCTGAAGACAGCATCAGAGGTGCAAAGCTCTTATTTGATAATGAATTGTACAGTTTTGCAGTTTCAAAAGCTTATTATGCCATGTTCTATCTGGTAAGCGCTATCCTGCTGACAAAAGGTCTGAGTTTTTCTAAACATCAGGCTGTTGTGGCTTCGTTTGGTAAACATTTTATTAAGACCATGATATTCGAGCAGAAATTCCATCACTATCTGGTGGAAGCCTTTGAACAGCGTCAGATAGGGGATTATGAACCATTAGAGGAGATAACACAGGAAACGGCACAGAAGAGCATTGATCGTGCTTTAGAATTCTGTAATACAGCTAAAGAATATCTTGCTAAATATTCTGAAGAAGAATGCGAATCACAAAGAGGTTGTCTGGAGCATGAGCAGGGATAAAATTCTTATTAAAATTTTATCAGGTGTCAATGATAAAAACATCCGATTTCAGGATTTAAGAAATCTCATATTGCACTATGGTTTTTCCGAGAGGATACGGGGTGATCACCATATATTTACCAGGGAGAATATGTTAGAAATAATAAATCTACAGCCGCATAAGGATGGAAAAGCAAAACCATATCAGGTTAAACAGATAAGGATATTGTTTATCAAATACAAATTTCATTTAAATGAGGTGGATTATGAACGATGAGATAAAATATGAAATGGTAATATTCTGGAGTGAAGAAGACGATGCGTATATTGTAGAAGTACCTGAACTTCCGGGCTGCATGGCAGACGGCAGGACTTATGAAGATGCAATTAAAAATACTCTCGCTGTGATCCGGGAGTGGATAGAAACTGCAAATGAGCTTGGCAGAGATATTCCAAAACCAAAAGGCAGGTTGATTTATGCATAACAAGGTGGAATACACAATATTGATCTATCAGGCGCCTGTAAGAGAAGAATTTATTATTGGAAGCGCCTGCTGCCGGATGAGCCATTCAATAAGGAGAAGTATAATTTGAGCAAATCAGTCCCATCCTTCGCGGTCATCTACCCCCTCTCCTCCCACCTTGCCTCCCGCATCTTCCAGGACAAAAAATCTGTCTTCGTAAAATACCCCACCCATGAGACCATCTCACTAAAGGTTGCATCATGCAAAAAGCTCCTGCTGTACATATCTGGCTCCAAAAAAGAGATTGCAAGGGAGGCTGAGATCAGGTCCATCAGCCTAATGACCTTATCTGAAGTCCTCGCGACACACAGGAACAGCCTGTTCCTGACAGAAGACGAACTGCGGGAGTATTCCAATGGCAGGGACGCAAAGAAGATGATGGTGTTTGAGCTCGGTGCGATTAGGCGATATTCTGAGCCAAAGGAGAGGGGACATGGGATAACAATGGTGGGGGAGTATATCACAAGAGAGGAGTATGATGCGCCGGAGCGTGATCTAAATTGAACGTATCTGCGCTCATCTGCCGTTCATCTACGGTTAATATTTTAAGAATACTTATAGGTAGAAGTTGATATCATCATGTCCATCCAAGACCTCCTTTCATCCCCGGAAAGCAAGACCCTGGAATTCAAAGAGACCATGCCGACCACCCAGGCAATAGCAAAAACAGCCTGCGCTTTTGCCAACGGCGGTGGAGGGGCAGTAATAATCGGAGTGGGTGACAAGGACAAAAAGATCATAGGGATTGATGAACTGGAGATATCTGATCTGGAAGAGAAAATATCAAATATTATTTACACCATGGTCGAGCCCACACCCGCATTTAATGCCATGGTGTACAATTTTGAAGCAAAGCTGCTCCTGAAAGTCGATATCTTTCCCGGCAGCCTTAAACCCTACCATCTGAAGAATAAAGGCGAGATCGAAGGGACTTACATCAGGCTGGGTTCGACCAACAGGAAAGCAGACCTTGAGATAATTGAAGAACTCAGACGCAGACGGATGAATATCGGTTTTGATGAGATCGAAATACTGGAAGCAACTATTGATGAACTTGATAAGGAAAATATTGAAACTTACCTCAACAGACGAGAAAAGGCAAGGGATATTCCACAAGCTGAACCAGACACAGATTTTCTTAAAAAAATAAAAGCCATAAAGCAGCATAATGGGACCGTTTACCCCACGGTTGCAGGTATTTTGCTGTTCTCAAATCAGCCTGAGAACCACCTTCCTGGAGCCGTTATCAAATGCGCAAGATTCATGGGCAATGATATGGATGAATTCATAGATCAGAGAATTATCACCGGTTCCATTTTTACCCAGGCAGAAGAAACCATTGCCTTCTTTAAGAAAAACATCAAACGATCAGCAAAAATCGAAGGACTCTACAGGACAGAAAAATATGAATATCCTGAAAAAGCAATCAGAGAAGCACTTGTTAATGCTCTCTGCCACAGAGATTACAGCCGCAGGGGAGCGGATATCAAATTTGCCATCTTTGATAACAGACTGGAGATCACAAGTCCCGGCGGACTGCCTCCTAATATAGCTATTGAGGATCTTGGAACCGGAGTATCAGAACTCCGGAACAAAATCATTGGCAAGATACTAAATGAAGCTGGTTTGATAGAAGGATATGGTACAGGAGTTTTAAGGATAAGGAAATATATCAAAGAAAAAGGTCTTATCCAGCCTGAATTTAGAGATCATAATGGCTTTTTTAAAGCAATTTTTTATAACACTAAAATCGAGGAGGTAGAAAAAGAGGTCAAGGAGGTAGACAGGGAGGTAGTAGGGGAGTTAGATACAAGAGTCAGGGAGGTAGATAAATTAACACAAAACCAACGAATAATAATAGACCTTATTAAGAAAGACCCGACCATCTCAAAAAAAGAAATGTCTAAAATAATCGGTATCAGACCAAGTTCTATTGATAAAAATATCGTAACATTAAAAGAAAAAAGTTATCTTCAAAGGATTGGTCCTGCCAAAGGTGGATACTGGATAATAATCGAAGACCATGAAAAGAACCACAACAAGAAGGAGAAAGAAACATAATGTCCAGGATACTTGAAAATTCCTATAAAACGTATCTCTCACATATCGAATCCCAGAAGGTAAACCTTCATACCTACGAGGCAATGATCGACAAAGAAGTCTTCAACCTCTATGAAATAGATGGATCTGATCTCAATCAGATTCTAAGGGAACAGGGCACACCAGCAGGATATTTTCCAGTGGTAGAAGGGTTCGAATTAATTCCCAATGATATGCTGCCAGAATCAAAAGAATATATCAGGAGTCTTCCAAGAAAAAAACTCACTCCGGCAGAACTCAACGAGATGGGAGAAAATCTCATAGAGCTATATAAAAAGGGACGGACAATCGAAGAGATTTCAGTGGAACTGGAAATAAATCCAGTTTCAGTAGCTGCCATTCGTGCAGAGCTTGATGTGATAAATCCTAAAGACCTGAAACACGAGGTTGAGAACCTGCTTACATATTTCATTATCGAACAATTGAAAAAAGATCAGGATGGTATTATCCCCCTGACAGAAGATACTCCAGAAGAAACGATGGAACGCAGGCTGTTGGAAGACATTGAACAGATGTTCGGTGAGGACAAGGTGACTGAGATCTTGAATGAGATGAAGCCGGTTCTCAAGAGGGACCTGGAAGGTTGGTTATCAAATGACTTCTTTAAAAAACATGTCAGTCAATATAAGAAAAGGCCAATCGTATGGCATCTCTGCAGCCCTAGTCGCTACTTTAAGGTGCTTTTATACTATCATAAATTGAACAATCAAACCCTTCATATTTTGAAAAACGTATATCTCTCAAAAGCTATGGATTATAATCGGCATAAGTTGAAAGAAATTGAAAACACTCTCCCCGATGCAAGTGATAAAGATAAAAAAAGATTATATGAAGAAAGCGAAAACAGGGAAGAGGTTATTGAAGACTTAATCGAATTTGAAAAATCACTTGATGAAGTGTTAAAACAGGGTTTTAACCCTGTAATAGATGATGGTGTTTTGGCAAATATTTCTCCATTCCAGGAAGCTGGCTTATTAGCATTAAATTTTCTGAACAAGAACCAACTTAAAAAAGGCAAAGAACTTTTAGCTGAATATATAGCTGAAAGGTAAATAGAGAAATGATATTTTTATATTTTGAGGCTTACAATGATCGACAAATGGCTTAACGAAACAGTTGAATCGTATTTTCAGGGGGGACCGGAAAACAGGGTATTTCTCTTTTTCGATTCGTCCGGTGATTATTCAGAGATTATAGACCATTTGACTGGAAATTTTAGAATATTAAAAACCGATGACGGCCTGTTAAAAATAAAATATCAAATAGAATGTGAATATTCTGAAAACAAATTCGTTGTGTATCTCCCTTTTCCAAAAGACTCTAGAGAAATATCCTACCTCAAAGAATACATTTATACTGGCAGGGTTTTTTCAGATTCCCTCTACATGTTCTTAAAAAATAAACGAGTAAATTTCCCTACTGAAAGAATCAAAATATCAGAGATTAAAAAGATATTACCAAGGCTTGCATTGGAATCCATAGGGAAATCTGATGATTACTGGAATGACATATTCGAGAGTTCAGGAGGTCAATTAATATTACCAGATTTTCGGGAAAAACTGATGCAGTTTTTTGAATCCCCTGATAAAACACATCAATTATTAAAATCTGAAAATAAGATCGAAGCATTCCAGAAAAAGATGGAAACAGAATATGGTTTTCAAGATACTATCGATAATCCACAACATTATAGAGACCATTTTTTCAGGCAGCTATGTTTCACTGAAGTTTTTTACACATTGAAAAAACCATCACCATATCCATTTATGGAATTTATATCCAATGAAGATACATCTGATAATAATATTAAACTTATCAAAGAGATCAGGCATCACAACCGATATAATAAAAGATATACTGACCTGACTTTCTTTATTGAAAAGGAATACAGTACAATCAAGAAATTTGCGGGTCCTCATTCATTAAATCCTGAAGTTGAAACATTCAGAGTATTTGACCTGGAAGCTATTACAGAATTAAATGATCTTGCTCAAAAATGTGAAAATAAACAAGAATTTATCCAGCTAATTTTGACCAACACTGATCTGATCAATAAGAAAACTGATGGATTTTGGGAAAAAGAAGGCTACATTCGGGAATGGTCACAGCTTGCAACACTAAATAGAATGGTAAAGCTCATAGAAGATTTCAAGAAAGAATTCCAGCATATTGATAATAATCAGCAGCTAATTAGCAGATATTCTGATAAATATTTTGAAATTGATTCACTCTACAGGAAATACATTACAGAATCAACTCATGTCTATGATTCTATTGAGGATATATACAAATGGATAGAAAAGCTCTACATAGAATTTCTTGATAAACTCAATTCCCGATTTTCTGACAAAATCTTTGAGCAAGAAAAATGGGAACTGGACAACCTATTTTTCCAGGGTGATTTTTTAAGGAAACTTGAACTTAAAAGCAAATCAAAAATAGGAATTATCGTAGTAGATGGTTTGCGCTTTGAACTTGGGAAAGAAATAGTACATCGAATAACCAGCGAGTTTGAGGTTGATATCAAACCTGCATATGTCCAGATACCTTCCGATACTAATATAGGAATGGCGTTATTACTTTCACCTGAAAATTACGAATTTGAATGCGACTCCTCAGGCATTGTTCTGTCTTCAAATGGGATGACATTGAACAATAAACTTCAACGAATTAAATATTTGAAATCAAAAGTCGAAAAAATAAATGATTTTACTATAGAAGAATTTAATGAATTGTCCATAAAGGAAATCCAAAAAATAAAAAATCCAATTATTATTTTTTCTGGTGACCCTGATACACTCGGTGAAGCGGGTGGGGTCACATTTCTTGATTTCATATCTGGAAGTTTATTAGCAATAATCAAAGGAATAAAAAAGCTATCTAAAGCGGGTTTTTCTGAAATTCATCTGATAGCTGATCATGGATTTCTTACCTTTAAAGATCCAGATAACAACTTTAAAATAAGTGATAAACCAAATTTCATCAAGGATTCCAGGCGATATGCTTGTGGTGGAAATTTTGAGAATGAAAATCTTGTTCAATTCAACTTACCTAATATGAAAAAAGCATTGTATTTCCCAAGAAGCATATATTATTTCATAAAAAATTCATTTTTACATGGTGGCATATCGGTTCAGGAAATATTAATCCCATATATTACAATAAACACAATAAAAGATTCCGTTGAAAAAGTTCAGATGCATATTGAAATGGAAGATGGCATTTCAAATCGAATATTTGAAGTGAAAATAAAACCTATCTGGTCCGGTATAGAAAGAAATCCAAGGACAATTGAGATTTTTGCACAATATAATGAAGAACTGGTATCCAATAGACCAGCACAGGAAGTCGAATCGAAAGAAGAATCAATCATGGTACGAATATTGCCAATAAAACACATCCCTCAGGGTGGAATTATTCAAATTATTGTGCGCGATCAAGAAACTCAGGAAATATTATATGAAACAGAAAAAGAAGCCCTGGTTCCCTTTGAACAAGAAGATTTCTAGGAGGACAATAAATGGATTTATATGATTTGGATGATCTGGACAATAAACTTTCATCAACATTTCCTGGCAGGATTGTAAAAAAAGATCTTGTTCATCAAATGAAAAGTGGCATTAATGTCCCAGTTTATGTGTTAGAATATCTTCTGGGCAAATATTGTGCATCAACAGATAAAAAGATCGTAGAAGAAGGTCTGGTTTATGTCAAAGACACTCTATCAAAACACTATTGCAGACCTGATGAAAGTGAAAAAATAAAATCATACATTAAAGAAAAAAAAAGTTATCGAGTCATCGATAAAATAAAAGTGAAGCTGGTTGAAACAGAAAATAAGTATTGGGCCAGCTTGACCAATTTAGGAATAAGTTCTGTCAATATAACAGATGAGTATATTACAAAATATGAAAAACTTTTAGAAGGGGGCATCTGGGCTTTAATTGATGTGGGATATGATGAAGAAATAATCGATAAAGGAAAAAACAGACCTTTTTTTATCAAAAATTTAAAACCAATTCAATCAGCATCAATAAATATTGAAGATATTCAAACTAAAAGAGCTAATTTTTCAAGGGACGAATGGTTAAATTTGATTTTAAGAAGTATTGGGATGGAACCTACTCATGAAGATATGACCCATCGCCAAAAAATGCTTTTAATTGCACGATTAATCCCATTAGTTGAGAATAACTATAACTTCATTGAACTAGGCCCCAGAGGAACCGGAAAAAGCTTTGTATTCAGGGAAATTACTCCATATTCCATATTGATCTCAGGAGGAAAAACATCAGTAGCTAATTTGTTCATGCATATGGGAAGTGGAAAGGTTGGCCTTGTTGGTTATTGGGATACAATTATCTTCGATGAAGTTGCTGGGATGAAATTCACCAATCTTGAAGCTATCCAGATTTTGCGAGATTATATGGAACTGGGAAGTTTTTCCAGAGGAAAAGAAGAAGTTTCAGCTACAGCATCTATTGTATTTAATGGAAACATAGATGATGTTGAAGCGATTCTGGAATATGGTCATCTTTTCATACCTCTTCCGACTGAAATGCAGTCATCGGCATTTTTAGAAAGGATACATTGTTATATCCCAGGATGGGAACTGAATAAACTTAGAGCAGATTATTTTACAACCCACTATGGATTTATTGTAGATTATTTATCTGAGATTTTCAGAGAACTTAGGAAATTAAACTACATTGATGCGATAGATCCTTATTTTGAACTTGGCCGAACAATGAGTACAAGAGATTCAAAGGCAATTAGAAAAATCGTTTCTGGATTAATAAAGATTCTTCATCCAGATGGGAATTTTACTACGGAAGAATTAAGAGAATATCTTGTATTTGCAATTGAAATGAGATATCGAATAATTGAACAACTTAAAAAAATTGGTGGCGCAGAATATTGGAAATACCATCATTCATATATAGATAAACAGTCTGGGATCGAAGAATTTATTGAAGTCCCTGAAATTGTCAAATTTAAAAACAGAAAAGTAGAATTAGGCGAGCCAAAGGTAGGTAGAATTTATGGACTAGCCTTTACTGGATTTGGTGGCAGTTTAATGATTATAGAAGTTGAGTCCATGCCAGGTCGGGGGCATCTGAAATTAACTGGCGGGCTTAAGAAAACCATTAAGGAATCCGTTAGTACAGCCTATGATTATTTAAGAGCCAATTATGAAAAATATGGAATCGAGAAAAACTATTTTTATTCTCATGACATCCATTTCCAGGCAGTTGAAATTGCAATTCCTAAAGAAGGCCCATCTGCAGGCATCACTAGTGCAACAGTTTTGCTATCAGCAGCAACTTCGAGGAAAATAAAATCTGATCTTGCCATGACTGGAGAACTTACTATCCATGGAGAAGTACTTCCCGTAGGTGGGATTTCTGAAAAAGTGACTGCAGCTTATGAAAACGGAATTAAGACTATAATAGTTCCGAAAAAGAATGAAAAAGATGTAGAAAATCTAAGTGATGAAATAAAGAAAGAAATCAAATTTATTTTTGTGGGCCATATAGAACAGGTATTTAATGTGGCTTTTGTTGATAGTACTTAAATCATAGAAAGAGTGTCAATAGCGGTCTGTAATGTAAGGCCCATTATCCCATTTTTTCCCCACTATACCACAAATAATATTTTCACCCAATACTGTATACAAACAACCCCATCCTAATATATCCAGTAACTACAATCAATAAACATCACAAAAATCGGAGCTTACAAACATGATACTCAGAAGCGATGAAGTCACAAGAGGATTAGAACGAGCCCCCCACCGTTCCCTGCTAAAAGCCAGGGGAATTATCGACAACGAAATGGACCGCCCGTTTATCGGTGTAGTCAATTCCTGGAGCAAATTAATACCAGGCCATCTGATGGTAGCGGGCCGGCTGGACATCCCCACAGCCGTCGTCACATGAGGCCCGAAGCTGCCCTGATTCGTGGATGATGAGGAGCGCAACCTGATATCAGTATTCAAAGGCGTGGGAGAGCGGCAAAACAACAAGATCACAGATAAGAAACTAAAGGCACTGGAAAATTGGACTGGACAGAGTAAGACAGGATAAACAGGACACAGCAGGATAAAATACGATAGAACATGACAGTACAAAACGGAACAGGATAGAACATGCCAGATATTTTTGAGATCACACACAAGGATTCTGCGGGCAGGATAGGACGCCTGGCCACACCCCACGGCACGGTTGAGACGCCCACTATCATGCCCGTCATCAATCCCAATATCCGGACCATCCCGGCAAAAGAGATGCGTGGTTTTGGTGCACAGATGGTTATCACAAACTCATATATCATCTACCGCAACCAGGAGCTAAAAGAGCAGGCCCTAACGGCCGGACTGCACAGTCTGCTGGAATTTGACGGCCCCATCATGACTGACAGCGGTTCCTTCCAGTTGAGTGTGTATGGCGATATCGAAGTGGATAATGCACAGATAATCAAGTTCCAGCAGGACATCGGTACAGACATTGGCGTGCCACTGGATATTCCAACGCCGCCTTCTGCCGACTGGGACACAGCAAAGAATGAACTTACCATAACAAACCAGAGGCTCATGGAAGCCCTGGAACTAAACAGTGATAGCTCCATGCTGCTGGCAGCACCGGTACAGGGCGGCCTTCACAAGGACCTGCGCGAGCAATCAGGCAGGGAACTGGGAGGGGCTGGTTTTGATATATATCCGATCGGTGCGGTTGTACCGCTGATGGAATCATACCGCTATGCTGATCTGGTAGACGTGATAGTCAGTGCGGAGAAGGGTCTGCCTTCATCGGTTCCGGTGCATCTTTTCGGTGCCGGGCATCCGATGGTGTTCGCACTGGCAGTGGCACTTGGCTGTGACCTGTTCGATTCTGCTGCCTATGCCCTGTACGCAAAGGACGGCCGGTACCTGAGTGCAGAGGGTACATACCATATCAAGGATATGGAATACCTTCCCTGCTCATGTCCGGTATGCATCGGTCATACCGCTGGAGAGATCGCGGCCAGCCCTGACAGGCTAGAACTGCTGGCCCGGCATAACCTGTACGCTACCTTCGCTGAGATAAGGCTGGTTAAGCAGGCACTGCGCGAGGGTAACCTCTGGGAACTCGTAGAGAGGCGCTCCCGCATTCATCCCAGGATGCTTGACGGGTTAAAGCGTGCACTGATGTATTCTGACTGGATAGAGCAGTTCGACCCATCTTCAAAGTCCACGTACTTTTACTGCGGCCCCGAATCCACAAAAAGACCTGAGGTCATCCGGTGGAATACCAGGCTGGAACGTTTGGAACTGGAGGGAACGGTATTGATACGGCCAGGTGGACGGGTCAGGCATGAATCCGGATACGACCATGTGCTTCACTTCAAGCCCCCGTTCGGCGCATACCCCCTGGAATTAAAAGAGACATATCCCTTAAATGCAGAGGTTGCAAATGTGCCAGACAACGAATCCCTGACCTGTGCCCTTATGAACACTAAAAAGCTGATCGGGTTGAACCCTGGTGCAGACTTCACTTTCGTGTACCGGCAGTCCTGGGACCACCCCTTTATCCAGGAAATATGCCAAATGGTAAGTCACAGCTGGTCGGTTTGACCTTACTTTTTCAATTTCAACCTGACCACGGCTGCAAACATCTGGGGTATTACTTTTTTCAGGTCAAGCTTGGAGCCATCAATGTGGCGCCATTCCACAGGCACTTCCACTGTTGTGTATCCCATGTTCCTTATGCGCCATAGCAGTTCCACGTCAAAAGCATAATTGTGGGTCAGGATATCACCGGCCACCTGGTGGGCCGCCTGTGCATTTAGTACCTTGCAGCCGCACTGTGTATCCTTATAGGGCAGTCCGAACAGCAGCCTTATCATTGCATTGAAACACCGGCTGGCAAGTACCCTGTGCGGGGGCTGGTGGGTGTGTATCACTGACCCGGGCAGGTACCTTGAGGAGATCACACAGTCAATTCCGCCCGAGGCCATGTCCACCATCTTACCCACATCATGGGGCAAGACGGCACAGTCGGCATCCACAATTGCAATAATACTTCCCCTGGCCCTGGAAATGCCGAGTAGTATGCCGCCACCTTTTCCAAGCCTTGTGGGATGGGATACTAACCTGACAGCAGGGTGGTTCTGGCTAAATTCTTCAACAAGTTTTGGGGTATTGTCTGTGCACCCATCTATTACAACCAGTATCTCGTGTTGGGTACCAGAAAAAAAGTTAGACAGTTTTTGTAGTGTACCTGGAATGCGTTTTTCTTCATTATAGGCAGGTATGACGATTGAGACCAGGTCCTGCCCTTTTGTTACCGTCATTTAATAGGCACCGAAAAATTGTATGATAGCCCGGCACGGATTCGAACCGAGGTCCGGGGATCCAGGGCCCCCAATGATTGACCGCTACACTACCGGGCTGCGACTATCTGAATATAACTTGTTACCTATAAATCTAACGGATAAGGCTGGGTATGAGGAAAAATTAATATTCCATCCGGTAAATCTTTTAGTCAGGTGAATACCTAATAAAACAGGAGGCAGCAGATGAAATTAAAATACTTGGTAATGATCAGTCTGTCAGTTCTAATGGTTTTGCTTATGATCAATTCCGGTCTGTGCCGGATGGGCGGGCCGATGAATGATGGTATGGGACGTCGGTTTGATGAGAATTTTAGTGCCGGTGATATGATGGGAACAGGGCAAACACTACGCCAGGATGCGGGTATGCACGGTATGGGGTTCATGCACAGTGGCGCATGTTTATACGGCCAGTATATCACTTTTGATGTGGATAACCAGACAGGTAGCATTACCAACTACGGCATTGCTGGTGTGGATATATTCGATTCGATCGTTGTGGATGGGTTTGATTATGACAAGACCCGGGTCAGCGGGACCATGACTACGATAGCAGATACGGATGGGACCACATTCATCCGGATACATGATAATCCGGCTGCTGTGATCAATGTGATCAGTTCCGGGGATTATACTGTCAATTTCGATCTCGCAGAAGGGAATAGCGTATCGGAAGAAGAGAATATTATTACAATCAAGGCTTCTAATATCGAAGCCTCTGATATCGTGGTCTATATAATCTCTGCCTCCGGTGATACAATTGATATTTCAGGGGACAATGGCCTGATATCCATCACTTCACCAGCAGACTGTTCTGTTGTGGTGCGGGCAGTACCTGTAAATATGCATGGCCTGGATAATGTACATGGGATGTTTGTCAGAGAGATGGCAGGGAACCGGGTTGGTGCAGATGTCAATCTGGGTAAAGGCGGTTCGATCAGTGTTGTGAATTACGCCAGAGAGATGCACGTAGAGTTGCAGTCAATGACACAGGATATGATACGATTGCAGGTCAATTGCACTGATCCGGCAGGTAGGATAATGGCTTTCAACCTGGACAATACATCCCTGGTGCTGCAGGAAAGGGACAGGCTGAGGATTCACTACGATGGTATTCCCATGGCATGTGTGGACGATCCCGAACTGGTCTTCAATGCTACCATGGCCACATGCTGGATATCCCAGCAGAGAAGGGAACAGGCACAGGTCATGATGTATATACCTGAATTCTCTGAACACACTATTGATATCGTTGTCGAATCAGATGAAGCGGCTGAAGTACCGACAACATCGAAAACAACGGATACAAAGGTACCGGGATTTGCGGCTTTGAGTGCAGTCCTGAGTCTGGTGCTTAACGGGTTTGTGTTTAAAAAATTGAAGAAATAATATTGAGTTGGGATTATTCCCAACTCTAAAACCTGCCCTCAGTAAGGCTCAGGTGATTCTTTTCGATCTCTATAATAGCAGTGAATATCTCCTTTATCCTCTCTTCAGTTACATCAGCCGGGAACAGGGAATAATTGCCAATCACATTGGTATCCCACTGGTTTGATTCCTTCACGTTGTTCAAGTCAATGCCACTGAACATATCCCTGTCCCTGCTGAGATCAGGGACTGTTTTTTCAATTCCTTGACTATTGTGGAAGCATTCGGACTCTAACTTGTCTAAACACTTGAACATGGTAGCATCGGCCACATTATCTTCCCTGGCAGCTGCACAGAAATAGAATTCTGCATTACTACTCTCCGGATCAAGTGCTTCTTCCAGGTTCCTGCGGGATACATCTGTCAATATGTATTCCGGCAGTTCAAAGTCCCTGCCCCCAATCATATACGCTGGTGGGCACCACAGAACGAACAGTGGGCCGACGGTGCATCCCCTTGAGAACCTTTCCGGCATATATTACATTTGAATACTTTCAAATAATCAACTTTTCTGCAATTGAAACTTCAGAAATTTAAAGTTGTCGTGTTTTGCATGATCGTGGTATTCTTAAAAAGATTGAAATAATATAAATCCTATGTGATTGTCATCAAGTGTGGAATATTCAAGAAAATGAAAATTCCAGACAGGATAAACAGGATTGATAGGATCCAATCCAATCCTGTATATCCCGTAAATCCTGTCAAAAGATATGGTTGAAATAAAAACAAATTAGTATCCACTTCAAATCAGAAGGCTAAAATAATGGCCACAGAGATCACAGAGTATTTCTTCTCAGTGTCCTCTGTGATCTCTGTGGCAGATAAATATAAACAATGATTTATACAAATTTTATTACCCTACTTTTTGAATGAAATACACAAATTACCTATATCGATGTCGAAATGCGTTTATAATTTCCTTACGTTAAAAAAACAGGTAAGATTTGAATGACAAATTTGGGAACACTACTTCTTAACAGTACACTTATATTCAGTGTATTATCCATACTGCTGCTATTGTACCGTGAATATTCAGGGGTAAAGGAAATAACAGTTTCGGCCAGGTGGACCATCCGGCTATCGGCCCTGTTATCAGTCCTGACCATGCTGCTGTTGATCTATTATTTCCTCAGTTCTGATTTCAGGTTCATCTATGTTTCCCAGAATTCATCCACGTTGCTAGGTCCAATATATCAACTGGTAGCTACTATTGCGGTGCAGGATGGTGCGATGCTGTTCTGGACAGCACTTATATTTTTGCAAATATTATGGATAAGCGAACGATATGACACGGATTCCAGGTTCTTCAGGCGTATGCTGATCATAATGCTGGTTGTGGGTGCCCTGTTCACCTACGTGATCACTTACAAGTCAATTATGTACCCCTTCCAGACCTGGTTTGAGCTATGGGGCAGCCAGTATAATATCCCGGTGAACTATGCAATGGCCGAGGGTGCAGGATTACGTCCCATATTAAAGGACCCTTTAATGGCCATACACCCGCCCTTCCAGTTCGTGGCTTACGCCACTACACTGATACCATTCGCCGCTGCCCTGTCCTTCATGATAACAAGTGGCGTAGGCAAGCAGTGGGAGAAGGTACAGCGCCAGTGGATACGTTTGTCATGGTTCTCCATGTCCATTAACCTGATACTCGGTGGTGCCTGGATATACAAGCTTGCCCAGTGGGGTACACTGTCAGGCACTGGAAATATTTGGGCATGGGACCCTTACGAGACCACACCATTCATAGTGTGGATGATAACCACAATGTACATGCACATGGCATACAAGTACAGGACCGGCAGCGAGTATGAGGTGCTCACTCCCCTGTTCGGTACACTTACTTTTATCACGACACTCTATGCAGGCTGGGTGGCCCGCAGCGGTGCTGTCTCATCCACCCATGATGTGGGTGCGCTGCCCAGTGCCAGTATATTCTTCTGGTCAACTATCCTGCTGATGGGGGTTGTACTATACCTGTCTTTCATGAAGATCAAGGATGCAAAGGATGAAGAAGGAGAAGGAGGAAAACTGTTCACCCAGTCCCACATTTTCGACCTGACAGCCATCGTATTTATTATCCTTGCCTTTATTTGCTTCTTTGGCATTACGGCACCTATCTATTCCAAGCTGGTGATGCACCTGAATGCCAATCCCACGGAACGGGAATTCTATAATACGCTGGCGTATCCGTTCACTATGCTGCTGATGCTTATTATCGGTGTGTGCCTGCCGTATAAGCCCATTGTAAAGAAGATAGGGGCACAAAAATATCTTATTGTCGCGGCTGTTATACTATTACTTAGCATAATCCTTGCATTCATTGTACCAGGACCTGAATATTACGTGATAAACCATTCCAGCCCGTTCTTCGAGTCTGCTTCGGGTATCACGCAGATGTTGGGCAGCCTGTCGCTGCTTAGCTATGTGCCCATTTTCCTGTTCTCGCTGGCAGCTATTGTGTACAGGTTCGTGCTGGATGTCCAGAGTACGAAGGACAGTAAACGATTGATGAAGCCCGCCGGTATAACCATGATACACCTGGGTACGATCCTGCTGCTGCTGGGGGTTATTGTAAGCCAGTCCTTTGACGTGACCTACAGGATGAATTACGCTGACTCTGAGTTGGGTGAGATACAGTACGTCAGCAAGGGATCACTTGACGATTACGGTAATTATAAGGATTACAGTGAAAATCCTCTCGGACTTGAGCTGGTACTTAACAATGGGGATGCAATACATACTGTGAGCACCAGTGACAGGATGGTGGAAGGCCAGACAAAGAATGCTTTCCACATCAACCTTTACAGGGATGGCAAAAAGGTAGCAACGGGTGCGGCACTTTACTGGATCGAGCTTTATGATGAGGATCTGGATGGTACGTTCGAGCGGGTGGAGTGGACAAATATCATGGATGATGAAAAGCTTTTCAGGACCTACCATGTGAAGTACGGCGGCCGGATCGGTAACGGATATAATTTCGTGATAAAGGAGATTCCGCTTATTAGTGCCGTGTGGATTGGTTCAGTGCTGATGTGTATCGGTGTGCTGCTTACTTTTGCCGACCAGCAGTTGTTTGGGGTAAAGGAGAAGATCAAGTTTAAGACGAAACCGAGGGTTGTACCTGAGACACCTGCGAAGAAGTCGGGGCGAAAGATTAGGAAAACTGCACCCAAAGAACCAAGTGCTGCTGATAAGTACGAGAAAATGTTGAGGGAAGAGCTTGAGGCTGCTAAAAAATAGGCGGACCTGATGCTTCTTTTATCTTAATAACTAGATCCTGCAGCTCTGCTGCGGTTGGGTATGTCGTCGTAACAATTGACGAGGAGGGGAAGGCCGTAAGGCCTCTTTACTCTATCTAACTTTTTCGAAAGCTTCACCCCGGTCGCATATGCATTCGAAAGGAAAACCGCTTCATTTGAAATATTCGAATTTTTCATACTTACTTCCATGCTAATACATTTTGTGTATGATGATCTGTCTAAAATTTCTGCTAGTTTATCCCATTCGACCGTACCCGAAAATGGGATTTTATGCTGATCTGTTTTGCCATCGTTGTCATGAAGATGGATTGAAATTAAACGATCTTTTAGTTTTTCAAGCATTTTCAATCCATCCCCGATGTTGCCATGACCTGAATCGTAGCATAACCCCATAAAACTTGTATCGTATTCAGAAAAAAGTCTTATTATTTCTGTATAATCATCATTCGTATAATTTTCTAAAGCGATTTTTATATTATGCTTTTGAGCATACGGTTTTATCTCATTTAATGATTTATGCAATATATTCCAATATACATTTTCTTCAGATTCATTATTCGGCGCACGTTCAAAATGTAGAATTATCACGTCACATGATAACTTATTTGCCATATAAATTCTATTCTTAACGAGTTCAACGCCGGCTATTCTAAGTGATTCATCTTTAGAAATCCAATTATTGTTGACCCCCTCTGAAGCATGTAAATCCAGCACTTTAAGATTGTATTTTTCTAACCACATAATTATTGTATTTATATCGGATTCAGAATAAATAAAATCAGTCTTATATTCATGACACCAATGGATATGTGTGAATCCGGCTTTAGATATCTTTTCAAGATATGGTTCAGGATTTCCGGCATCTTTAAAGTAATCAGTTGTAATTGCTAATTCTAAAAACATATTCCACCAATTATAGTATTTTCACCTTTTGTGAACTACCCCCACCTTATGGGGCGGTACTTCATGATTCATCGAGTTGACGTTTCATTCCCATACATGTGGGGAACAATAATTCTACATATATTCTTCAGATATATATACTATTTCATCTAAACACCAATGCCGAACACATATTCTATATAGACCACCCCAATATATATATCATTTAATCTTCACACATGTGGGGAACACGCAGTTCCATGCATTTTCTTTTTTCGCTCAAAAACGGGTGCATGGCATGGATGTGCAAAAAAGCATTATGGGAATCGTAGGGCAGAAGGTGAAAAAGAATCGTGTATGTAAAGATGGACGACATCCCGGGAAAAATAGATAATATCCATGATATCCTGGATATATATCAGGAACTGACAGGAATAGACCCTGTCAGGGAAAACGTGTTTTTTCTGCTTGATGAAATACATGCCTGGAAAGACTGGCAATTGCAATTAAAATATTACATAGACGCGCATGCAAAATGCCGTTTTATAGTATCAGGCTCATCCAAAACCCTGTTGTACCTGGACGCATCAGAAAGCCTGGCAGGCAGGATAAGTTTTATCGATGTATTTCCCCTGACATTCATGGAATTCCTGAGTTTCAATGGCATACTGCCTGACAAGCCTGTACATCACCCCTATCTGGATTCCTTCGATGACATTGAAAACGTATACCACAGCATCATCGAACACAAAACTGAAATATTGCATGTGCTGGGTCAATATTTCGACACAGGGGGATACCCGGAATGGTTCAAGATAAAAGATATGGACATGTGGTACAGGACCATAGTTGAAGATTATTTCGCACTTATCCTGTTCAAAGACATTGTGAGCGTATTCAGGGTAAAGGACCCCATACTGCTTGACAGGCTTGTACGGGATATTGCAGTGCTGTCCACCAACAGGTTCACGTATAAAGGACTCTCTGAACGCCTGGGTGTGGATAGAGAAACCTTGAAGCTTTACCTCTATTACCTGCAAAGTTCAAGGATGGTGTTTGTGGCAGATGTTTATGCGCCGTCCAAAAAGGCGGCTGAGAAACGACCGAAGAAACTCTATTTTTGGGAAGAAGGGGTCAGAAGGGCTTTGACCCTGGACAAGGATGATGGAAAAACTGCTGTGAATATTGTGGCCTGGCATTTGATTAAAAAAGGAAGCAAATCAAAACCGGCTTTTAAACCTTATTACTGGAAAAATAAGTATGAAGTGGATTTTATTTATGATGATTCCAGGGTTGTCATCTCAATAGAAGTAAAATACCAAAATCAGCCATCGACCACTGATATTAAGGGATTGATGGAATTCATACATTTATATGGATTGAATAAAGGGATTGTAGTGACAAAGGATACTTTTAAAATAGAAGAATTAGAAGGCTGCAGGATATTATTTATTCCATTATGGCTGTTCCTATTAATAATGTGAAAATATGATTACTCAGTTGCTCACCTACCTGGAATTACACTTTACCCCGCTCTCATCAAAACACCCGTTACACGAAACGCACTCTACCTCATGCGCCCCTTCTCTGAACTTCACTACCAGATCCGGCTCCCTGATAAGCGGCCTGCAAAGCGACACCATATCAGCATAGCCACTGGCAAGCATCTCCTCCATCACAGTCCTTGACCTCAAACCCCCAACCAGTATCACCGGGATACCCACACCCTGCTTTATCATCCTGGCATACTCCCTGAAATACGCCTCCCTTTCCTGCGAATTGATACCAGTCCTGGACATCACTTCCCCTGCCTCGAATATCCCGCCGCTGACTTCTATTGCGCATATACCTGCCGATTCCAGTGCTACGGCCAGATCCACACATTCGGGCGCATCCAGTCCCATATCTCCAAAGCCGTCGGTGGCGTTCATCTTCGCCATTATAGGGAAGTCCTCGCCCACCAGCTCCCGGGCGCGCCTGATAATGTCTACAATTATGCGCGTGCGATTCTCCACAGACCCACCCCATTTATCAGTGCGATTGTTGGTGTAGGGTGAGATAAAACTGCTAAGGAGAAAGCCGTGGGCAACGTGAAGCTGTACCGCATCAAAGCCTGCCGTCTGTGCCCTGCGCACAGCCCTGGCAAAATCCTCGATGGTCTCATGTATCTGCTCTTTGGTCATGGCTTGCGGTGTTATGCCCGAAGATGAATCCTTAACCGCCGATGGTGCCAGTGCGTGTGGGTATTCAGGTGTGGTCAAGGCCTGCCTGCCGCCATGGACGATCTGGAGCGCGATCTTGCTGGTGTATTTATGCACCCGCTCAGTTATCTGCCTGTACGGTCCTATGAACCTGTCGTCGTAGATACCCTGCTGACGCTCGCTGCTCTTGCCTGCCGGGTTAACATATGAATAGCCGGAGATAATGAGCCCTACTTCATACTTTGCCAGTTCCTCGTACATTTCACCTATGGCTGGTGTAGGTGTGCCGTCTTCCCCTGCCAGCCATTCGTGGGTCGCCGAGCGTACGAACCTGTTAGAGAAATGCAGTCCTGCTATCTCGATTGGTTCAAAAAGCATAATGGTACATCCTTTTGCATTTTATTCTATAAACTTTCCAGGGATCTGCTTTATGTTTATATATCTCACTACATACCTGGTTGGCCAGTTGATTAATTACAAACATCCGGTTCAAAGTATCCCATTTACTTCTGGAACTTTCTTTTATCCTATCGTTCATATCAATACACACCCATATAGTAATAGCAACAAGAAATCCAAAATTTAAATTTTATATTACTATATAGACCTAATAATGTTGTGATATATAACACTATTGCGTTTTTTTTCTTTAAACGACCAGACTACAAAAAGCTGGGCCACCATGATGCGGGCTTTACCAACCCCTGTTCATACCCATGTCCATTGGATACTTTCACATTGTAGATATTACCAAATCGCATGTGCATTATCCATCAATGAAAATAACAGTTATCTCCGACACTCATTTAAGACCAGGCCAGCCCATCGAAATACTACCCTGGTCTGGAAAAAGTCTATGTTGTGCGTAACTGTGTGCCGATTATCCTGTCAAGCATCCGGATGAACTCGGATTTTGCTTCTTTCGGAATAGTAGCCCCTGCAGCAATATCATGTCCGCCTCCCATTCCATTTACTGACCCGGCAGCACTGCTCATGGCCGCAGAAAGGTTCAGGCCCTTGTGCACAAGGTCATAGTTCCCCCTACCGGAAACCTTCACTCCGTCTTCGGTATCTGCAAATGCAATTATGGGCAGTTTCCTGTTACCGACAACACTTACACTCATTCCTGCTACTATACCAACAATCGTATCCTTGATTTTATCACCTGCATCAAAATACTGCAGGTTCACAAGTGTTTTCACACCCTGCCCTTTTACCAGATTGATCCCTTCAACCAGATTACGTCTATGCTCTTTCAAGAGCTCTATAGCATTTTCGTATTCTTTATTCCTATCTCCCCGGCATACGGCAAGACCGGTCATGGCCCGGTCGTATCTGGCCGTTGCATTGAGCAGTGTCGAGTATTCGGAAGCATCCCTTGTTTCACTACCTTCGCGCTCACGTAAAAGGGTATATACCTCTCCCACCAACCTTTGGATCTTATGTACAGCAATTCCTGCACTCATACAGTATTGTATTAAACCAGAGATCACCCTCTGCTTCTCATCCGGTTCCAGGTCTATCCACTTCAACCAATTCTCTCCCTGGAAACGCAAGCCCATATCCTTTAAGAATCCGATACATGCATCCTCATTCCCTGATAGGCCGGGTAGATAAGGGTCTGAAGAATATTGCAACATCCTGAAGACAGGTCTTGTCTGTTTTCCAAACATTGTCAGGTCTCTCTGGCAGTGTATGGCCCCATTTTCCATGCCAAGCCTTACTATCTGACGGTTAATTCCTATCAGCTTACCCTGCCTGACATGCTGCATGTCACCCACCGCACCTACCACAGCCAGGTCGGCCAGGTCGTCATTACGGCCCATAGCCCGTGCCAGTAAAAACGTTACTCCTGAACCGCTGATCTCGTATGCACCATTGATATTGAACAAATGTGGGTTAAGATGGTAAGGACCGTCACCCGAAGGTATATGGTGGTCAGATACCACAGCATTTAGACCCAGGCCGTTGATTTGTTCAAGCATACCACTGCCCAGGTCAGTAAATACCGTTATGGAAGGGTTAGTATCAGCAATCTGCCTGAGGATAGATTCATCAAGTTGTCGTACAAAATCCACTGTATAGTCCTTACCTGCCCGCTCAAGGGCAGTACACATAATGGCAGCAGATGTCAATCCGTCAGCATCGATGTGGGACACTACATGGATGTCATTCTCTTTTAATATAGCAGCAGCACACTGCCGGGCTAGTGTTTCCAATCGGTGCATACTTTATAATTCGTTAGTGGAAGATATTTTCATGTTTGCCGGCACTTTTGTAATATTCCCTATCTTGGCACCGATGATCTCCCTGACATCTTTTTCAGCAGCAATATCTACCAGGCGTTGTGTCACTACACCATCAAAAATCACGCTTTTAACATTGCTGTCCACATCTTTCATAGAGTTTGCCAGGTCCCTGACCATGACTTCCTTGATCACAGTCTTCTTTTCATCCAGGAACCGGCCGCTCAGAGTACCACTTAGTTCATTCATTTGTTCTTTAAATTCACCCGAAATTTTAGATTGGGGCATTACAGGTCTTCGGCGCTGCCGTTGTTCCACACCACGGGACTTTATAGCAGGTTTGACTATCCTTGGCCTGATGTCCCTGCGTTCTTCCCTGCGCTTCGGATGGGATGAAGTCCTGGCCTTGTGTCCCCCGATCTGGTACATATCCATGGCCTGTTCAACAGGTATCTTCTGGCGCAGGGATTTGATGATCTCTCTCTGGACCAGTTCTTCCACGCCTTTTCCATCCGGAGCTCTTGCTATGAAGTCAATTTCAGCAACCTGGAGCAGTTCCTTGATGATCAGTTCACCGCCCCGGTCACCATCCGTGAATGCAGTGACCTTCTTATTCTTGCAAAGATCAACGACTGCCTGGGGCACATTTGTACCACCCACTGCAACTGAATTCTTAATACCATATCGTAGCAGGTTCAGCACATCAGCCCGTCCTTCTACAACAATAATGGCATCCGAATCCATAATATTAGGGCCGCAGGGGATATTGTCTTTACCTAAAAAGACCATTTCCTTGACCCTTACCGCCTGTTTAACCTCATCAGTGATCTCCTGGCTTTCAGGGATGTTCTCGTCGAACATTTCTGTGAGGATGTGCTTGGCCCTGTTTACTATATGTTGTCGTTTTGATGCACGTATATCCTCGATCTTTGTTATATCTATATTGGCAATACAAGGCCCGATCCTGTCGATGGTTTCCAGGGAAGCTGCCAGGACAGCGGTCTCGGTCTTATCGAGACTTGATGGAATATCAATAGTACCATTTGATTTACCGCCGGTTGATTTTATGTTTACCTCGATCCTGCCGATCCGTCCGGTTTTCTGGAGTTCCCTCAGATCAAGGTCATTGCCTAATAGTCCTTCTGTCTGCCCGAATATTGCACCAACAACATCAGGCCGTTCCACTATTCCGTCTGCTTTTATTTTAGAATGAATTATATATTTGGTAGTGTCTGTATCTTGCATAACGTATACCTCTAAGTATGTGTAAAAGTAGGTAGGAAAAATCCAATCCAATCAAGACATGGATAGATAATAAATTATTTAGAAATATCTACAATTAAATAGTTTCACCAATACTTATACCAGTACATCTCCACTATCTGGAAATCCCGGTATGAATTATTTATCAGTTACATATTATTCTTGATACTTCGACTTTATTATCTTTATACGCAGGGGCTTGTGGAAACCTATCCGTTATTGCCTATCAGTCCCTTTTCTCTCCCGGATACCTGACATTGATCAGGGCACCCGATTGCTTCCATGTAGTTAATTATTTGAATGTACAAAATTTCTATCTACTTAATTATCACAGATTTTCAATATTATTATTATTATTATTATTACATATCAGTATATATATATGTATAGTAATATATTACCTAATATGTCTTGTGTGATATAATTATAATTTATCATTATATATTTTCACAAATGTATAATATTACATATTATCTAACAAATGTTACAAATTAATATTTCTAGATATTATTGTATATTTATTGTACTATATTATAGCAATATATTACTTATTAATGTTGTCATATATTTGAGTATATCATATGTTCGGTAATGAATGAAATACATTGCATCAATTAATCAGATCAATGTAATTTTCATACCTCTACCTTTGTGGAAAATACATAATAAACTTATGGTATGCAAATTGAGAATATCATGTTAATTCATATACAATTAAAAGTGCTTCATATCAGATGCCAGATTTGAAATGTGGGTGTCCAGGCTCTCAATATCCTTGATCCTTTTTTGTACGAGATTTTTGATGTTCCTGCGAATATCCATATTCACAGCCGTACTTGTACTTCTCAGGTAACCTTCCATAAGGGCAGCCAGTTTATCACCTTTTTTATCCCAATCGGTGAGTACGATCACACTATTATATTCCCTGGCTACTTCATCACAAAACACAAGAATTGACTTTTTTGTACACAACATGATGGTACCGGTAATTCCCAAAGATCTCAGGGCCTTCCTATCCCTTTTTCCTTCAACAATGATAAGAGCCCCCTTACCAGACATCTGTTGAAGTTCAAGAATAAGTTCTTCCAGTTTTTCAAGTCTTTCAGGATCATTCAAAAGAGCCACCACAAGACATGACGTTTTGAACTGTTTTAAACTTTATCCATCAAGGATTCCATCAGGTCATTGATCTGTTCCAGATTCATTCCCCTGATAAGGACTGTTTTTTTATGAGCGGTATGTCCTGAAATAAGGGTAACATCATTTTCTTTAATCCCGAACATCCCTGAAAGTTCCCGTATCAACTGCTGGTTTGCCTTACCTTTTTGCGCTTGCCGGGAAAGCCTGACCTCAATACGTTTCCTCCATGGATTGTAACCGCTGGGAATTTTCACGGTCTTAGCACCGGGCCTAACTTCAATATCGATGAGTACCCCATCGTCCCCCTCTTTTGCAGCATCTTTTATAGACATGATCCATTTACTGGTATATTTCGGATGAACGTTTATTTCTTTCACGAAATATGACCAAATTTACCAGCGGCTCACCTTTTTCATCCATCATTGAAGTGAGAGTGACTTCAACCGGGAATACCGTCCCGTCTTTCTTCCTACCAAGGATCAGGCCGTTCCAATAACCATATTTTTTCATAGCAGGGACTACATTTTCAGTAAAGTTAGAAGTGTCTTCCTCGGCATAGAATATGCTTGCATGCTGTCCAATCAATTCCATTCTTTTATATCCGAACATTTTTGCGCCCGCTTCATTAATGAATGTGATATTATGGTCAGCATCCGAGACATCAATACCATCCGATGTAAGATTGAGGGCTTTATTGAATATCAATATGTTCTGTTCTGCCTTTAGCCGCCTATCAATATCCCTGCCAATACCATGAACTGCCACGGGCTTATCGTCTTTTAATATTGGCCGGATATTGAACTCAATGAATAATCTGGTCCCATTAGTCTTTATCACTTCCAGTATAACCGGAAATCGTATTTCTTCACCTTGTGTTATAAGGTCCATTATGTATTGTGCGATTTCCAGGCTTTCTGCTGTAAGGAAATCCCTCATATTTGATCGCAGGATGTCTTTTTTATCTAAATGTAAAATATCCAGTCCGGTCTTGTTTATAGAAAGCAAATTGCATTCCATGTCGTGGGTATAAATTATATCCGCCGCATTATCAAAAAGGTCATGATACATTTCCTGGGATTTGTGTAACTGTTCTATTATATTGGCTTGCTTAATGGAATTGCCCAACTGCCTGCCAATAATTGAAAATAATCTTTTTTCAGTTTCTGTGAGTTCATGTATACCCGGATAACTTATTATTAATATTCCATTGATGGAATTCTCATTAATCAGGGGAATACCTGCAGATGAATGGATTTCTTCATTTATTGCCAACTTTTTTCTTTCGCTGTCTGTGTAAGGAACAGGGGCAAGCACATCCGGGATTTCCACTACCTTACCTTCATCCATTACAGGTCGCAGGCTCTTCCATTCCCAGGTAATTTCACTATGTTTTTTTAAAAAATCTTCAGAAACATTGGAATGTACTGTCAACATGTAGTTACCGGTCTCTCTATTAAGAATGTATATGCCGCCGGATTCCATTCCAGTGATTTCCAGTACTTTATCGAGCAATTCTAAAAGGGTTTTTTCAAAGGGATTTTTCTTTGAAATAATTGAAGAAATTTGGTTAAATAATTCCAGTATTTCAAAAGCATTGCTTTTTTCCGGATCAAGGAAATTGTCAGGCTGGTGTTTTTCAAAAAACCCGTGAATCGAGACTAGTTTACCTCCATCGTCATGGATTGGAAATAATGTATGTGAAAAGGTAATTCCTTCCTGACCCGTAAGGTTGTACTTGATTTTAGAAGAGATGTCTTCATTTATTGCGGATTGGAAATTTTCCTTGACTCTATCCCTGTCTTTACTATATACCCATTGTAAAGTTGAAAAATCTATCATGTCCATGCATTCACTGGATCGTACATTGAATATATTTTCGCACGATTTATCAATATACATCATTTTACCGTTTTTATCTAAAAGAAAATGAGTGCATTTTGAAATGTTGGGTATGCCATGTCTACTTATGTTCATTGATGTCCATGCCTGGTTGGTAGATGACATATGTAATATGTTCTATTATTGCCTATTTAACAATAACGCATGACATTGCAAATTATTTAGTATAAATTTTCACCCTGAATTTAACATCAATATATTTTCATTGATGTAAAATAAACAAAAATTGCGCCCTGTCAATAAAATATCATCAATAATTGTCCTATTCACAAAAACCTACATCAACCATCAACTCCTACCAACACACCAATGACCACACCCCCTGTACCCCCAAAAATCGAACAAAACACAGGCATAACAGTATACGCCACTACCACACACGGCACCAGTGGAACCATAAGACAGGTCCCCGAAGATTTCATAGTAGAAGAGCTCTCTAACAGGGAAGAACAAAATACAGGCAAGTACCTTATCTGCACCCTCACTAAAAAGAACTGGGACACCCACCACCTGGTACGGGACATCTCCCGAATACTCCACATCAGCCAGCAGCGCATAGGTTGGGCAGGTACAAAGGACAAGCAGGCCCTGACCACCCAGAAGATCAGTATTTATGACATGGATCCCCCAAAACTTGAACGTATCAGGTTAAGGGATGTTACCCTTACTGCCGTGGGCCGTTCTAATAAGAAAGTGAGCCTTGGTGACCTGTGGGGAAATCGGTTCAAGATCATAGTGCGCCAGATAGCGCAGCCGGTGGACGAGGTGGATGCTATGGTGGGCCTTACCACAGCCCAGATCAAAACCATGGCCGTTGTGCCAAACTTTTTCGGCATCCAGAGATTTGGCATCCAGCGTCCTGTAACCCACATTGTTGGCCGCAAACTTGTGGAAGGCGACATTGAGGGGGCAGCCCTTGAGTATATAGCCCACCCATATCCTGGTGAGTCAGAAAAAGCCAGACAAGCCCGGCAGTATGTGTTGGATACACTTGACTTCAAGGGGGGGCTTGGGAAGTTCCCCCTGCACCTCAGGTATGAACGCGCAATGATGAGCCGGCTGGTGGAAAAACCAGGGGACTACACAGGTGCTTTCAATGCGCTGTCCCCCAATCTAAGGAAAATGTTCGTGCATGCATACCAGTCATACCTGTTCAATCGCATACTCAGCCGTCGTCTGGAAAGGGGCTTGCCCATCAACAAGGCGGTGCAAGGGGATATCGTCTGTTTCAAGAATGCGGCTGGGCTCCCCGACCCGACAAGGATACAGAATGTAGATGATAATACACTGGATGGCATCAATAACCTGTTGCAAAGAGGTCGTGCGTTTGTGACCGGACCTATTATTGGGTATGAGACACCCATGTCAGGGGGACTGCCCCGAGAGATTGAGCTAACAGTGATAGAAGAAGAACAAGTGGATATTGAAGGATTCAGGATACCCGCAGTGCCCGGACTTGCCAGTAAAGGACTGCGCCGCGAGATTATTATCCTGGCAAACCCGGAATGTATAGTTACAGAAGACAAATTGAACCCGGGATTTACGGCAGTGGAACTGGAATTTGACCTACAGAGGGGAGCATATGCCACAACAGTACTGCGTGAATATATGAAGAGCAACCCTGCTATAAATTAATTCCAAAAGGAACATTCCCGGCGTTATGTCAGTAGATGAATATAGTGACTTTGCATGTGTCATCGGTTAAGAGTAATATTGTGATAGAACACGGATTGCACTGATAACACGGATGCACGCGGATATGAAAATAAATCTGTGAAAATCCGTCAAATCCGTGTCATCTGTGTTCTATTCAAGCTAAATTGGTTAATCATAAAAAATCATTGGTTCTTTGGAAAACAATACATATTGAGCCAGTCAAACTCCTTAACCGATGACTAATTAGTGACTTTGTAATTTATTCCGGATAAATGGATCATTATAAAAAAAGATTAAACACAAAGGACGCAGAGATTCGTAGAGGGGCGTTATTTTACTCTGCGGTTTTTCGAGATTTTTCGAATCGTCCCGGAAAATAATAACAAATCTCATGATATACGTAGTCACTTTAATATACCAGAAGATGTACCTATAATCCCAGTAATAGCTACAGAGAAGAAATGAATTTCTTTAAGTTCTTATTTATTTTTTAGTGGTTTGGATGAAAATGGATATATTTAAACTAAAACGTGATTCTGCCCAATTAACACCTTTATTGAACATAGGAAAAAACGGTGTTACTGATTCGCTGATCGAGGAACTGCTCAGGCAGATAAAACGGAATAAACTGGTAAAGGTAAAGATATTAAAATCAGCACAGGGAGATATGGACCGCAAGGCCATTGCCGAGGAACTTGCAAAACGTACCGGATCCCAGCTTATCGAAATTAGAGGAAGTAGCGCAGTATTATATCGCAAATAAAACTGAAGGAGACGATATTTTCCGGAAATGCTCCGGAAGGGTTCTACGAACAGTATCCCATTTAGCACCGGTCCAATACCAGCTAATTAAATCGAAAAAAAGGAAAGGTGAGACCAAGGGTCTCACTTGACTATATCGTGCAGATTGAACTTGTATGGACCCAGGTTGCCGCCGAAGTTGCCTGCAGTTATCTTCTTCATACCTGGTATTTTTACAGCAGCTTTAATGCCTGCCAGCATTGCCTCTGAGATTACCTTCTCATTCAGTCCGTTGATGACAATCTCATAGATGCCGTTCACATCAGCAGGTACATTACTGCCTTCTACTTTATCCTTGACACTGGGCGAGAACTTCTCATTTGAAGTGGCCTTCATGAAAGAATAGTTATTTGCACCGACCTTTGAACCGCTGGCAACAATGCCGCCTGGGAAGGGTGTAATTACGCCTTCAACTTCAGAGATTGCATCCACTGCCACTTCGGCTGCGGCCAGGGCAGCCATCTGGTTCTCTGCCAGCATAAAGAAATTACCACCGGCAATGCCCTCCACGGCACCGATACTGTGCTCTGTGATAAAATCACCCTCCATCATTGGAATGGCGTATGATTTTCTTCCACCCACATCAAGTTCGGACTCTATCCCGTCGCCGAAGAATTTAAGCTTAAAGCCTGTATCAAATTGCTTCTCGGCATCTGGCAGCCCGTTGAACATATGGGCAGTAGGTGCTGTAAGTACACACTGTCCAAGCCTGTTCAGTAGTTGTTCATCCATGGCCTTGTACCCGAAAGTACATATCTGTATGTACACACCAGGTCTGCCATCAGGGGTTTCATCCCCGCCTACAACTCTCTCGATCCCTGCTTCTGCCGGGCATGCGATCACTGATGTGCCAAAACCTGTGGCTTCTCTGGCTGCAACAAGGGCCCATCGTTCTGTAGCTCCTGTTATCAGCACTCTTGCAATCTTTATTGGAAAAGCTTCTGCAAAAGTATCTTCGATTTCTATACCATTTAATTCCATATATATCCCTACAAGTAACTGATTTTACTAATGCCTACATATACTCTTCGAAATTGTTCGGTTATGAATTTTATTCATATGGTAGAATAAAAAGCGTTTGGAGATATATTGAATGAGGTGATATGTATATATGGGGTGAATTTATTAGGATATATTCCACAAATTATAATAATGCCGAGTAAATTTATGTCTGGGGTATGGGGTATCGGACAGTCTGATGACGAAGATAATATCATTATTGGACAATTAGAGGATTTAGAGAAAAAGATGAATGTGATGACAGAATAATAACGAGAGTAGACTGTGAGGATATAAGATGTTGATTTCCATTAATGGATGGCAAGTCCAGGACCTTGCGCCACCACTATTATGATGACTTGTCACATTGCACTCCTCTTCGTTCGGGTCATACATAAACATCCCACAACCCAACCTCAAGCTATGTGATATCCCGAACTTTAGTGAAGCTGAGCCGATGTCGTTGACCAAGCTGATTGAATATGTAATCGATGGCAGGGCATGATGCCCTTTATATGTGCCTTTATGCCAGTACTTCAAAGGTTAGTGCTTTAACCGGGCAATCCTTAACGCAAACACCACAGGCATCGCACAGATCGTAGTCTATCACAACCCTGCCTTCGTTTACGGCAATGGCCCTGGGCTCATGGGGACAGCTCCTCTCACAGGTGCCACACCCGGCGCAAACTTCCTCATTCAGTACCAATCTATTGTTCTGGTTTGCCATTTGGATATCCTCACAAATGTTCTTATTGCACTCTGTTGATTGTGATAATAAAAAGGTTTTACTATTTACAATCACGTATCAACTGGCTCTTGACTGAATGATGATCAAATAATTTGTATTAATAGCCAAATTTTTGGTCTAACAGCCCGCAAATAGCAAATACGAAAGTCATATAATTACCTTCATAGTGGTGTTCAATCGATGATCGGTATATCCTTCTATGCGTTCTACGACCTGCCCCTATCCAGGGCACTGGAGGAAATTGAAAGGATGCCAGGGTGCGCAGAGATATACCCGAGGGTATGCACGACATTTTCAGACATGCGCAGGCGCCTCTTTCATATGACCTCAAGTACTGTGTCCATGCTCCCACCACTGACCTGAACATCGCCAGCATCCGGGAGCCGAACCGCTTGGCGAGTCTGGAACTGGTACAAATTCCAATTACCTAAAGTAATTGTGATTAACAATTATTGTGATTAACAATAACTATTAAATACAAAGGAACTATATATTTATACATGAAATTTTACGATCGTAAAGATGAGATCAAGAAGCTCAAAACATTGACATCGCTTGACAAAAGCACAATGATTGTGATATACGGCAGGCGTCGTGTTGGTAAAACACGGCTTGTGCAGCATGTTTTTGAAAATGACTCGTTTTACTTTTTTGTAGCAGAAAAAGAAGAACGGCTAATTCTTGATGATTTCAGGACTATATTGATGGAACGTTGTGATTATGTTCCCAATTTCACGGATTTCGATGATTTTTTTGTTTTTTTGTTTACGCTATCCGACAAAGAGATTTTCATTTTTGATGAATTCCAGAACTTTAAAAGAATCAACACCAGCGTTTTTTCTATCATCCAGAAATATTGGGATAAATACAAAGATGAACGGAAATATTCATTTTTATTCCTTGGTTCTTACATCGGTCTTATGAAACACCTGTTCAAAGACTATAAAACACCACTATTCGGACGCTCGGATGCACTGTTCAATCTAAAACCCCTGCAGTATGATGTTTGCAAAGATATGCTGGTGGATATGGAAATCAGCACCTTTGTTGAAATATATTCCATATTCGGTGGAGTTCCAAAATACTACGAATTATTAGAGAATGTAGCTGACAGAACGCTGTTAAACATCATCTCAGAACAATTCCTGGAAATTGGTGCCCCCCTTCTTGATGAAGGTACAAATATATTGATCAGTGAATTCGGAGCTCAATACAGGATATATTTTTCAATTGTAGAGGTAATTGCCAGCGGAGCAAGCACTTTGAATGACATAGCAAACCGTACCGGTATAAAAAATACCAGTCTTGGACCTTACATGTCCGATCTCATCAATGAATATGAAATCCTGGTGCGCAAAGTTCCAGTGAATGAAAAAGCATCCAAATCCAAAAAGGGCAGGTATTTTATCAAAGACAATTTTTTCAAATTCTGGTTTCGCTTTATTCATAAGAACCGCGGGTTTATTGAGGGTGGCAGACCAGAGTATGTTCTTTCAAAAATCGAATCTGAACTTGATCAGTACATCGGGCCGGTTTTTGAAAACATTTGTATTGAGTTTCTGTACAGATCAAATGATGAAAAAAAACTTCCATTTGTGTTCCAAAACATAGGTTCATGGTGGAACCGCAAAGGTGATGAGATTGATATCGTTGCTTTAAACGGTGATACAAAAGATATTCTCATAGGGGAATGTAAATGGAACAATCGCAAGATGGATGTGGATATTCTAACAAAGCTTAAAGACAAAAAGAGTTTGATCAAATGGAACCTTAATGCACGTACAGAGTATTACTGCCTGTTCTCAAAAAGTGGTTTTTCAAAACGCTTGCACAATGTTGCAGAAGATGAGGATATTTTGCTTTTTACACTGGATGACTTATGAAAATGAAGGGGAAATAGATGCGATACAGACCTGCTATTAATTATATATTTCATAACTATATTTCTACTAATTACCAAGTAACCATAAACAACGATGTTACAAATTAACATCTAAAAAAATTATATACCGTTAGATTTGAAGTGGATACGAAATTTGCATAAAATTTCTGTAATTAAACAGTAAAATCAATTAATTTAATACGCATTAGAAATTCCAGACTAATATGTTCATAGGGATTGACCACGGTACCACATCCATGCGGTTTGCATCATCGGGTGGCAAAGTATTCAGCATCCTGAGGCAAATTGCTGCAACAATGCCCGGCAATGAATTGCTGCAAAGTATCTTGCAGGGCCTGGAAGTATCAAAGAACGATATCAAGATGATGGCAGTCACATATTCCATGGGTGATGGCATAGACCACATCACACCTATTGACCGGGTACCTGACAGGGGTATTATAAGCCGTGACGGTGCAGGGCTTCATGTGGGTGGGGGAACCCATGTCTATGATACAATAAAGGATTCAGGCATACCTGCCATTGTGATCCCGGGACTTCACAGAGGTAACACACCGGATGCCAGGTTTAATGTATTCTCCCATGGGGCCAGTCCCGAAAAACTGGGTATTACCTACCATGCCCATAAAATGGGATATGATAATTTCATTGTCTCTGATATCAGTTCTAACACGGTAACGCTGGCAGTAGCAGATGGACGGCTATTAGGTGCTATCGATGCCTGCATCTTCGCACCTGGAATACACCATGGACCACTGGACCTTGCAGCTATCAGGGACGTAGATGCCGGTCTGTATTCTGCCAATGAAGCCTTCACGCGAGCGGGCGTGGTCAGAATGAGCGGATACTCCGGCATTTATGAGCTTTTGGACGATTTCAACAACGGGAACGAAAAAGCTATCTTGGCAATTGATACTCTTGCATTGTTCGCATCCATGGAGATCGTATCGATGACCCTTCTCTTGAAAGAAATAGGTGTGTATGGACCCGAAGTCCTCATCTCAGGTTCAATCAGTGAAATACAATATGTAAAAGAGAGAATTGAGGATCATATTGGCTGTAAGGTAAAGTCCCTTGGGATGTGGAGTGCAGCAAAAGGGTGCGCCTGCATTGCAGAGGATGTGTTTAATGGAGCAGGACATATACTTGGGATAGGTATAGATGCCTGATGAGAGGCATGCTTTATTTCAATAAGTTTAAATCAGGACATCACCATGTTACTTTCGATGAGGTTTGAGCGCCGTCATATAATCTCAATGAAGGATTTTACCAGGGACGAGATGGATTATATCCTGGACCGGGCCGCTAAACTTGAACCGTTGGCAAGGGGCGGCAGGTCTGATCTTCTGGCTGGTAAGATTCTTGCACTGTTATTCTACGAACCAAGTACAAGGACCAGGATGTCCTTTGAGACCGCCATGCTCCGGCTTGGAGGGAATGTCCTGAACCTTGGCTCCAAAGAAGCTACCAGTATTGTAAAGGGGGAGACACTTGCAGATATGATCCGGGTGGTCAGTACTTATTCCGATGCCATAGTACAGCGGCATCCCAGTGAAGGTTCGGCGCTAATGGCTGCCGAATTCTCATTAGTTCCCATCATTAACGGCGGCGACGGTGCCGGGCATCATCCCACGCAAACACTACTGGACCTGTACACGATAAGAAAGGAAAGCCATCTTGACAACCTGGATATTGCTATTGTAGGGGACCTGAAATATGGTCGAACTGTCCATTCCCTGACTTATGCCCTGTCATTATATGGTGCAAACATCACTCTTGTCTCACCACCACAGTTAAAGATGCCTGACCAGATCAAAGCTGACCTGAAGGCCAGGGGTGCCCGGGTCAGTGAGACAGAGAACCTTGAAGAAATATTGAACAACATTGATGTCCTGTACATGACCCGCATCCAGAAAGAACGCTTTCCCGATCCGACTGAATATAAAAAGGTGGCAGGTGCTTACAAAATCACGACCGGACATCTCGAAAACGTAAGGGATAGTATGATAATAATGCATCCGCTCCCAAGAGTGTATGAGATTGATGGTTCTGTGGATACTTCTTCTCATGCCCGTTATTTTGAGCAGTCCTTTTATGGCGTACCCATCAGGATGGCCCTGCTTACCATCGTTATGGGGGTAGAGGTATGATATGAGGGCTGAAAAAGAATTGAGGGTGCGACCCATTCGCAACGGTACTGTCATTGACCGCATATTGGCAGGACAGTCCATGAACGTACTTAAGATACTTAGGATAAAAGGTGCATATAGTGAAGTCGTAACCATGGCTATGAATGTTCCCAGCAAGGCACTTGGACAAAAGGATATAGTTAAGATCGAGAACAGGGAACTGGAAGAAAAAGAATTGGACAAGATATCCCTGATTTCTCCAGGGGCTACTATCAATATTATCAGGGATTTCGAAGTGGCAGATAAATACCAGGTAGAACTGCCTGAAATAGTGGAAAGTATGGTGAAGTGTATCAATCCAAATTGTATATCGAACACAAATGAACCTGTTACTTCAAAGTTCGAAGTAAAAAAAGACCCTGTACAATTGAGATGCATTTATTGTGAGAATATTATTACGGAAAGCATAGCCGAACATCTGCTATGAAGAGGTGGTGAAATGACCAAGATTAATCGTGTCCTGTTGCTCTTGAAAAATATGGTCTATGAAAGCACCAGTCCCCAGGAGACTGTCAGGTTCGCAAAATACTATAGAAAAAAAGGGCTTGATGTGATGGTGGTATTGTGGGGGCCTATGGGTGTGTTGCTGGGTAAGAAGGATAAGTACGGGGCCCAGGCATATGATAAATCTGTCAATGAATGTATAGATATGGGAGTCAGGTTTAAATGTTGTGATCTGGCATGTTCAATGATGGGGATATGCAATTATGATTTGATAGAGGGGATTGAAATTGTGGAGTCATATGAAGTGGCTGAAATGTTCCTGGAATACCAAACGGATGGTCAGCTTATAATCAGTTTATAGTTTCCCAGACAGTTTATATAAATATTATTTTAAAATGTGTTTGCGGAAACATTAATGGTTAATAACATACAATTAAAATACATATCAGACAGGCATACCCGTTGTGAAGAAAATGCTCAGTTCGTTCGCATTTTCTAAGCCTGCAGGAAAGTATATACTTTCCTATGTGTTGAAAAAAAAGTAATATGTAAAACAGGATGCATGAATTTAAATAAAATAAATATCATGTACATTTAATATATATAATTGTTAACTATTTATAAGTATTAGGAGCATGTTAATATGGAACTCACACCGATTCAGAAGGAAATTTTAACTGCTTTAATTAATCTTTATCGCAAGAAAAAAACAGCTGTTAAAGGAGAAAACATAGCAGAAATCATCAACCGTAATCCGGGCACAGTCAGGAACCAGATGCAATCCCTAAAGGCATTGGGGCTTGTTGAAGGTGTACCTGGCCCGAAAGGTGGATATAAAGTTACAGGTGCTACCTATCAGGCGTTAAGTATTGTTGAAATGGATAAAGAGGTAGTGGTCCCTATATATAAAAACCAGCAGTATCTGGAGAATTTAACTGCTGCTGAGATTAGTTTTACTACTGTACGCCATCCTGACACCTGTAACGGTATTATTCGCATACTCGGGGATATCCATGATTTCGATTCCGGTGATATCATACAGGTGGGACCCACTCCTGTTAATAAACTTGTTATACGCGGGAAAGTGGTGGGTCGGGACGATTCATCCAATGCGTTACTGTTTTCCATCACAGAGATGGTTTCGCTGCCTAAAAGCCCCATAAAGGATTTAGTACCTGATAAGACCATATCCGTCCCTGCCAATTCCACGATCCAGGAGGCAGCAAGGATATTCACCAGGAATGATATTCACGGTGCACCGGTGGAAGATAGAAGCAATATAGTGGGAATAATTACATATTCCGATATTGGCAGGACACTTGCCAGTGGAAAAATGAATCTAAAAGTTAGGGAGATCATGACCAGGGAGATTATTTCAGTGGATGGCAACACACCACTCTATGACGTTGTCAAGGTCTTTGATGAAAATAAGGTAGGAAGGATCATGATCACTGACGGCGGCAAACACATAGGGATTATAAGTAAGACTGATGTACTACATGAGATGATCCTTCATTAGATTGACGGATTCGTTTTTTCTCGTATACTCTTATCCCGTCATGATCTATCCTTAATATCCTGTGATATGGGATTGATGTACCACCCGTGGTCTCAAAAAAAGACCTGCCAATTGTTCGAAGGGATGAAAAATCTATTACTTTTGTGTCACCGGGTGCGCCTCTGTGTATGTAGTATATGGTACAATGTTCGATATCCAATCCTTTCCATTTGATCTCATTAAGGATGTCCCTGGGTCTTCTTGATTTTATTTGGTGCATATCCTTCCCATCGAATACCGATAATTAGATGAATTACTATGTCGTAAACGTTAAAAAAATAAAAAGCTTTCTGGATTGAACTATATGAAACATGAATTAATGGAAATCTTATGCTGTCCAATGTGCAAAGGTGATCTAGTGCTTACAGTGGATGAAACGGACGATAAAGAGATAATCAAAGGATCGCTTTTCTGCGGGAAATGCAATGAACATTACCCGATCGAGGACGGCATTCCCAACATGCTACCTCCCGATTTAAGGGAATAAACACAGAGGTACTTGCCAGTGCAGCAGATTCATATTAACAGGAACAGGATAAACTCTATCGAGTTCGATGATCCTGAGATCACTATACCGCTTGTTCCAGGGAATGAATGCAGCTTTGAACTGCCAATTATTAATTACGGTAGTCCTACACATGTGTATCTGTCCGTTGGCGATTCACTTAGAAAGAACGTCAGGTTCCTGTATGATAATGTCTATGTTGCCAATCAGGAATTTGCACCTGTTGTGATCAAGCTTCCTGATGATCTCACCACATTGGAAGGTGAAATAAAAATTACAACCGGGTATGGCTCCCTCACAGAATCATTCAGGGTAATCATTGGTGAAACACCGTTAGTGTCCAAGCCCAGGTCGGTTATCGATGTTGATGAAAGACTGGCCCTCCCGAATTATGGGCAAGACCGGACATCATCCATGGAGGATTGGGATATTAATTCAAGTAAAAATCCGGATAAGAACCGAAAAAGAGAGATAAAATTTAGTTTTCCGGATATATTCATCCTGCTTTTATCTATGATACTGCTTGTGGTGGTTATTCTGCTGGTCACATTTACCTTTAATCTGGTAGATGTGATGTATGGAGCCCTGGCAGTTTCCATTTTAATAATAATACTTATGGTATATGCTGTAATGCATTTGCTGGCAAAAAATAATTGAAAAATATGAGGTATTAAAGAACATGAAATATGTCATCGTAACCGGAGGTGTGATGAGCGGACTTGGTAAAGGAATAACAGCCGCATCAATGGGACGTATACTGAAAAACAAAGGTTACGATGTAACAGCCATCAAGATCGACCCTTACATCAATATTGATGCAGGCACCATGAGTCCTTTCCAGCACGGCGAAGTATTTGTACTAAAGGACGGCGGGGAAGTTGACCTGGACCTGGGTAATTATGAAAGGTTCCTTGATATCGAACTGACCCGGGAGCACAATATCACCACTGGTAAGGTATATCAGGCAGTCATCAATAAGGAGCGTAGAGGCGATTACCTTGGCAAGACCGTACAGATAATTCCTCATGTTACCAATGAGATAAAGGAACGGTTGAGGAATGTAGCCAAACACAGCGGCGCCCAGATATGTCTTATTGAAGTTGGCGGTACTGTGGGCGATATCGAGAGTATGCCGTTTCTGGAAGCTGTAAGGCAGCTGCATAATGAAGAGGATGTGGATGACGTGGTTTTCATCCATGTAACCCTGGTGCCTATGGATGCCCAGGGAGAGCAGAAGACAAAACCAACCCAGCATTCAGTTAAAGAACTGCGGGAGGTAGGTCTTCATCCGGATTTGATAGTTACCAGATGTATAAAGCCTGTACTGCCCGGAACCAAGGAAAAGATCGCCCTGTTCTGTGATGTGCCGGCAAAGGCGGTGATAAGTGCCCATGACGCCGAGGATATTTATTTGGTTCCCCAGCAGTTGGAAAATGAAGGTGCAGCCGATTACCTGTTGAACAAGCTGGGACTTAACTCAAAAGATGACAATAAAGAGTGGGCCAGGATGGTGGAAAAGATGCGCTCGGCCACTGGTTCAGTGGATGTTGCCGTGGTTGGTAAATATACTGACCTGGAAGATTCGTACCTTAGCATCAGGGAGAGCCTGAAGCATGCGGGTATTGAAGTGGGATGCAAGGTGAATGCCTCATGGGTGGATGCAGAGGATTTCGAGAATGAACCTGGATCTATCAGCCAGCTCGCAAAGTATGACGGGATTCTTGTGCCCGGGGGTTTCGGGGTTCGCGGCACTGAGGGTAAGATATCTGCTGTAAAATATGCCAGGGAGAACGATAAACCGTACCTGGGACTGTGCTTAGGGATGCATGCTGCGGTTATCGAGTTTGCCAGGAATGTGCTGGGATATGGGGATGCAAACAGTTCGGAACTGGCTTCTACTGCCCATCCGGTGATAGACCTGCTGCCTGAACAGGAAGGCGTGATAAATGTGGATATGGGTGCCACAATGAGGCTGGGTGATTACTTTGCTGAACTGACACCGGGAAGCCTTGCCAATAATCTATATGGCTCTGATGCGATAATGGAGCGGCACCGCCACAGGTATGAAGTGAATCCAAAGTACATCGATGAGATGGAAAAGGCTGGCATGAAATTCACAGGACGTAACAAGAACAGGATGGAGATTGCCGAGATCCCCGGACATAGTTTCTTTTTTTCCAGTCAGTTCCATCCTGAATTCAAGAGCAGACCCAACAGGCCTTCACCACCGTTTTTGGGTTTTGTCAGGGCCATGTTCGAGAAAAACAACTGACGTACACCAGCTAACATTTGCTAATTAGAATTTGTCCATTAATACTTACTAATTATAGTTAAAAACCAAACATTATTGACTAATAAAATACAAATTCCAACAAGTGATAAGCAATAAACCACTAAGAGTACAGAGGACACAGAGAGTAAATTCAATATTGATGTGTATATCCGGATATCCTCTACAGAAAAGACTTGATCTGCAAAAAGCTACAAAAACAAAACTTAAAAAACTCAAATAAATGATAAATTAACTGCCACTGGATAATCCTCATCCACAGAAACCATCACCAATTCTGATCCCACAACGACAGCGTCATCCTGGCCCTGCTGATATCGATCCTCGAAAACACATAATCCAGCACTTCATCCTTTGCCTCATCAACCGCATCAACATTACTCACACACTGATCAGTAATACCAGAAGCCAGCACATCCACCTCCCCTGCAATAACAGCATGAACCTCCTCTCTGGCCACTTCCTGCATGTACTCCTTAATCTGCTCGCTAAGCTCCAGGCCGGCATCTTCAATAAATGCAGGATCATCCTTCAACTCAGCCAGTACTTCATCCATAATAATGTCGCTGATACCTGGATTGTTACCCGGCACCACACTGTCCATCTGCTGGTTTACAGCAGCCTGCGCCTTCTCGATAGTCTTTTCAATAGTCATCTTGACGTATAGGAAAGTATAAACGCATTTCCTTCTCTCGCATCTGAAATCGATAAGTAGATTTCCTTAGCTTTCGTTTTATTGTGTGTCAACAAAAACCAAAGCAAGGAAATCAGTAACAATTACAATCACTATAGCATTAATTCTTTTCTCTTGCAATACGTGGGATGATTACAAAATCAGGTATAGAGATTCATTGAGGCAAGTCGAAATAGAAAATGTTGAAAGAATGAGAGTATGCAGAAAGCCTCAGAATGGTTACAAAGTTTATCAGTGTCCAGAATGTGGAATGAAAAAGTATGTCCCTTTCACCTGCAAGAGCCGTCTATGCACATCATGCGGAACCAAAGCGGCTAATCAATGGGCAGAACAAATTAATCATAAGCTTCTCAAAGTTCCGCACAGACATGTTGTTTTTACAATTCCTGATTCAATGTGGGAACTTTTCAAGAATCCAGACTACCAGAAGATACTCTTTCAAGCATCGAAAGTGACAATGGAGGATATGATAAAATTCTCAAATAAAAGAAGCAAAAAGAAAATCAAGCTGAAAATTGGTATGATTCAAGTTTTACAAAGATATGGTGCGGACTTGAAATATAATCCTCATATCCATAGCATTGTTACCGAAGGTGGTTTTGATAGAAAGAAAAATTGGATACATGTGGACTTCATACGCTATAAAGGTTGGAGAAAGAAGTGGCAGTATGAGTTACTAACAAGGTTAAAAAAAGAAATGCCTAATTGTAGAGAGATAAATATTTTCATACACCAGCATTTCAAAAAATATCCGAATGGATTTGTAATTTATGGAAAAAGAAGATTCGAAAAAAGAGAAGGCTGGAGCATGGCAAGGTATATTGGCAAATATGTAAAACATCCGCCAATAGCTGAATCGAGGATCATAGCTTATGATG
>Ga0255431_1001_pt3 | contig 50904 bp, 36 predicted proteins | sample ANMaggSeSYBR02J5_FD_182633 | JGI IMG/M metagenome (GOLD analysis project Ga0255431, IMG submission 182633) | Sediment cell enrichment communities from methane seep in Santa Monica Basin, California, United Staets - ANME aggregate JGI... | ecosystem: Environmental > Aquatic > Marine > Cold seeps >... | reverse complement strand
GTTAAAACGCCTGGCGCTGTTTGTGTCGCGCCAGGCGTTTTATTGGTTTGAGATCAAATTAGTCGTTAATTAGTCAAGTCGATATGTACATCGGAACTCCCTGCCGCCACAAGATCAGCACCAGCCATTGTGGCTTGATCATTATACCACTCAGGCGTATTGCCTCCAGCAACAGCCAAAACCTTGTAATCCCCATCCGCCAAACCGGTAAAGGTATAAGTTCCTCCGCTGGTATCAACAGTGGTAAAGTCCACAAACTTATTCTCTCCTGTGTACAAGAAGACATAGGCTGTGCCCCCTCCGCTCCAGGTTACGGTTCCGCTGATTTCGCTTCCACAGGGAAGAACAACATCCTTGACAACATCGCCTGTAACCGCTGAAAAGTCCAGACCGCTTTCTACATAAGGCTGGAGACTCCCTTTCGGGATGACCATAAAACGATAGTCATCGGCCTGCGGAAGATTAGTCAAGCTGTAGTCACCATTCACATCCGTCCTGGTTCTCGCAAAGAACTTCTTTGAATTGGACGACACCATGACATGGGCATCAACCGCACTTCCGTCACAATCGCTTGTTACAGCGCCGTTCAGATTAAATGTCTGGGCCGGATGGATGAGAGTAAAATTAACCTCTGTGCCCGCGCCTTCTGCCGGCTGGGCTGTTATCACCTGTCGTTCATACCCCCGTTTCTGCGCCATGATGATATACGAGCTGGAAGCGTCCAGCCCATAGACCTTATATTGCCCGGCGCTGTTTGTGATCCTGTAAACTGGAGGATTCCCGGAAGTTGTGCTTGCGACAATGATCAATACGCCAGGCAGCGGAGCATTGCCATTGTCGCCATCAATTACCGTCCCATAAAAATGCGCCCCTTTTGCAAGTTGCACATCTTTGATTGTATCCTCCATGATGGCAAGATCATTTTCAGTGTAGGCTCTGTAGAGCGGATGCGATACCATCAGGGTGTAAATTCCATCCGGTATATCGCTTATGCTGTAATTGCCCTGGGAATCTGAAAAATAGAGCCTCCTACCTGCCAATATGCCCGTAGCCTCATCAATGAGATAGATCATAGCCTTGGCTACCCCATCTGTGGTACCTGCTTCCGTAATCCGGCCGGAAAGCTCATTTCCAGTGTCGATAATAAAGTTAAGCGTAGTGTCATCTCCGCCGGTTATAACCTCTGTTTGAACGGCAAAGCCGGCTCCTGGAGGATCCATCCTTACGGTGTACTCGGTTCCATCACATAGACCGCTCAGGGTATAAGAACCATCCGCTGCGGTTACATCCATTGCAGCGCTGCCATCCGCGCCGATAGCCGTAATCAGGGTGTTGACAACCGGATCTCCATCCAGCCGCTCGTATGTCACTTTGCCGGCAAGCGTCTTCTCGCACTCGGTGATATCAATATTTTTTTCTATAAGTACTCCGTCTTCGGTCACCTCCAGGATAGTGGCATTTTCCTGGCTTTGGGTAGAACCGCCATCCGCATAATAGAACACCTTGCCGAACCCTTTGATGACAAAGACCTCATAGTCCCCAGGCGCAAGAATAAAGAGATAATCTCCGGAGTTATCTGTAAGGGCATATGTTAGAGAGGAGCTGTCAACATTAAAGGCATAGACAGCTATGCCGGCAACATCGCTTCCGTTTTCAATAACACTGCCGGAAATAGTCCCCTGCGTGTTACCGCCCCAATTGAGATTAACGTCATTCCTGTCAGCAGAGGAGATATCAACCTTGTCGGCCTTGCTTATATCGCTCTTGCCGTCATAGTATATCACCGGCTTGCCCTCTGCCACTGCGGATACAATATAATCAGCAGCAGGCACCAGGTACGGAATGGCATAGGCGGCGACACCACTTGCATCAGCCGGCGCACTCTGCACGGTTTTCATGAGCTTGCCTATAACTGAACCAGCCGTGACCGTGGCTATGTCATTTTCTGCAAGACCGGAAACAGTCCCGCTGATGGTGTGAAGGATAATTCCCCAATTGTAAGCATCGCTTAATTCGCTTAATTCAGGCGAGGTCAAACTTCCGTAAAACGCATAAATTTTATAGGTTCCAGGAGGAAGATGACCGATCGTGTAAGTGTTGTCAGAATTGACAGAGTAGATTCCTACAACAATTCCTGCGGCATTAATTATCTTAACTTTGAGACCGGGAATATGTCCGCCGTTGATAGTAACTGTTCCGCTTATGATCGTGGGCGCGGGAAGGACAACATCAGCGTCTGACACATCAGCGTTATTAACAGTCACATCAATCTTATTATCATAGAAGTTGCGATCAAACGATGTTACGCACACCCTGTAATTCCCGTTGACCTTGCCGGTAAAGCTGTAAGATCCGTCGGCCGCAACAGTGGTCTTGTCTTTCAATACATAACCACCCAGCGCTGTCTCTTTTTTCAGGACTACGGGACATCCGACCGCAGGAGAATTATCCCCATAGGTAACAGCGCCGCTTATGGTATGCCCATCAGCGTTGACAGTGATGCTTCCGCTGACTAAGAGCGCGGAAAAAACCGGGGTTTCATAATAGCCCTCTGAATTTGCCTCTGACGCCGGCATTCCGACCAGGGCAGGAATAAATTGAGGTGTATTATATCCGGCCGCTGGATTATGAATAATTGTCCTTGACAGCCCGATAGGGTATTTACCCTGCCCCCCCTTGATCTTAAACCTGGCATTAAACAATGTACCGGAATCAAGGGCCGTAGCAGAGGCCGCGGCCACCAGCACTTTTCCGATGAGTTCATTTTGATCATCGGTTTTGTCGTTAAACTGATAAAACAGGGCAGGCGCAGGGGGATTTTGCGATGAATACGGCCCTGTATCCGGAACTATCGGGTCATATTGCACAGATACATAAGGATCTTCCTTGATATAAGGGTTATAATATTCCTTGTCATCTATAACACTGCCTTCCGGAACCTTAAAAGCGCTTCCGTCGCTTATGGGCGGCGCTGTGACCTGTTCTAATCCCATAAATTCAAACACATCGGTATCATAGGTCATGGTAAATGCGGCTCCACCTACGCCTGTGGGATCATTAAGCGTGATCGGCAGAGAAACTATATCATTATAGTTGCCGGAGCCATTCCCCACGATCAGGGTCTTATCAGCAACAGCAAACGCTGGTGCGGCGCACAAAAGCGCGCCGGTCAGCAGAAAGACCATAATAGCTGTAATTTTTTTATATTGTTTCACTATTAACCTCCTTTTTATAAACACCAATCATAACATTATTTATCTTTAAAATTTAGAGTTATGTTTTATAAACACCAATTCTCATTGCCCGGACATCTTTCTTGACAGGGATATTCGTTTTAATCCCTCTATTTTATTCAGATGAGCCGCTTTCATGGCATAAAACCTATCCACTTCCTCGGCGTAGGCCAGAGCCAGTGCCTCTTTCCTCACAGGATTACCTGCATTCTCTAATCTTCTCCTCATAAGCGTCAAATCCTCATACATGCGGATCTCTTTATGCTCCATCTGCTTCTGCAGCCCGAACCACGGAGCGTCGGCAGAAACAAATGCTCCTGCGTCCTGATTGGGCAGACTCAGAGAAGGGATAAGCAGCCCTCCGTCCTTGAGATCTCCATAAGTGATAACATCTTCACCCGAAGAGACCAGAACGGTCTTTGTGTCTTTTGCCTTCATGGCAGCCTCTGTCCCCCGGCCATCACTGAAAGCCGGGACAATATCACCGCTGTATTTACCCTTCGGATATATCTTGAGAGCGGTCATTTGAAAAGAATCCTCGTCTTTGGAATAGATAGCGGCATAACTGCAGTTAATAAGTATATGCTTTAAGGCATCTTCAAGAGGCTGATCTTCAATGTTGGCGCTGATATTGCCGGATATAAAATCCTTTGCAATAAAAACATCAAATCTGGCTGATTTAGATATAGTTTCAATCAATGTCAAAAGAGGGGCGTCAACAGCCTTTAAGGTGAGCCGGCCATCTGAATAACGCATTTCAGGTATACTGTCTTTCTTATCAGCCATTGCCGATTTCGAAATAAAAAGAAACAACACACAGATGCAGACTGCCGGAACAACAGCGCATACAATCTTTTTTGAAGACCGCATAATTAAATTAATGCCTCGTGAAAATTATATATATTCAATGAACGTGGAAATTAACAAACATGGCTGTCTTGAGGAGGGGGCGAAGAAGGAGAGAACAAAATGGATTGATAATAGAAAGGCTGCCCGGCTGTTTTAGAACACACAACCGGGATAACTGAAAAATCAAATAAAGATATGAGATAAGGTAAGTCAAGGCCGGAGGAAGTGGTTGCGGATGTTGCATCGTTTGCCCGCTTGATAACTGTTTTTAAGCCTGCCACCATCTGCAAAGCAGAAACAGCCTTTCCAAAATTTGCCGTAAATGCCTCAGGGTTGTCTGATGTCCGGGCAAAACCCTTGACACTCAAAATCGCATCTCTAATATCTACAGTACTGTCTCTGTTTGCATCTTCAGGGGTGAAAATCGGCAGACCGGTTGCCAGTATCGACAAAATAAGAATTGTGCTTAATATGTGCCTAACTGTTTGCATTAGTTGCTATTTGCTGCTCGTTATTAGTTTATTTTGCCGTATGTTACGCAAACACAGTTTGTGTGTTACAATTTACCACTTAAATGTCAAGAAAAAAAACTGCCGGCAATTTTGATATAGCCGCAAAAAGGCACAGAATGCACAAAATCACCTACCAAGCCCATAGGCAATGTCTTTTTCGAGATCCACATCCGTATAATGTCACAAAATTTGGTAGTCCCTACGAAACAATGCAGGTCAATAATTTCAACATATTACATATCATAGCTCCTAGCAGCACGAGGTTCATTTCCTGCTCTTCAGTAATTCCTGATAAGCTTCTGTTAATTTAATAAATTTTTCATGATTTCCACCTTTGTCAGGATGGAGTTTTTGGGCCATACGCCGGTAGAGCCTGGTCAGGCCGCGCCTGGTCATTTTATTTATGGCATCTTTTTTTACACCAAATATGGTGTTTGCCTCATTCCGGTTTATTGTGCTCTTTTTCGCAGGAGCTCTGTAAAACCTTCTGCTATTGACAAAATTACGAATATAGTCGTCCAAAAAAGAGTCTGCCCCATATGGATTGTCAAAGTACATGATTACATATCGAATCAGGTATTCATGCAACTTCCCCTCTAAATTTATTCCAGCCCAAAAAAAACGGTCGCTGTTGAGCCGGCATATCTCATTGAGGAAATGTTCATCGACTTTATCTTGATCCAGGCCATGGGGCATTATTTTTGAGGTTATCTGTGTGAAAAATCTCTGCAGATCAAATATGACATAAACGTATGTCTTAAGATCAGACGAATCAAGAGATATTTCCATTTCCATGAAGTATTGTTCGATTTCGTCCCTTGATTTTTCGAGGAGCACCCGGAATAATTTGGGGGGCATATATTCGATTCTTCCCTGGTCCACGTGTCCGAACTTTAAGTAATGAATCCGCCGCTTATCGAATGGATGAACCTGTGTCCGAAGTTTTTCTTCCTCCTCCTGACTGATTACCACTCTTTGCCAGGCTTTTCCTCTTCTTCGAAACGGCTCAAGCGCCAACCTGATTTCCGGGTCTAAAAAACGCCAGAAGATATCATCAAGTTCATCATGGGCAGGTTCCATTCCAAAAGAACGAAGTCTGTCTTCCACTACTTCATCAATATAGTAGGCATTTCCTCCCGGATAGACTATATAACATGCAGGATTCGCACCTAAATCAAATAAGTCACGGCTACGCAGACACTGCCCGTCCGAGTAGGATTCTCTGATGAAATAGTGAATCTTGCCTTTTATTTTTTTTCGGGCTAAATACAAAGCTCTTTACTTCCCATTTGGATCCGGATAAACACAGGTTTAATTTTTCATTAGTGCAACCTCACAGGACTTTCCCGGATTGGTCATATCTTGATGGAGATCCATCTTCCATTAGGGCTCACTCAAAAATAACTTCACATTTTGATGCGCCGAACCCTTAAACTTTTTTCCATTCAAAAGAGCTGATATTTCTGTCTTTTTTGCTGAAGGTTATCCCTATAAGGTAAACTGAAGTTTGCCTGTCTGTATATTTTTCACCGTAGCCCCTTTCTTTTATCTGTTTAAGAGGCAAGCCTCTATCCTTAGAGTCTTCATCAGAAACCTTGAATTCAATGATATAAACCTTGTCATTGAGTTTTAGAGTTAAATCAATCCTGCCCTTGTTTGTAACATCCTCTGCAATAAGTTCTATGCCAAGAGCTGCAAAATAACTGTAAATAACCGAGGCATAATACCCCTCGTATTCATATATTCTGTTTCTCGAAAAATTATTGTATGGAATGGAAGCAAATAAGCGTTTTAAAGATTCATGCAGTTGTTCAGGATCGCCTGCTTCAAGGGCATAATAGAGTGCGTCCTGATGTTTTGATTTTCCAACCGGATCCAATGTCAAATAATCAAGGATATAATCGTTCAGGGAATACTGCACTTCAATATTGGGATATTTAAGTTCATACTTTAACCTTGGGCCAACTCGCTTTTGTCTTTTGATGGTCAGATATCCTGTCTGAAAGAGAAGGGTTTCAAGCTCAATAAAATCAACATCAAAGCTTCCAAGAAGACTCTCTGTTACCTCTACTTTTTCAAGATCAGGTATGAAATAATTATTTTCCTTAAAAAGTTTTATTAAAAAAGAAGGACTGCCTGTTTCAAACCAGTAGTTCCTGAATTCCCTGCCTTTGGAGAAAAAAAGAAGAATATCAAAGGGGTTATATACAGATTCACCAAGCCAGTTGTAGCCATTGTACCAGTTTCTTATTTCATTTAAATCAGCAGTTTCCAGCCTGTCTTTAAATTTTCTTTCAAGATCATCTTGAGTATAGCCGCAGATAATTGAATAGTTTTCATCCAAAGTAATATCCTCAAGATTGTTAAGTCCACTGAAAAGACTGACCTTTGAGAATTTTGAAACCCCTGTGATAAATACAAATTTAATAAACGCGTCTGAATCCTTGATCACAGAATAAAAATTTTTTAAATTGTCTCTCATTAAAGCAGCAGTATCAGGATCAGTTATATTATCAAGTATTGGTTTGTCATATTCATCTACCAAAATCACAATTTTCCGATTAAATTTCTGATACAGCTTTTCTATTATTTCTCTAAAATTTTCTTTATAACTTATATCAGACAATTCAAGGTTGAATTTGTTTTTCAACCTCAAGATCATGCCTTCAAAGGTTTCATCAAGCTCTTTTTGATTTCGAAGCACGCCCGCACCAAAACTTATCTTTAATACAGGATATTTCTCTTCCCAGTTCCAGTTGTTTTGAAGAAACAAGCCGTTAAATAACTCCTTTCTTCCTTCAAAAGCAGACTTTAACGTGTCAAGGAAAAGGCTCTTTCCAAATCTTCGGGGACGAGATAGAAAATAGTATCTCCCATTATCTACAAGTCTCTTTACAAAAAGAGTTTTATCAATGTAAAGGTATCCCTCTTCAATAATATCTTTAAATGTTGATATTCCTATCGGCAGCTTTTTCATGTTACTATCCTTACGTATTATGCGTAGCGGTTCAAACAGTATCCATAAACGTTATTTTTTATCGAACTCTTATTCATTTTTTATGCCCCTGTTTCACTATCAGTTCAGTTTGCTAAAACGTACCCTTTCAAACCCCAGAGCTACTACTACAAATTTTTGCAATCTCAGATTTCCATATTTTTGTTCAAGCTTGTTTCCGTATTCTTGCACCTGCTTTTCACCATCTTTTATCTGCTTTGCAATCTCAGGAATCTGTCTCAGCTCATCTTCAGACAACTTCTTTGCCTGATCAGCACTCATTCCTGCATCTTTGAGCTTTACAAATTTGAACTCAATCAGAACATCAAATACTTTGCCATATCTCTTATCCGGCCTGATAATCATGGTCAAATCGGCATAGCGACGGTCAATTTCAGTTTCAGAATCCATGATATAAATAATATCGTTATAAAGCAGGGTCAGAAATGCGGTCTTTAATGTCAGTTCGTTGGCCCACATGTAATCTCTGTTATGAAAAACCTTGAAATATCTTTCCTCCATAAATTTGCATAGAGGAGCCATCTCTCCTTTTTGATAGACCAGTTCTGCAACATCCCTGCCATCATCCCTGTCTTCCGGTTCCGGCAGAAGCATATTCTGAATCCGTTTCACATAAAGACCCAGCATAACCAGATTGGGAACTTTTAATATAACTTTCAGATCTTCTGTGTCGCCTGCAATGGTCAATACTCCAAAATAATAGAGAAAAGAGACCAGAAATTTGTTGTCCTTGGATTTGTCCGTCAACATATCTTTAATGCCAAAACGATCTTCAATATCTGATATAACAACACCTTGATCTTTTTGCACCAGATTCATTAAAAGATCTCTTCCCCGGGGAATATTGGCAATATACTCCAGCTTTGATTCATCTACGGCAAGGTTTGAATCCAGCATTTTTCTCGGATAACTGCATGCTTTTTCAAACTGTTTAAAAAAATATAAAGAAAGAGTTGGATTATAAATACGTTCATCTACTGCATGGGAAAAAGTATAGCCGTTGTAATAAGTCTGCATCAAATTTACAGGTTCCTGTATCTTCTCCTTTTCAAAGCCACATTTATCAACAATCTCTTTGAGCGCATCCTCAATTTCATTCTGCTTAAACCCGCACAGATCATTGAACTCAGGTTCAAAATAAATATTCTCGGCAATATTATACCCGCTTGTAATATTGCTCATAACAACAGGTGAAACCCCTGTTATAAACACGCGGTCAAACATGGAACCTGAAGTTGAGGATTTTACAGCCTTGAAAAAAGTCCTTAAAGGACCTTGGTCATACACAAGAGCTTCATACCTCTTTCCGGTACTCTGCACCCCCATCATCACTGTATTTGCAAAATTATCATATTCATCTATGAGCAGATAAACAGGATATGGACTCATGCGGACTGAACTTGTCAGGGATTTAACAGAACTTATGGCGTTGTTTCTGTTTACTTCAATATCAGGAAGATTATACTCTCCATAATAGAGAATAAATTCTTTGATGCAGTCATTAATATGATCAAACAAGGCTTCTTTGACTTCCCTTGCACTTCCTGTGGGATCAACACAGGAAAAGTCCAATTTCAAAATAAAATATGAATTGCGCAGTTCTGTGGGATTCTTCCCGATTTTAAGCCCTCCAAAAATCGCTTCAAACTCGTCCTTTTTTGCTACATCATAATAATTTTCCAGCATTGAAAGCACAAGACTCTTGCCAAAACGTCTGGGGCGGATGAATAGTTGAGAATCTGATTTTTCAAGCAGAGGTATTTTATCTGTCCTGTCACAGTAAAAATAGCCCTGAGTATTAATTTTTTTGAAGTCACATATACCATATGGAAATTTCATTGTTAAACCTTCCTTCCATAATTATACAGAGTCTCTGAAACAATAAAATGATTTGCCTTTTTTTATCCCTAATCTTATCAGATTCCTGTAGCTTTTCAACTGTTATATTGTCTTTCAATTGGTGTTTCTTGGCACCGAAATGGTTACGTTTTGTTCTATGTCACTTTTTTGTATTACACCCTCTCGCCTTGTTGAGCATCTCTCTACAGCCAATTTCAAGAAAATTCTTGCCGTAATTCTTATCTGCCTGGCCGGTTATCTTTTTTTAAAAAAATAAGGAACGGGACGAACAGCTTTTTCAAATCAATTGACATCAAATAGTTAAGTGTTTATTTTTTTATTAGATCAAAACTAAGGGTTCGCTCTAACAGAAATCACGATATAAATTTTCAAAACAGGAGGAATGTATTTATGCGTTTTGATAAATTTACAATAAAATCACAGGACCTCATTCAGAATGCCCAGTCCCTGGCTTCAAGTCATAATAACCAGCAGCTTGAACCGGAACACTTACTGACCGCCATGCTGAATGAACAGGAAGGAATAGCCGGGTCTATGCTCAGAAAGCTTGGCGTCTCACCGGAAGCCATCGCTCAAGAGATTACAAAGGCTATTGACAAATTCCCTAAGGTAAGCGGTGCAGAAAATGCTTATATCTCACAGAGAACAAAATCCGTTCTTGACGCTGCTTTTACGGAAGCCTCCAAAATGAAGGATCAGTATGTAAGCATAGAACACATACTTCTGGCGATTTCAGATGAAAAAACCGGTGAAGCTGTAAAAATTCTGAGCCATTACGGAATAATCAGAAATTCAATTTTAAAAGTTTTAATGGATATTCGCGGCTCTCAGCGCATTACAGACCCAAATCCGGAAGAAAAATACCAGGCACTTGACAAATTCAGCCGAGATCTGACAAATCTGGCCCGCCTTGGCAAACTCGACCCTGTCATTGGAAGAGATGATGAAATAAGACGTATTGTTCAGGTTCTCTCAAGACGCACAAAGAACAACCCTGTTCTGATAGGAGAACCTGGAGTCGGCAAAACCGTAATAGTAGAGGGTCTTGCTCAACGCATTATAGCAGGAGACATTTCAGAGGGCCTTAAAAACAAACGGCTTGTTGCACTTGATATGGGAGCACTTATAGCAGGTGCAAAATACAGAGGAGAATTTGAAGATCGTCTGAAAGCAGTTTTAAAAGAAGTGGAAAACGCTGAAGGAGAAGTAATTCTTTTCATTGATGAATTACATACCCTGGTTGGAGCCGGCGCCAGTGAAGGAGCAATGGATGCTTCAAACATGCTGAAACCGGCACTTGCAAAAGGAACGCTGAGATGTGTAGGCGCTACTACATTAAATGAATACAGAAAATATATTGAAAAAGATGCAGCGCTTGAAAGACGTTTTCAGCCGGTAATGGTTCTTGAGCCGACAGTAGATGATACAATTTCTATTCTTCGAGGACTCAAGGAGAAATATGAAGTTCATCATGGAGTAAGAATAAAGGATTCGGCTCTAATTGCTGCTGCGACTCTTTCAACCCGATATATTTCCGACCGTTTTCTTCCTGACAAAGCCATTGATCTTGTAGATGAATGTGCCTCCAAGCTCAGAATCGAAATAGACAGCATGCCTTCGGAAATTGATGAAATCCAGCGCAAAATCACCCGAGCTGAAATAGAAAGAGAAGCTCTCAAAAAAGAAGTTGACGAGGCTTCAAAAAAGCGCCTTGCAAAATTGAAAGAAGAACTTAATGTCATGGAAGATGAAATTCATGATATGAAAGCTCACTGGCGGAATGAAAAAGACATGATCCAGAGCATCAGGGAGATAAAGGAAGAGCTTGAGCGGATTGGTATTGAAGAGCAGCAGGCGGAAAGAGAAGGAAATCTGGCAAAAGTCGCTGAAATCAGATACGGCAAGTCAACAGAACTTAAAAATCGCTTTGACAAGGCTAAAAGAAAACTCTCGGATTTTCAGAAAAACAAAAAAATGCTGAAGGAAGAAGTTGGTGCTGAAGATATTGCCAAAATAGTATCCAGGTGGACAGGAATCCCTGTAAGCAAAATGCTTGAAGGTGAAGGTGAAAGGCTTGTGCATATGGAAGATAGTATCGGAGAAAAAGTGATCGGTCAAAATGAGGCGATATCGGCTGTATCAAATGCAGTCCGCCGCGCACGTTCGGGTCTGCAGGATCCAAATCGCCCAATAGGATCATTTATTTTCATGGGACCAACAGGAGTCGGCAAGACCGAGCTGGCAAAAACTTTGTCTGAATTCATCTTTGACAGCAAACAGGCGATGGTAAGAATTGATATGTCGGAATATATGGAAAAGCATTCTGTAGCAAGGCTTATAGGCGCTCCTCCGGGTTACGTTGGGTATGAAGAAGGCGGATACCTCACCGAGGCGGTTCGAAGGCGTCCTTATTCAGTAGTACTGTTTGATGAAATAGAAAAAGCTCACCCTGAAGTTTTTAATGTACTCCTTCAAATTCTTGATGACGGACGGATGACGGACGGTCACGGAAGAACTGTAAATTTTAAAAACACTATAATTATAATGACTTCAAATGTAGGCAGTAATTGGATACAGGAACTTGGAGCATCTGACCGCAATGAAATGGAAAACAGGGTGACGGAAGCTCTGAGAAATAACTTTAAGCCTGAATTTTTAAACAGAATAGATGAAATTGTTATCTTCCACAACCTTACGTTTGAACAGCTTTGTAAAATTGTGAAGATTCAGATTGGAAAACTTCTTAAAAGACTTGAGGAAAAAAATATTGAACTTGAGCTTTCAGATAGCGCAATTAGATTGCTATCTGAAAAGGGATATGACCCTGTTTACGGAGCACGACCCTTAAAACGCGCAATTCAAAAATATATTGAAAATCCTCTTGCTGTAGAAATTCTCAAGGGGAAATTTACTGAAAATACAATTATAAAAGCTGATGCAGAGGGTGACAATATTATATTTTCCTTTTCTACGCTTCCCCCGTGCGACCCTAAAAGCTTTGACCGTTCCGGCGAGAATACTGAATGACGAAGTAAAAAATTAAACTTTTACCCATTTTTTAAGCGAATGAAGAATTTTAAGGTAATTATTACGATAACTCTTTGCTTGTTTTTTTTCGGCGCATTCTGTTTTATGCTGGATTTTTTTATATATACCGGAAAACCGGCATCAATAAATGACCATACGGAAAAGGTGGTAATAATAAACACCGGCCGGGCTTTTAAGTCCTTTTCAGAAGAACTTCATAAAAATGGTGTTATAAAAGGTCTGTATAAATTTAATTTATTTGCCCGCATTAAAGGATATGACAAAAAAATAAAAGCAGGAGAATACCTTCTTTCTGCTTCCATGACACCGTATAAAATACTTCAAATTCTAACTGACGGGAAGGTTTGTCTTCACAAGATAACCATACCCGAAGGTTATAATATACGTCAGATCGCCTCAGTTACAGCCATGGCCGGATTATGTGCGGAAACAAAATTTACAGGTTCTGCGACCAACTCTTCATTTGTGCATAATAAAGGAATTGATGCTGAAACATTTGAAGGATATCTCTTCCCTGACACATATTTTTTCTCAAAAAACGTATCTCCTGAAAAAATTATATCTGCAATGGTTAAGAGATTCCGTTCTGTTTTTACTCCTACTTTTAAAGAACAGGCAAAAAAACTGGGTCTTTCAATTCATCAAACCGTTACGCTGGCATCAATAATTGAAAAGGAAACGGGCGATCCCGAAGAACGGTCTATTATCTCTTCTGTTTTTCACAACCGCCTGAAGAAAAAAATGCGGCTTGAAAGTGATCCTACGGTTATTTATGGTATCAAAAACTTTGACGGCAATATTAAAAAAAGACATCTTGAAACATCAACTCCCTATAATACATACAAAATTAAAGGTCTTCCACCTGGACCAATTGCAAACCCGGGGATAAAGGCAATAGAAGCTGCCCTCTTCCCCGCTGATACGAATTTTCTTTATTTTGTATCAAAGAAAGACAATACTCATGAGTTCTCAACCAATATAAGGAAGCACAACAAAGCTGTACGAAAGTATCAATTAAGAAAATAAGGGACGAAAAAACTTTTCTGACAGGATTAACAAGATTTACATGATTTTTTTATATCCTGATCATCCTGTATATCCTGTCAAAAAAAGGAAATTCAATGGATATTTCAGCACTTTCAAACGAACAACTAACCGGCCAGCGCCTGATGGCAGGATTTGACGGAACCAGGCTCAATAATGATCTGATGTTTCTTGTTGATACCCTGAAGGTTGGAGGAATCATTCTGTTTTCAAGGAATCTGGACAACCCTGATCAGATAAAAAATCTGTGCATGTCGGTTCGGGAATATGCTTTGAAATGCGGACAGCCGCCGCTATTCATCTCAATTGATCAGGAAGGAGGACAGGTAGCAAGGCTGAAAGAGCCTTTTGCGCAGTTTTCGGGTAATCCGGACATAAAAGATGAAGAAAATGCCAGACATTTTGCAGAAATAACCGCTTTTGAATTGAAAAATGTCGGTATAAACATGAACATGGCACCTGTTCTGGATGTGGCATTTGAGGGAATCAAAAGTATCATGGGAAAAAGGTCCTTCGGGCATGATCCTGAACTGGTATCAAAACTTGGTGTAAAGGTAATAAAATACCTGCAACAAAACGGGATCATGGCTGTTGCAAAGCACTTTCCCGGAATTGGCCGAACAGTACTGGATTCACACATTGAAATGCCCGCACTTGATGTTGATCTGAATACTTTAGAATCAAGCGATCTCCTGCCGTTTACTGAAGCCATAAAACATGATGTGGCCGGCATCATGCTGTCTCACATACTTTACAATAAAATTGACAATAAATGGCCTGCAAGTCTTTCAATTAAAATTGCAAAAGATCTTCTTCGTGGCAGTATGGGCTTTAATGGAATAGTTATGACAGATGATCTGGACATGGGAGCGATTAAAAGCAGTCATGGCATCAAAACTATCATAAAACAGATACTTTCGGCAGATATCGACATCGTTCTAATCTGCCACAAAGGACCGAATATAGAAATCGCATATGAAAAGATTCTAAAGGAACTTAAAGATTCTAAAAATATAAAGGATAGAGGAAAAGAATCTGTTTGGAGGATACTGAAAGTAAAAGAAAGATATTTGCTTTAATTCCTAAATCTTAATTCTTGAATATACATCATCACTAATGTCTGAAGACTTTCCATTTTTTAAATAATGATATCCTGTGGCCGCAATCATGGCTGCATTATCCCCGCAGAGATCAACCGAAGGGATATAGACTTTAATGCCTTTTGATTCGGCATCCTGTTTGGCTCTTTCTCTTAATCTGCTGTTCGCTGCCACGCCTCCTACAATAGAAATCTGATCGCAATCCATTTTCATTGCTGCGTTTAAAACTTTGTATGAAAGAACATCAACGACCGACTCCTGAAATCCTGCAACAATATCGGCTATCTGATCTTTATATTCAATATTGTGAGTCCGGATATAGCGGTTTACTGAAGTTTTTATGCCGCTGAAACTGAAGTCAAAACCGGATTTATCAAGGTATGCTCTTGGAAAAATTATTTTCGATGGGTCTCCCTTTTTAGCCAGCCTGTCTATAATTATCCCGCCCGGATAGCCGAAGCCTATTGCTTTTGAGACTTTATCAAAAGCCTCGCCGGCAGCATCATCCCTTGTTTGCCCCATCACTTTAATATCTGCATGGTGTTTTACATAATAAACGCTTGTATGACCGCCTGAAACCAAAAGTGATACAAAAGGAAATGTCGGCGGATTTGATTCCAGAAAAACAGAATTTATGTGACCTTCAAGATGGTTAACGCCAATCCATGGAATACCAAGTGTATAAGCAAAAGATTTTGCAAATGCAAAGCCTACTATTAACGAGCCTATAAGCCCCGGTCCCTGGGTTACAGCCAATGCATCAATCTGTTTAAAATTAATGCCGGCCTTGCTGACAGCTTTCTTTACAATTGGTACAATGTCTTCTATATGTTTTCTTGAGGCAAGCTCAGGCACAACACCACCATATTTATGATGCACATCCACCTGAGAAGACACAACAGAAGATAAAATTTCAGAGCCATCAACAACAATTGATGCAGCAGTTTCATCGCAGGATGTTTCAATACCTAATATGATCATAATAAAAGTTTACCGAATGAATCATTATGCTATAATTTTAATGAGTTAGGATTAAGATTGAAAACTGACTATTGAAAATTGGTGGTACGCCTTTGGCGTGCTAATTTTTCGTATTTGTTAAATATTTTTCCATCAATTTTTATTGTTGAAAGATATAAAGATATTGCTTATCATACCTGTTTAATACGAAACAACTATAATTTTAGGAACGTGGACGAAATAACTTCCCCAAGTAGGCGCATAGATTTGGGTCGGAAGTTTCAGCCTTCAGCCTTATGTGAAACCATGAAACCTATTGTTGCAATTATTGGCCGCCCGAATGTCGGCAAATCTACCTTTTTTAACCGCATTACCAGATCAAGAAATGCCATTGTCGATGATTTCCCCGGTGTCACAAGAGACCGAAATTACGGCGATGCGACCTGGAATAATGTTGTATTTACCCTGGTTGATACAGGTGGATTTTTGAGTGATGATAAAGATAATTTCGCAAATGAAATCCACTTTCAGGTACTCCAGGCCATAGAAGACGCTGATGTTATAATTCTTCTGCTGGATGGGAAAGCAGGGATATCTCCACATGATAGAGATGTTGTCGAAATTCTCCGTACAACTGCAAAACCGGTTTTTTATGCTGTTAATAAGATAGATGGTCTTGAACAGGAAACAAATCTTTATGATTTTTACAGCCTTGGGATAAAAAAAATGTATCCTGTTTCTGCTGAACACCGTTATGGTGTGTATGATTTTCTTGATGACCTGATATTCGCATTTCCGGAATCAGCCCCGGAGCAAACAGAAGATATGATAAAGCTCGCTGTCGTGGGCAGGCCGAATGTCGGCAAATCATCTCTTATAAACCGCATTCTTGGTGAAAAACGTTTGCTTGTAAGCGATATTCCGGGGACAACACGCGATGCTATTGACTCTGTCTGTACTATTAACGGCAAATCATATCTTCTTATAGATACCGCAGGCATCAGGCGTAAAGGAAAAGTATCAAAGAAAATTGAAAAGTTTTCGGTAATCAAAGCTTTAAAGAGCCTTGATAGATGTGACGTTGCCCTTATTGTCATGGATGCAAACGAAGGAATTACAGAACAGGACATAACCGTTGCGGGCTATGCTTTTGAGAAAAAATGCAGTTGCATAATGCTGATTAATAAATGGGATCTTGTTGAAAAAGACAGTAAAACCGTAAAAAAATATTATGAACAATTAAAAATGGAGTCAAAATTTTTAAGTTTTGCACCAGCCATTACTATCTCTGCTCTTACCGGCCTTAGAGTTCTGAAAATATTCACGTATGTTGATGAAGTTTACAGCCAGTATGCAGCACGTATAACAACCGGCCAGTTAAACAGGATAATTGAGCTGGCTATCAAAAAAACCGAACCTTCACTCTACAGGGGGAAACGGCTTAAATTTTATTATGCTACCCAGGTGACTGCAAAACCGCCTACTTTTGTCTGCTTTGTAAACTATCCTGACGCAGTTCATTTTTCATACAAGAGATATCTTATCAACCGGATTCGTGAACACACTGGATTAGACAAGACCCCCCTCAGGTTGATTTTCCGCCAGAGAAAGGGAAGAATCGAATTTAATAAAAAGCAAAAAAAACGATAATCATTAATAAATAAACGCTCTTCGGGCGAGCTGGCAGGTGAATAATTGGACATGTTTGAACAAAGAGCGCAAGAAGCAGCACGGGCATCAATGCCTCTTGCGGAAAGAATGCGACCAAAGAACCTTGAAGAGTTTGCAGGTCAAAAACAAGTTGTCGGCAAAGGGAGTCTTATCCGCAGCGCCATTGAAAAAGAGCGAATTTTTTCAATGATTTTATGGGGTCCTCCCGGATGCGGCAAAACGACTCTCGCCAGGATAATCGCCGGCAAAACCAGTTCTTATTTTGTCCATTTTTCCGCCGTCCTTTCAGGAATCAAGGAAATAAGATCAGTTATTGAAAAGGCAAAAGATCAGCAGCGACTTTATAGAAAAAAAACTATTCTCTTTGTAGATGAAATACACAGGTTTAACAAAGCGCAGCAGGATGCATTTCTTCATCACGTAGAAAGCGGCTTGATAACCCTTATCGGAGCCACGACTGAAAACCCCTCCTTTGAAGTTATAGCGCCTCTTTTATCAAGATGCCGTGTAATTGTTTTAAAAACTTTTTCACAGGATGATATCCATGCTATAATTAATAGAACGCTTAAAGACAGAGAAAAAGGTCTTGGGAATTTAAACCTTGTTTTATCCAAAGATGCCCTCGCATATCTTATACAAATAGCAGACGGAGATGCACGCACAGCTTTAAACAACCTTGAAATAGCAGCTTTACTTTTATCATCGGAAAGAACTATTTCTGATGAAGAGAAAAAACAGCATATAACCATCAAAGATTTAGAGTCTGCTCTTCAGAAAAAAAGTCTTGTTTATGACAAATCCGGTGAAGAGCACTATAATCTTATTTCAGCCTTTCACAAAAGCCTGCGGGGAAGTGATCCCGACGCAGCTCTCTATTGGCTTGAACGTATGCTTTCAGCAGGTGAAGACCCGATGTATCTGGCTCGCAGAATGGTAAGATTCGCTTCTGAAGATGTGGGAAACGCTGATCCTCAAGCTCTTGAAGTTGCTTTGAACGCCATGGAAGCATTTAGATTTCTCGGTCCACCGGAAGGCGAACTGGCTCTCGCTCAGGCAGCCGTATATCTTGCCACCGCGCCGAGAAGTAACAGCATATATCTGGCCTATGGAAAAATAAAAGCTATTGTCAAAGATACAGGAACTCTGCCTGTTCCTCTGCATATAAGGAATGCGCCAACAGAGCTGATGAAAAATATTGGATACGGAAAAAATTACAAATATGCACATGATTTTAAAGATGCATACATTCATCAGGAATATTTACCTGAAAAGCTACAGAATCAGCGATATTATTTCCCAACTGACAGGGGTTATGAAAAAATAATAAAGCAAAGATTAGAGAAGTGGCACAGCCTGCAGCAAACCCATAGTTAGGAGCCAGGTGGGGAATTAACGGAGCGGACTCAATTCTGAAGTTACGCTCAGTGGCAAAAAGTAAGGATTGGAAAGGGAGCAATTTGGTAACTCCGGAAGAGGTGATGGTAAAAACGGACAAAACAAAATTACTTAATACGTCATATCCACTCCCCATCCGTGAATGGTCAGAAGACGACCGTCCCCGGGAAAAATTGCTTAAGTATGGCGAACAGACATTGAGCAATGCTGAGCTTCTCGCCATTCTTATCAGGACGGGCACACCTGGAAGAAGCGCTGTGGATATCGGGAGAGAATTGCTCCACAAGTACAAATCGCTCCGCGTCATGAGCGGCATTGATGTTTCTGAGTTTAAGGAAATTTCAGGTCTGAAAAACGCAAAGATCGCACAGATTAAAGCGGCTATCGAACTTGGCAGAAGAATGTTAAGCGAAGAAAAAGCGCTTGAGGGCTCAATTAAAAAATCATCTGATATTGCGAACTTCCTGATGCCCCTCATGAGGGATCTGAAAAAAGAACGGTTTGTGCTGCTTCTTCTCGACAGACGGAATGCCATATCAGATATGATTGATATTGATTATGGCACAGTTGATCGGGCCAATCCATATATTCGTGATATTATCCAGACTGCCATCAAATATAATGCCCCCTCAATCATTGTCGCCCACAATCATCCTTCCGGCGCAATAACCCCCAGTAACGACGATAAAGCATTTACAAGAAGCCTGATGATGGCGACCAAAGCAACCGGCATCAGCTTTTTCGATCACATAATCATAGGCGACAATCGCTACTTCAGCTTTGCCGATGAAGGATTGATCGAAGAGTATGAGATAAAAGCGATCAGAGAGTTATGAAAGAACAATAAGGATTCACCTGAATGGAAAACATTGAGGCATTAGAAAAGGGGCTATCCTTGACCCCTGACCCCTGACCTCTATAATTTTGCATATCGTTTCTTTATTTTTTTAAATTCCCCGCATGTCATCTTTTTTTCAGGGCATTTCCCAAGACGTATGCATTTCGGACCTGCCCCATTAAAAACACTTGGACATGCCTCACGCGCAAGCATCAGCATCTGGTCGGCAACGCCACGGATTTCCCACTGCGCGCGCAGGCAAAGCCTTTCTTCAAAAAAATGCAGGAGTACTCTGGCGTTCATGGTCATCAGAATTTTGGTTTCGCAGGCATTTGGAAGAACATAACGGGCATCCTCATTGCTTGATTCGCCTTTACTTCCCAAAGCCTCATTGAGCCTGGCATAACGTTTGGCCAGATATTCCATGGTCTCTTTAAAGTATGTTTCCGCATCTACATCTACGCCCTCTTCTCTAACCTTCTTTCCTTTAATCTGCGGCGGCATGATATAATCAAAACCACCATGCATTACATATCGCTGGCTCCGCTGCGAATAGCTTGCCAGCCTGTGCCGGACAAGCTGGTGGGTCATTGCACGTGATACGCCCTCAATATAGAAGGTAAAAACAGCGTGCTCAATCGGACTCATATGTCCCATATTACGCAACAGTCCAACAAACTTCTCCGCCTGGCCCGGATCCTGGTCAAAAATCGTTTCCGTGTCTTGTGCATAACAGAGCCTGGCAGCAGAAGCGATCAGCTCGCCAGGAACGTCGGTATAACGGATCAATTTCACTCTTGCTTTAGTTTTTTCCATAGTTTTTTCCATAAAATGTTAATCCTCAAGGGTTGACAGATCACCTTCCTTTAATCCTAATTCTTGCGCTTTCAACACGCGGCGCATGATCTTGCCACTCCTGGTCTTTGGAAGTTTGTCTTTAAATTCAATCCCCTTGATAACCACAATAGGGCCAAGCACTTTTAGAGCATGGGCTTTCAGTTCGTTTACCAGGGCGTCTTCATCCTCTTCGACGCCTTCCTTTAAAATGACAAAAACCTTGGCTACCTCTCCGCGAACTTTGTCTGGCACACCAATGCATGCAGCTTCAGCTACATGTTTGTGGCTGACCAGGGCGCTTTCGACTTCTGCTGTGCCAATCCGGTGACCGGCAATCTTGAGAACATCATCAGAGCGGCCCTGGAACCAGAAATAACCGTCCTTGTCTTTGGTAGCGATATCACCGGCCAGATACACCCCGGGAATTTTTGACCAGTAAACCTCTTTGTATTTCTCAGGATCCTTGTAAAGGGTCGTAAGCATGGCAGGCCATGGCTCTTTAACGACTACATGCCCTCCCTTGCCAGGTTTAACGGCTTTTCCATGGGCATCGACCACGTCCATATGAACACCGGGGAAAGGCTTGAAAGCCGATCCGGGCTTCAACACGTTGCATGGCGTTGGCGCCACCATAAACATGCCTGTCTCGGTTTGCCACCAGGTGTCCATTACCGGACAGTTTTGGTTTCCCACGTTATCATAATACCAGACCCACGCTTTAGGATTGATCGGTTCGCCAACTGTGCCGAGAAGCCGGAGCGTGGACAGATTATGCTTTTTGAGATGCTGAGAACCGAACCTCATAAGCATCCGGATGGCGGTTGGCGCTGTGTATAGAATATTGACCCCGTACTTTTCTATGATCTGCCACATCCGACCCGGCCCTGGATATAGCGGATGCCCCTCGTACATGACCGTGGTAGTTCCCAAAACAAGCGGACCGTAAACAACGTAGCTATGCCCCGTAACCCAGCCCGGATCAGCGGTGCACCAGAAAATATCAGTCTCTTTTATGTCAAATGTCCATTTCAATGTCCGATTTATCCCTACCATGTAGCCGCCGTGGCAATGCACCACTCCCTTGGGCTTGCCGGTCGTTCCTGAGGTGTAAAGGATATAAAGAGGGTCATTTGCGTCCATCACGACAGTCTCAAATTCCCTGCTTTCACCCTCCACCAAATCTTCGTACCAGACATAACGCCCGTCAGTCATATCAACCGGTATGTCAGCCCATTTTACTACAACTACTGTTTCCACGCTGGGGCAATCAAGCATGGCATCATCTACTACCTCTTTTAATTTAACAATCTTTCCGTTTCGGTGAAAGCCATCTGCTGTGATGATAACTTTTGCCTCGGCATCATTGACCCTGTCCCTCAGAGCTGTGGCGCTAAACCCGGCGTAAACCACGCTATGCACGGCGCCCACCTTGGCGCAGGCAAGCATGGAAATGGCGATATGAGGTATATTGGGGAGATAGATGGACACTCTGTCCCCTTTTGTGACTCCGCGAGAGGTAAGCGCGTTGGCGACCATATTGGAAGCCCGATACAAGTAATAATAGGTCATGCCCGACCGTTCTCCCTTTTCGCTTTCAAATATCAGTGCCACCTTGTTCTTGCGGTGGGTCTTGACATGCCTGTCCAGGGCATTATAGGCTATGTTGGTCTTGGCATTAACAAACCATTTGAAAAACGGCGCCTCGGACCGATCAAGCACCTTGTCCCACTTCCTGAACCAGTCCAACTCCATAGCTGCCTCTTCCCAAAAGCCCTCAAGGTCGGTTTTTCCCTTTTTTACGGCGTTTTCATAGTCGTTTAGATTGATATTTGCGTTAACTACCATTTCGGGAAGCGGCCGATAGAGCCGTTTTTCATCCATCAAGGCCTCAGTGGTTTCTTTGTCCGATTGCTCTTTTTCTTTGTTAAATTCATCAGCCAAAACTTCCATAGATATTCTCCTTACTTAGGAACGTGGACGAAACAAGTTTCCGATCACTCAGCCGGTAATATTTCATAATGAATTGTTGATTTGGGAAGAACTATTTTTTGAAAACTCAAGTAAATAGAGGAGGCGCGAAACTTGAGTTTATTATTTCAAGACAAGCGACCATTTAATATTGAATGAATTTTTAATGACAGATGCGATGTGGCCGTCAAAATAGAAGTGCTCTACGAGCCATTTTTTTTCTTTATAGTCGATGATGAGGTTATTTTCATCTATAACTTTTGCAATGATGCATTTTGAAAGGTCTTTGAGACCTGTGCCTACAGCCTTGAGAACAGATTCCTTTGATGTCCAGTAACGGAAAAAAAGTTTAACCGGATCAGTATTGGCAAGGTTCCATTCCTTTTTATCGGCTGTTTTACTGAATAGAGCTTCAGAACATGGCCTTATCTTTTCTATATCAATTCCTGTTTGAGTTGATGCAACTACCCCACCGACATAATTTGGTTTGTGCGTTAGAGACCAGTAATTCCCGTTAAAGGGCAAGGGAGCTCCGTTTTTATCCTTTAAAAGATTGCTTAAATAAATACAGCTTTTTTGAGCAGATATTTCAAGTGCCTGCCTGGCGTGTTTGCTTAAGCTTAAAACTCTGTTTTTGCCTGTAAGTTGTCTGTTTTTTTCGGGAACGACAAGTATAACCGGATAGATAGTCTTCAAATTTGTTTGCTCCGTTTAATTTCGACATATAAGATTGTTGTCGAGTGCTTTTAGAACTATCCTGCAATCAGCTACTGTAACTCCCTTTCCTTCTTCGTGTACCATAAGTGGATTGATATCCATCTCTACGATTTCAGGGTGGTTAGTTACCATGTCTGAAAGACTTACAACCGATTTTTCAAGTGCCTGGATATCTGATTTGGCTCTTCCTCTGAATCCTTTAAAAATGTTATATCCCTTTATGCTTTGAATCATTCTTCGTGTTTCGTTTCTTCCAATAGGAGCAAGACGAAATACAACATCTTTAAAAAGTTCAACATATATTCCACCAAGGCCTGCCATTAGCAATGGTCCGAAAACAGGGTAACGGTTTACACCCAGTATGACTTCATCACCGGGCTGTGACATTTTCTGAACCATAACACCTTCTATAACCGCGTTTGGATCATATTGTATTGCTCTTTCGACGAGTTTTTTAAAGGCTTGTTTGACTTTTTCTTTACTGTCAAGCTTTAAGATAACTCCGTTTGCATCTGATTTGTGCTGAATCTGAGGGGAAATAATTTTCATTGCAACCGGAAACGATATGTTTGCAGCAAGTTGAGCTGCTTCATTTTCGTTTTTTGCAATTTCAGCCGGAAGAAGGTTAAATCCATAACATTCCAGCAGCTTCACTCCATCCAGTTCTCCAAGATAGGTTTTCCCTGCTGCAAGCAAATTTTCGATAATCTTGGCCGCACGTTTTTTATTATGTTTTAAAGTAAACTGCGCAAGGTGTTGACGGTTCAACCACTTTGAATATTTGTAAAGCGCTCCTAAGGCTTTTGTTGTATTTTCAGGGAACCTGAAAACCGGTATGCCGTGCCGCTGAAGATATTTTACACCGGAAGATACGTCAAAAATCCCCATAAAACAGCATAAAACCGGCTTATGTGAGCGCCTGTCAATACGAACAATTGCTTCAGCCGTTCCTAACGCATTGGTCATGGATTGAGGGGTAAGTATTACAAGAGCCCCGTCAACATTTTCATCTTTAATAACAGATGAAAGCGCGTTTTCATAACGATCCTGTGCGGCATCTCCGATAATATCTACAGGATTATAAAGATTTGCCGTTAAAGGAAGATGGCTTTCAAGGGCCTCAATTGTTTCTTTCTGGAATTTTGCAAGCTTCAGGCCGGATGATACCGTCATATCGGTAGCCACAATACCCGGCCCGCCTGCGTTTGTGACTATGGCAACGTGATTGCCGCCTGGAACCTTTCTGCCGAATTTTCCCATCCCACTTTTATTCTTATAGGCAAAGGCAATTGCATAATCAAACAGTTCATCAATTGAGTCAACTCGTATTATTCCTGCTTGTTTAAATATGGCGTCATATACTGCTTCCGCTCCTGCCAGAGCGCCGGTATGGGATGCTGCGGCCCTGGCGCCAGCAGTGGTTCTCCCTGATTTTATCACCAATATCGGCGTTGGCCTGTCGCCCGAGGTTATTTCTTTAACTGATTCTATGAACTCCTGGCCTTTTTTTAGTTCTTCAAGATAGAGCATAATGACTTCTGTATCTCCGTCATCATGCATGTAGCGAAGAAGGTCAAGCTCATCCACATCTGCCTTGTTGCCGATAGAGATGAACTTTGAAAACCCGAAATCCCTGTCTGCTGCAAAATCCAGAACAGCAGCACATAATGCCCCGCTTTGTGAAATAAAAGAAATATTTCCGGGTTTTGGCATTCGCCTGGAAAAGCTTGCATTAAGACTTACAGAAGAAAGGGGATTAATCACACCAAGACAGTTGGGGCCGACAACGCGTACACCAGCCTTTCTGCAAATTGATACGATTTTATTTTCTATTTCAAGACCCTCGCCTCCCACTTCTCGAAAACCGGCTGAAACAATCACAATTCCTTTTATGCCCTTTTCAATAGCCTCTTTAATAGCTTTAAGTGCAAGTCTGGGAGAAATAATTATTATTGCAAGATCAACATCGCCGGGAATGTCTGAGATGTTTGGATAGGCTCTAACGCTTAAAACCGACTTTGCATTTGGATTTACCGGATATAATATACCCCTGTACCCGCCTTTCAGAATATTGGCAAATATATCATGTCCTACTTTCCCAGGTGTAGTTGAAGCACCAACAACAGCTACTGATTCCGGTGAAAAAATTGCATCAAGATTTTGCATGGTATTATTTTCCTTTTCAGTAAATGATATGGCTGCAAAAAAGCACAAAAAATAGAATTTATATTCTATTAATATCAGTGGAAAATAAGCAATAATAATTTAAAAAATCAGACATTTTTATAAAAAACTGCCGGATCATTGGGTTTTACAGCAATACCGTTCGGCATGAATATTGCTTATCAAATTGCAACCCCTCAATATTACTGCATTCAAGAAAAACTATTTTTGAAAAACACTTTATATGCCGAATCTATTTGTTTTTAACTATTTAATAAAATCCGATAGTTATATATTAAAGCAAAAAGTGTGCCGAACGGTATTGGTTTTACAGATAGTGCCCGAACGAAAACTTGAAAATTTTTTCAAGTTCAAGGAAGGCGCAAATTTTAACCGCAGGAATACATGGGGTATTTTGAGGATTAAAAGTTGCTCCTGACGCAGAAATTGGAAAAATTAGCAGTTTTCGTTCAGGCACTAGATAGCTAATTCAACTTTTGCTTGCTTGTTCAAAACGTGTACGAATGATATAGGTATGTATGCATTTCCCTTTGACATCTTCCTTAAGATAGAGTTCATCTTGTTCTGTATGCTTGCTGCTGAATACAACATAGTATCCCTCTGCTATGCCTTCAGAGTCGAGATATTCCGCCAATTGTCTTTTGCCTTTCTGAAAATAGCTGTCATCAATAAAAATTTTGGTCTCAATAATATATTTTTGTTTTTTATAAATAATCAGGATATCTGTTCGGCCTCTTCCGGAAGGAACCTCAATGAAGGTTCGTCCACCCAAACGCTCAATAAAAAAATTAATGAATCCATCCAACGAATAATGCCATGCGGCTTCTTTTAAACGCTCCGTATCAAAAGCCCTGAATCCTCGTTTGCGAATATATTCTCTGTATTTGTTCAGTATCGCCTTAATATTTAACCCATCTGGCGTAACATATTCACTGAATGTATCGTGCGCTGTGACATAATGTTCGATCTCTCCATTAAGCAATGGGCGAAATGCAGTGATCAACACCTTGCTGTACAAAGGAACTAATACACCTGCATCACCTTCAATATCATCAATAACACCGTTGGCATATAAATAGGCAATATCCGGTTCGTGAACAGAGAAAGGGATTGCTTGATCCGTAAAAAGTAATCTTAACATAAATGCCTTTTTTTCTCTTGCCTTTTGCACTATATTGACTATGTTTTTGTCAAATCTTTTGGTCAGGAAATGCTTCAAGGTTTTGTATAGATCATTCATAGTCACAGTTTTGCTGTGATCTGTAGCTATTTCCTCAATTAGATATGCACATAGACCACAGACTAATCCGGGCTGGCCTTTTGTATTTTCATAAACTGCCTTTATGACTTCTTTATCAAACGCCTGCCCTGATTCTGCTGAATACTCTTGAATCAATTCATTAACTTCTTCAAACGTGAAGTAGGAAATTTTCAGTTCATCAACAATATTAAAGGGCGATGCAGATGAAACAATTAATTCCGCAATGGTGCTGACACCAACAAGGATTAAAGAATGCAAAGCATGATATTGCTTTTGATGATACATCGCTCTGAAAGTATGCATAAGTTCACTTAAAACAGCGTCAGGTATGCCTTCAAACTCATCAATTACAAGGACGATTAACCTGGGTTGATTTTGAATTTGTTCAAAAAATCTTTCCAGATGGAGTTGATTTTTGATTTCATAGTCTATTTTTATGTTATATGCAGCCAGCTCACGATAAATTCTGTGATTTAACGCGTCATAAAACTCCGCTCTTGTGACAGTTTTTAAATTCTCAAAACTGATCCGGATAGGTGTATAGGCTTCTTTCTTGAGTTCCTGAATCAAGAGTTGAAAATAGGTGGTTTTTCCTGATTGTCTCGGTGCAAATATGGTGAAATACCGTCCCTTTTGCACTTTGTCCCGGCCTCTATCAATCAGAGCTTTCCGCATTACCGTATAATGCTCTTTTGGATTACACGGACCTGATGTATTGAAATAGCGCATCTTTTATTCCTTTTTCTTTTTTTGACAATCTTCCGAATCTTTTGTGTATACCACTTTCATCATAGTAAAACAACAATAGGCTTTTAACCCATCTTTTTCATTTTAATGAGCCATATTTATCCGATCCTTAATCGAAAAGTCCTCGAAATAGAACGACTATTTCTGTGGCTTTTAGATATCGGATCGAATAAATCTTACCTAAGGAACGTGGACGAAATAACGGGTGCGAAAAAAGGTGACAATAAAGCGAGGCTGTGCTGGTGCGAAAGTGAGAGGACAAGCGAAAAAAAGATGTATTTTTTCGGAGGGAGAGGTATTTTTTCTCTTGACAGGCCCTTTAATGGGTGACCCCATTTCTCTGCAGACCTCCCTTTTTGATTCCTTTGATGTGTTCAGTGTTTTCGTGGTCTTTCTGCCCGGTTTATCTCGCGTGTGTCTATTTTGATCGCTCACTTTTGCCGGACTCAATCGTGATCTCAAATTCCTCCACGTGCCCTGCCCCGGCGCGAATTTCTTTCGAGCGAAAGAGGATATTGCCAGTGCTGTCGAGAACCTTCAGGTAAAGATCGGGCTTTGCCTCAAACAGACGGCGGAAGGCATCGGTCCGGTAAATAATGCTGAACCGACCACCATCGTCGGTGAGAATGGTGCCCAGAGCATCGTCAAAAAGAAGGTCCTTGTCATACATACTCACGGTCAGTCCACGGCCAGGCTCTCCGTTTTCATAAACAACTTTGCCTCGCACCAGCCAGGCGTCAGGCGGAACAGTAGCAGTGTGGTTATTCCCAGGTTGCGGAGGCTCACAGATCCAGTCTTTATCCTCAAGCACAATAAGGCGGAAATCTATCTGCCCGATTTTGACAAAAAAAGGCTCGGTTTCCCGATGTAGAACTTTGAACGCGCTGTCTGTAACCGTAAGGAAGAGCTCCCGTGTTTCCGGAATCTCCTGTTTCTTCTCCGGCTTGATCCTGTAGCGAATCGAATAATAGCCACGGTCATCCGTACAGGCATGACCCAGCTCTTCTACCCAGACTTTATTCTTGTCGTAAAGCGACATGGTCAGCTCGCTGATACCCTTGCCCTCCTTGTCCAACACACGTCCATGCACCATCCAGGTATTGATGTCGAAAAACGGCTGGGTAATTTCAGTCCGTTCAATTTCAACATCCAGTTCCTTTGATAGCCCGATGTTATAGGTGAGCCGTTCGTCAAGTTTTTTTACCCTGGGGTGCTCTGCGCCGTATTTCGCCTTCAGACGATTCTGTTCACGCACTGCCCCGTCATTTTTTATCAAATGAAAAATCTTGAGCCTTTGAAGTCCCTTGGCTCGTTCGCTGTCAAGACCGTCAAAGGCAAAGTCCAGTTTTTCAAAAATTTCCTTATCTGTTGGCTTTTTAATTACCATGATTTTTGCCCCTCACTTTTATTTATGTAATTATAGACTTTCAGATAAATAATTTCACTGTGTTATCAGTCGTTGACGTATAACTAATACGCCTTCCTCCTTCTGGCCTTGTGAAATTAATTATCTGAAAGTCTATAGTGATTAACGGCGGTCATTTCTAATATGGTTGGACGGCCAGATGTTTGCCCACCCTGGTCGTTTCATCCTGACAGCCGATTTGATAGAGAACGCTATTGGCAGTAGTTTGCGTGAATGCAGGCACACCAAACACCTGCAGGCAATGAGTCGCCTGATTGGTGGAGGCCATGTTCATAAACCCGAATGAAAAGAGTGAATTGAGCGTTACGGTTAAACCTTCCTGGAATCGGTTGTCATTGGCGCGTATTGTTACACCCCAAAGCGCCACATCTGTATATAGAAAATCAAGCAGCGACGTGCACTCAGACTGATTGCTGTTGTAGGCAATATCATCCAAAGAGGCGATAGTCTGTGCACTGAAGGCGAAATTGATATCCGTCTGACGGAGGTCCAGTGTGGTCTGGTTATTGGCAAAGAGCACATTCCCGCCTGGCAGATAAAGAATCCTCTGGACCAGTTCCACCAACTCGCTGTTGGATGTGATAGGACCGGCAGCAGCCAGGTACTTGAACCCCTGAAGCAGAAAAGCCGCAATCAGGTCTTTTGATACGCCAAGGTTCAGAATAAACACAGCACCGGCAAGAAGGGAATAGGAGTTAACACGGTAGTCCGCACCCTGGGAGGTGAGGTGGTTTCCGATAACGGAGACCGGCCCTAAAGCCATGATGAAAAGCGCCTGACCAAATGGATGAGTGACAATGTTGTTATGAACCTTGACAGCCGGAACCCCGTCGGGGAAAAGCAGCTCATTGTCGAACACCTTGTTCAGAATCTGCCCGAATCCCATTTTAATGACGATACCGCCCCGAAGTCCGTGTCTGGCATCCTCATCGTCGGCAAATGTTCTCGGGCCATTGTTGATGATGCGGTTGTCGGACACATCAATTTTTTCCGCGTAGAGAATCAATATACCGCAGACCGGCTCCAGTTGGCTTATGCCGTTGTTTTCAATCCTGTTTTCCCGGATAATGGCATTTTCGCACGCAGCCAGCACAATGCCGCCGAATCCGATTTCGTCAAGCATGTCCCCAGGCGTTTCTTCCGGCGTCAGATGTGCGCATTGTTCAATGCGGTTTCGGTAAACAGTCAAATCTTCAACACTGTACATAAAGGCCACATCTTCCGTTTTGAAAAATGCCGGCACGCCAATGCCAGAAAGGCCCATATTTACGATCATGTTATCTTCAACAGACACCTCGTAAACAAACGGGATCATCTTATCACGCAGAAAATTGTATTCCTCGTTTGTTGTTTCCTGGTAAAGTTTAATCCGCTCATTCCTGATTCCAGTGGTTCCGTCCGGGTTCTGCACTGGCACATGTCCGAGTGTGATGCCGTTTCCGTTTCCGCCGATGATTTTGTTGCGGATAATTTTGACCCCCTCTGAGCCGCCGCCGATCTGAATGCCGCCCTGGGCAAGATAAGAAATTTGTTTGGTAAAAGTACCCGACGACATATAGTCAAGCACTCCGTACAGAAATCTGAATAATGGCTTTATGTTTGCATAAATTAGAAACAGCTCTGCGCAGGGGTCGTAAAAGCCGTCCGGATCATCAGAGTCTCTCGGATCGCTGGGGTCATCAGGATCAGGCGCCGGTATCACAATAATGCGATTGCGCTCAATCAGCACATCGTCTGCCTGAGAAAAAATGGCCGGCTTTCCTTCGGCCTTGTCCAGCATGCCGATTTCATTATTCATAATCCTGATATGGTTATTACCGGCGATCTCATTTTGAACCTTTACAAAAATAGCCTGAACACAGGCAATCATGCGATTGTCATGAATAAGTATTTCCCTTGAGGGCTGCCGCCCACCCGTGCCTGCCTGATCGTCAACGTGAATGACGCTTCCGGTTGCCGAGATGAGCGTCATGTTGTCAAGCTCAATTCGCTGCGAGTTTTTGATTATAAGTATGGGGTCCTGGTCATGACCGGGGTTGGGGTGAACAACCGTATGCAGGCCGCAGCCGGAGATCCGGATGTCCATTTTCTCATCAATGGTGACGTTGGCATGGTGAAGGCCGGGGAGGAGGCAAATTTTCCCACCCTGTGGCGGGAGGTTATGAAGCGCATGCTCTATTGAATTGAAATGCCCATGGCTCGCAACACCGTCTCCTACCGTGAATGTACAACAACCCCTTAGTTTCGTCAGCGGAAGGAAGGTATCTCTACAATCGTTGATGATTTCGCCTTGAATATTACCGCTTTCATCTATTTTCCAAAGTATGAGGGCAAGTGGGGAATAGTAGCGTCGAATGCCATGTGGCGCCAATCCTCTTTCAAGTTCCCATGGCACAACCTGATTCGGAGTTTCAGGGCGTGCAGCAATGATCCAGTAGTCTCCGGAAACGTGATCATTACCAGTAATCGTTATTTCCAGTCCGGTATTACGTAGAGGTAGGGGCGTGCCCACAGTGAAAGAAATCTTCTCAGTAGAAGTTTGATCTGCCCCCCGGTTCCAGACCCGCATATAAAAATTAAAAGAAGATTCTTCCAAATCATCGTGATCGTCGCGAGATTCCCATTCCTTGCCGAAATCGGCAGGTACAGGTGTAGTGAGTGTCAACTCTCCCGTATCCGGATTGTAGGAGCTTTCCACTTTGCTCAAATGTCCTTCTATCTCGGCTAGTTTTTCAGCGTTCGGCAGCACCGCCGACCAGGGTAATATTTCCACAGTCTGTCCGGCAAGGGGCCAATGAGCCTGGTCTTTCGGGTCTGTTTTTAGGGTTATTGTTTCCCCAGTTGCATTCACCGAGACCCGGTATAGTGGAGCGGCATTGTCAAATCCCCATGTCAAGTGGATTTGATCAACTATTTGCACACGAATGGCCTGGTTTTCAGCGCCAAGATATCCGCCGGCTGCAAGGGGTGTACAAAGATCATCAGGATTTCCACCTGCGACAAACGTGACTTGAAGGCTTGCATCCGGCACCCTTTCATTTTCTTTATTAAGTGTGCCTTTTTTATTCACTTTCCAATCTTCAACCAGTTTTTGCCAGGCATTTTTGCAATCATAGGCTTGAACACCCGGTTCAAGTCTTACACGATTCATATTACGAATTCGCATTGAGGTATCTGCCCCTCCCAAGGCAACCTCAAACAGTTCACCGTCTTCTACAGCTCCGACTGGCTGCTGCCAGGCTTCTAAGTAAACCAGATCATAACGTTCACCTTGAGGGACAGGGTGTAAACCACTCGGCTGCTGCAACCAGTCTTTTTGCAGTCTGTAGGTCTCTTTCTGATCAATTTCCAGGCGCAAACCGCCGAGATAGAAACTTCCTGTCTCTATTTCGAAATTTATATGGCCCCCTGCCGTAATTTCCGGATTGGCAATACGAAATCCCCGGTCCGGGCTGCCGGATGGACCGACAATTTCTACCCTTGCGCGGCGGCGGTCTTCGTTTTCAATACGTTCATTTTCATTCCAGTCATCATCAATCATTACCCTGCCTTGCTGCATGCGAACGCTGGAATAATGTTTTCCCGGATCAAATGATAAGCGGGAGATATCTTTTGTGGCCATTGTCTTTACCCCTATGTTTCCTGAATAAAAATTGGTATTAGTCCAAAAGGCATATATTCATCAATCTTGGCCTTTAAGCTGTCTGATTTAATCGGATTGATCAAACTGCTGAATGTGCCAATTTCAGAACCATTTTCAGCTCCCCGATAGAGTTCTGACGGGGCTGTTTTACCAAGTTGACCATAACCGGGCTGACCAAAATTGCGAGAGGTGAAACTATGAACAGTATCGTTTAAAATATGAGACTCGTACTGTCGGGGCAAGCGACTTCCTTCCGGGGCAGCGCTAAAACGGAAACATCCTTCCTGCGTATCAGTAACATCAACCAGACCCGTGATTAATGCCTCTGAAGCCCATAGTCGATTAACATCCACTTTTCCAAATACGGTTACACCTTTTAATTCCACCTCGCCTTGCGCCAACTGTATGGCTGGTTGGCCCGAGTCCGTTTCGTCGATAATGCTGTCTTTTACCTTCAGGTTTTCTATTAGGCCGTCATTTTGAGTAACGATGCGGCCCATAATACTGCTGTCTATGATAAGTGTTTCTATCTGCGCCTCAATGATAAGCGGTACCGGCCAAATTGGATTGCCATTCACGTCATTATCGCCTCCAGGGTCTAACGTGGTGTTACTGATAATGATTTCTTCATAATCGCCTTGCAGTACTACGGCATAATCACCATTACTGCCAAGCCAGATACCATCTATGCACAGTTTGGCGTCGGCATCGGGTGGTGTGCGCAGTATCCAATTACGCGTCAAACGAATGTAAGGTCGCTGCTGATTGGTTGCTTGAAGGGTCAAATCCTGCACCAGCAGTTTGTCACCAACTCCTTGATAGGTTGTGCTGTCATCAATTTGAGTGACGCCGTTATTAGCAATTCGGCTGGATAGAATAGTGCTGCCGCTGTTTTGGGCGTTTATATTGGGTGTTGCGGTTGGCTTACGCAGTTCAACCTCAGGGCGGCTATACGTTCCCGCGCCTGTTTCTCCTGCGAATCCGTAGTAGTAAGTTACCGTACTGCCCGTATCTGGCGGCAAATTGAAAAATTGAAGCCTCCCGCATTCAGGGTCAATGACCAACCGTTTGCCGGAATCGGCAATTGGCCATTGGGACAGATCTCCTGAACTGATGTCCTCAGGAGCAAGTGGAGCGTCCGGAGACTCCTCAACGCTGATTGCTTCAGGCAATAGCGCAGCTTTGCCGCAATCTGATATCAGGGACTTTGATAAAACTTCTCTATAAACTGCAGCACTTATTAACGACGGCTCATTCAATAACTCCAGCATCTGTTTCAGTCGAGCCTCACTTTGGAAATGAAAAATTTTAAAAGTGCGTAACTTATCAGCAACTGCAGAAGTAACGCCAAAATTACTCTCCAGATTTTGTGCCAATGCTTCGGTGATAACATACTCTCCATGGCCCAGTAAACGGCAGGAGATTGGCGCAGGCAGTTCCCACTCTTTGGCAGTCCGCCATTCGTCCCAGTTTTCGGGGCGCTGGCGTGGCATAAAGAGTGGAATATTGCGTCCCGAGGGGTCGCAAGTAAAACGCAAACCATCGCCCTGGGGAAAGGGAGTGACTCCTTTGACACAAAAAGAGCAGAGGCGATAGAGGTGAAAGGCCAGCTTAGGGATATTGTAACGGCCATTTAGACCGGTGTGTTGACGCACATCAGCCGTATGATAAAATTCGTTAAAGGGGCTGTTGGTCAATTCCGCCCCGCGTTGCCTTCGCAGATCAGCCCATCCGCCGGGCATTGTGCCTGAAAACCGGCCTGCCATTGACGCAGGTTTTGGATCAAGGCCATGCCGTATACGGGCCAGCAGCCTGAACTCTTCAACCACTTTTCCTTCCCAACCCGCGATATCGCTGATGAGTTCCTCCAGCACACGCAAGGTTCCTTTCCGGCGGCGATAATAAATCGTTTTAGCCACATCAATGCGGCGACCGCGCTTGTTCAGTGCAGACATCAGCCGTGAAGCAACTAAATCGCCAAAATAGGGCACCGCCCAATCTTGACACAGCTCAATAAACTGGTCTTCCCAAAGGCGATCATGGCTGCGTCGCAAAATGGCAGCCTGTCCTGCCAGAATTTCAACCAAAGCACGCAAAATGCCCGGGTCTTCAGCTATTCCATCTTCGTGCCGGTAAATGCCGGGAATCATTTCCCACAGCTTCTCGGCAAAATATTGCTCAAAATTATCTTGCGCAAATTTAGTCACTTTCCAACTCCTTACAATGGAACGGGGTTTAAACCCCGTTCCTATTCAACAGAAGGCCGCCTTTTTCAAAATCAAGGTATGTGCCGGCCGGCGATTTGAGGGCATGGGTTGTCCAGGACCACTGGAGCCATAGAAATTTGAATATAATGTCTCGTACTGAAAGCGTCCCTTCAACAGACATGACCGCTTCAAAGACACGACTGCGAAACAGTGGTTTCCCGATGCCGATTCGTTCAGGCGATAGTAACCCTGTTTCGCTATCTATTAATGCTGTGCTTATTTTGTTCAATACATCATCTTCCATGTAGCTTTCGTCAATTTCCACATCAATTGACATGGTGATGGGAATGGGAATGGCCACGTCAACAGCAATTGGCGTTGTCGGATCGGACAATCGACGCAGCTTCTGACTTACATCTTTCTTGATGTTCTCGTCTCCAATATACCAGAGTTGAATGACTGGTCGTTGTTTTATCCCGTTCCAGCGCCATTCGGCAGTCACCGCCCTTACGCCGGACGCGCTGGCAGCAGCGGCCTCCATATCATCAATGGACACAGCCCGGCCAAGAAGTAATGCTGATTTTGGGGCGTAGTTTCGCAGCCCATCGGATGACTCAGCATCGTCACCCTCTATAGCAGCTATCGGGCTCTTTACGGACTTAAGCCCTTTAACAGGTTTGACCAGTTGCGTGATCGCACCGGCAGGTGGAGCCGCCTTGCCTGCTCCGTGTCGATAGGCAGCAACAATGTTGTCCACACCTGTAAGAAGCCGCGCTCCCCGCCTGCCATCGCCAAAAGTGACAATTGATTCCCCTTCATCATTTTGACGTACTATGTAAATCTGGTCCACATCTCCCGCACCATAGAAGCTTGTCGCTTCATTCCATAGCAGGCCATTAACGTATACCTTGAGCGTACTGGCAACGCCCTGTTCATTATCGGACGTGGGAGAGGATGTGTAAGTAAGGGGACTTTTTTTCAGAACAAAAAATTGATTGGCCAAAGAAGCATCCCCACTTCCTAAAACCTCTTTTTCCACTGTTTCACCACGGCTGGCTGTGACCACATTCCCGTAAAATGTAACAGGCATGGCAAGAGGTGTATTCCACCCTTCGTCCTGGTTTATGGTAAATTCACCTGTGCTGTAATCTATGGTACCGCCGACTTCATACCCGTTCTCGTTGTTGTCTTCCACCAGGAATTTGCCGGGTGCGGTGGCATCTTCGGGCTGTTCGATGCGTCCGCTGACAACGAGTTTGTCAGCAATAGCTATTGTCGTTTTGTCCGTAGTGGTCACGGTACCGCCCGAAACAAAGCCATAGTATAATATTATTTTTGTGGTGTGGTTGTCGTCCCAGTCGCTGTCAGTACCCTTGCGCGAACTGTCGTTTACGGATATGTCCAGCACAAGCTGCGTAGTCAGTACGGTTATTGCAGGTACAGCAACCGTGACATCATTGTTGTCACTGTCCTTGACTGTTGTGGTGGTTGCAGGGCTAACAGTCATCATTAGCTCTTTGTTTTCCATGACCTCAAACCAACGGTGCTTATCCTCCTTACCCAGAATGATATATTGCCCTGCTGTGATGCTCCGGTACAATCCATCAAGGATAATATTTGTACCGGAAATGACAGATGAATTGCCGGAAACAGCAATTTTCCACAGGCTGCCTTTTTGAGTTGCACGGGAGACCTGCACATCGGCAGGGCTGGTGTCGCCTGGTAGAGATAGAGCAGGGCTGAAATCCACTTGTTTGTATTTCTTTCCGTCTTCACCCTCTGTGTCAACAATGTCAGCGATAGTGCCGGTCTGGTTCAGGGCATTTGTGCTGCCAACCCGGATAAGAGCCAGATCATCCTTCTTCAGTGGGGTATCAGTCGTAAACAGGAGTTTGTCAAATGTTTCGGCAGCAGCGCTGCCAGTACTGCTTAATGTGTCTTGCTGAGGGGCATCTAGTGACCATTGGTTGTTGAGCGGATGGATAAGGGTTTCGGCGTCTAATTCAAAAACCTGCGGCGCTTCATCATCAAATGCAGAGGAACGAAAGGCGAGTTCTTCAGGCAATACAACCTGTTTGCGTCCCCCGGCCAGCGTTGCCAGTGAAACTGAAGCGGCTACAGCGGGTCGGGGAACATAGCCCAGAAGATTGACCAGCTTGCGCAAAGATGGTCTCAGTCGTGCTGTTCTCATGTAAACTTCATGGGCAATTACTTCATCATAAAAGGACTGTACATCAGACACGTAGGCCCACATCTCCAGAAGCATAATTCCAAAATCATCATCTCCCCGTGCGATCCAATGATATAAAGCCGGGTACTGCCGAATATTAGCCAGCATGGCCCGCCGGAATTCGGGAAAGCCCGTAATCTGACGCGGGATACTACTCAAGCCGGCAGCAATGTTGGGCTTTAAAGGATGCTCAAACTTATCACAACGACATCTGCTCATGCGCCACCTTCCATAATTAATTGCAAAGACCCCTGTGCCGGGTAAAGCGGGTCATTTTCTACTCGAATGACTTCATCTATACCAACTTCGAAAGTCAATTCGCTTAAGTTACGCCAATCAAACCAGCCGCGCCTTTTGATGGAAATGGCTTCGACAGCCCTCACACCTGGCACGGCCTGGACAACGCCCTCAAGCACAGACCTCCTGAGGGGCGTGCCGAAAGTAAAGTTATCTGCCGAGAAAAAACCCGGTTGCGTATTAATGCCTTTTATTTCTAATAATACAGCAAGTACTGCCTCTTTTACTTCGCTCTGGTAAGCAAATGGCTCTACACAAATCCTGATTTTCAGGTCAAGATCAGCATAACGCGGATCTGCCGCATATGCTTCGCGCCCGGCTTGACGAAAACGATCCAGTTGATCTGTCAGCTCTTGACGCTGTCCATCTGATACGGTGACTGCGCCAAGCGGATCAGGCGTAGCAAAAAGGGTAAGCCAACTGCCTGTCCAGCGGAATTTGGCCCCGGCACGCTGCACCCAGGTTAGACGCTCGGCTGCCTCGGCATAATCTTCCGGGCGCACAGCGCGATATGTGAGATAACGAAATGCTTCGGGAGCAAGTTGGCGCACCTCCGTTGGTGTTTCAGGGTCCTGGCCGCTATCAGCAGCAAGCGGATTAGATAGGCATTCGATGAAACTTAAGTTCTCGTCAAATTCAGTAATAACATCGGCAGGCACGTTGGTCAGACGACCATTGCCCAACCGATAGGTGGCTTGAAAAATAGCACCCTCTGCTGGCACCATCCCGAATTCTCCATCACCAAAGCGAATTGTGAATCCTTCATTAGAGGTGTAATCCACGTGCACAACCTCCTTGCCTGACCGCCAGTAACCGACTACTCTGTCCCACGAGCCATCTTCCAGGGTAAAGTCCTGATCTGAAGGTTGTGAGGAACTAACGCCGAGCAAAGAACGTCGCCATTCCCAGCCTGATTCCTGTTCTATCCAGTTAACGCCGTTAAGCTCAACTTCAGCAAGACGGATTTCAGGGCATGCAGTCTGTGGTGTTTTGCCTATCCAGGTCAGATTTTTTCCTTCCGGTTTGTCAAGTCCGGATAAAAACGTCTCAGCCTCTTTCTTACCTTTGTCCTCATCTTTTAATTCCGGAAGAATCAGACTGAATAAATAGGTAATCGACTCGTTTATTCCTTCACGTTCCACCGCCTGTTTCACTGATTCCGGCAGCGACATTGACGATGGATCAACTCCGATTATAAACCGATTGACAACTGTTCTCCCCGCGGTAGCCGGAACGATGTTGCAACGCACCTCAAGTTCAGTCATGTTCAACTCAAAAGGAAGCGCCTGTTCTTTCTCCCACTCAATCAGGGTGACATCTTCATTAAAGACGTTATCACGAGTCTCTTCCACATTGATAATGCGCACTAACCAGCGGCGTTCCGGATCGGCCGGATCTGTCGGTTCGGTTTTTAAAAAAACCCATTTACCATCGGGATTTTCAGGCGGATCATCAAAGGTGAGATTTGTTTCCTGATGGCCTTTTACAAAAAGTTCTGTTGCTCCGATATGCAGGCATATATCGTCTTCATCCCAGATGTGCGGTGTCAGCGCATTACGGACGGCTGCCACGTTAAATGACAGGTTGTTCACTGCGTCTGCCAGTCCACGACCAACCTCATAAAAGATCCTCTTTCCTTTGTCTGACAACGCCCATACATCAGCGCCGGCAAGCAAATCATCAGTCAGTCCGGTCTTTACAGTGACATCAAGCCAGGTTGTGGCGCTCAGTCCATTATGCATCTCATAATCAACCATGCGAGCGTGGCGTCTTAAAGAACGGCGCTGAGTAGCTGTTTCCAGATATGCCTCGCGGGCAATGCGGTCCTGGTAGTAGGCCAGTTCATCACCAAGGGCGCTCATCACTTCTACCAGCATGATGCCTATATCCGCTTCAAGCAGGTCTTTCCAATCAGGGTAGCGCAGGCTGGCAAAGTCAAGCAGTGCTCGGCGATAGCTCCAGAAATCACGGGCGCTATAATCCACAGGGAAATCAACCAAATCCTCAGACGGGCATGGAGGCTCTTTGGATTTACAGTCGAGATCGCTGGAGCAGTTGGCCTTGAAGCTGAAGGTAACGTCATTGAAGTAGCGATCTAAATTTGGGTTGTCGATTCTCATACGATAGAGTGAAAAGTCGCCGGGCACAGCAGTTGTCAGGCGCAGCACGTCACGGTTGTCCACTGTCAGCCACGTTGGAGAGTTGATGACAGACACTTCGGGCAGTCCTTCGCCTCCTGTAGAGCTGTAGATGCGGATCTGATCAAGAGCCACTGTTCCAACAATATCCTCTGCCTGTGGTGGATTGTCATGTTGGAAGAAAAATACATCCAGCGTCTTTTGATCTTCGTAAACATAAACAAAGTCAATGCCGGTGACACTGTTTTGATTAAGCAGTTCTTGCAATCGGTCAGGCACTGTCATTACAGGGTTACCTCCAGATTCAGATAGCGTCGCTCCTGTCGCGCCTTTAGCACGTAGGCAATTTTAATTTCCAACACTTCATCCTTTGCTTCAGCATTGACCTGTGAAACGTCGATCAAATTTCCCAGCCATTTTTCAAGGGCCTGATAAACAGTAACCTGGGTCAGACTGGCTGACACCTCGCTGTTTGGGGCAAAGACCATACGCCGTATACCGCAGCCAAAGTCGGGACGATTGATGCGTTCTCCGGGGTTTGTAAACAACACCTGTTTGATCATTTGCTCCACATGTTCAGCATAGTTTTCTTCAACAGACAGCCGGCCAAGACCTTTGTCTATGCCGATGGGATAATGTATGCTTGTGAATGATTCAGGCATCTTAAGTCTCCTTTCTTACAGACTCGACATTTTCTGCTGAGTATTAGCAATCATCACAGGCCCCTGCGGAAGCTGAGCAGCGCTCAGGCACAGGCCGACGCTTGACTGGCTGATCGTTGGATTTCCATTAACTTTCACCCTTGTGTCAGGTACGATCCACTGCACGGTCACACAGGGACTGGGTATGGGAACTGCGGCCGGAATCTGAAAAGGGCAGCCGCTGATAATAAACGTATCTGCAATTGTGGCAATAAAACCGTTGTCAGCCATTGCCCTGGTATTGGTTGTGACAATCTGCACCATGCCGCCGTGTGGACACTGTAAACTGGAATTTATAGTTATTGATTTTCCGGCCATTACATCACCTCTAAAGCACCGTTATTTACTTTAAATGAAGTGTCTGCCACTTCCGCCTTTGTACTCCCCTTTTCACTGACTACTCCTGCACTTCCTACCGTATGGGTTGCTCCCCCACTTTCAGCAACAACATCGGAATTAATGGTCAACTTAGACCCGCCGCTATTTTCCAAATAGACTTCATCGGCGCTGTCGTCTATTCGCAGTGTAACTGATTCGGTCTTCCAGAGTTTCAGGTTAGCATCAGAATCATCGGGCAATTCATTGTCAGCCCAGAAACAGCCTGTCCAGATCGGATAGGAAGGATCGCCAGCCTCAAACTCAATCCATACGCCGGTTTCCGGTTCCGGCAGACAGTAGAATCCGACACCATTTCCAGCATAGGGTACACAGGGCATGGCCCAAATCTCTAAATCTCCCAAAACGGCTGGTACTCTGACTTTGATTCTGCCGCGAGAAGTCGGATCGCTGTTGTCCACTGCAAGACCTCTATATTTACCAAAATAACGATTACGTATCCAATCAACCAGGAGTTCATTAAGGTTATTTTCCAAGTTATCCTCCCCAGCCATTACAAACTAATTCCAATTCCATGCGATGCTCCGTTGCATTAATAGAGTGCCTTACTCCTGCAACATAATATTTTCCACTAAAACGGCTGCCAGCGCCGCGTAGTTCTAAAACGGTATGAGCTCTTACCAGTGCTCCTGAATTTTCTAAAGTTGTTTGGCAGTTTGCACGAATAAACCAATCAGCTTCGATAAGCGCTGCTTCGCCTCGTGCCTGCATATCACCGGCATCATCAGCAGGTGCAGATAGATGAACTGAACGAATGTCGCCGGTAATTGCGTTTAAACCACGATCTCCCAAGACGGATTGTGGCGTTTGATTAACAGCGACATCCATATCTGTTTTTGAATTAAGATCAAGCTGTTTCCCTTCCATACTGGTTGGACGCTCAACATCCCATTCAATATCAAGTGATGCTAAATTGGGGGAATCCAAATTAATTACCAGCTCCGCAGAAATACTGCCTTCTAATGGCGGACGTTTAAAATGGGCAGTCTCGGTTCCAAACTCATCAGATGTTACCCAAAAATGAAACCCATTACGACGAGCCAGACGACGAATAAAACCGAGATCGCTTTCGCGCTGTATGAGTACATGTTTATTCTCAAAATGACCGGCGGAAGTAATTTGTACATCCGGTGTGTAACCATAATTACCCAGGATGCTTTGCACAGCTTCGCTATCTTTTACATCAGACCAAACAACAGATTTAGTAACTCGATCCATGATAATAGAAGTATCTGATCCTCTTATTTCAACCCATGACCCGGCTCCACCGTGTTCAAAATGAATATTCTGACCGTGCACAGGACCTTTAACGAGACAGTGCGTTGAGTCACCCAAAGGGACTAAAATAGAGAGTTCTGAACCCGCATCCAACCGACCATCAATAAGCAATGGCAGATCACCTTCACTGATATCCAGCTCATAGCGGATACTGAAAGTGGTGGTTTCGCCCATGCGTTCGGAAATCTCAACAGTGGACGCCTGTGCCAATTCCTCATCACTACTGCCGTTTACGGCAATTGCAATTCCTAATCCCATTTTTATGACCTTTTTCTTGGAATTGCGATTTCCTGAGCCTCAGTTAATGCTTCAGGTAACATCACGTCATTCATTTCACAAATACGCCAATATCCTGCTGAATCGTCAAGATATTTCAGCGCCAGGTGATCAAGCCTTTGCCCTTGTTTCATTATGTGCAAACCCAATGCAGTCTGATCAGGTGCTGGTGGCGCTGGAACAACAACTACTGTACGTTCTCTTCGGTCAGCAACTTTATAGGTTTCTAATTTTTCGTAGCGACTTTTTTTATCAAACATCCTTATCTCCTAAAAAGGTAACATGCTTAATATTGATTCGGCACTGTTGGCTAAATTAGTTCGTGCTAAAACTTCTCTTTGTCCTCTTGTAAACTTGTATGCTGCAACGGCCATTTCCTCACTGGCGCTTAGTTTTCTGCCAAGCTTTTTAAAAACCTGATCCGGCAGTACCTGTAAGCCTACAGTTACACTCGCTCGAATAGGGTACAAACTAGGTGAAAAGGCTTGTTCTTTCACCGAAAAACTCGTTAGCCTTACCGGTAAAATACGTCCCGGTCCCCAAATAAAGAGAACAATTGGCACGCTACCTCTGGGCACCGCGTCTCCGGATCCAAATAGAGCGGGCATCAAATCGCCAAGCAGGCTGTCGCCAACAGGATAGAGCAGCATTTCAAGAGCCGAGATGCGATCAGCAATGCCAGAGACGACAGCAACAGGATGTTTATCCGATTCTTCCAGCGCGTCAGTAGCGTCTATTTCCAGAGTTAAATCAAACTTTTCACCAGGATCGAAAGGTTCTGCTGTGGTTTCTTCTCCCCATCGCCCTCCGAATTCAGACTCTGCTGATGAAGGTGTTAAATCGCGCTTAATTGTTTCCGGATTATATTGAAACACAATGATATTGGGAACCGGTCCCAGAAATTCCTCTGAGAGTTTTACAAATGCCCCTTTTAGAAGTTTGGGACTGCGGGTGTATCCGTTTGGCATAAATTATTTTCCCATATTATTATTTTGTTTAGATTGTGAAAATTGTTTCCATACAATCAGTCGTTATTCGTTTTTTATCACGTATCTACCTCAATTCCCTTTCTTCTGAAACTCAGTCTTTCTAACCATCTCCTAACAATCGCTCCATACGTTTAGGTGTCGGTAGCTTTGTTGTTAGTGACTCCTTAAAGTTATTAAGAGCCTCTTTTTCCTCTTCCAAGAGTCCCTCGGTGATCGAATATTTAGACATGGAGTTTATTAGCACAATCAGTTTATCAAGAACATTCTGTGCACACTTAATTATTTCTGCTCCCTTCTGCTCACGTTCATTAAATTGCGACCATCCTATCGAGGTATACTCCAGCATACGCACTTCAAGCCACTGGTATTCTTTATAAAAACTTAAATACTTGTTCCAGCATTGTTCTTCAATATCGGGAATATTGCTAAACTCATCAACCTTTGCTCTAACATTATCTTTAATCTCAATAATAGTCATGGCAACTCCCTCACCGATTTCCTCAGTACCTTCCTCTTCTCCTATAGCATGTGGCTCTACCATTATTCCGCTTATATATCCGCTTGAAACATCAAAGGAGAATTCTATCAATTCAGCAACAGTTGCTTCTATTTTATCTTCTGTTACTTGTGTAAAAAAATTCCACGACTTAACATAATCGCCGGTCACGAGATCACCAAAGAAATCACCTGTTTTCTTGGCCAGCTTTTTAATTTTTCTTCCAAACATTTTTCCAAGTGTTATATCTACGATCGCCTGCAATGCAATATCTACGAATTTCAAGATGGCTTGAGATATTCCACTTTTGATAACATTGGAAAGCTCTTGAGTAGCATGGTACTGCCTGTACCAGACATCCTTCCAAACTGCCTGCTCTTCCGGAGTATAGTCATCCAAGTTTCTACGACCATGCTCGCTAAGATACGATTCAAGTGCTGTATCATATTTTTTTCGAGCATTAATAATTTCTTTTGCTACACCATCAGCAAAGGCGTGTGACAATTTGCTTGTTATTAATAAAGCTTTTCCATACGGATGTTTCGCAATAATTGTTTCACCCATGCTAATAATTATATCATTAGCGAACTCTTTTGCTGCTTCCTTTACAGCACCAGGGATAGGGCTTTCTTCTTTGTTTCCCGCTTTTTCAGAGTCGTTATTATCATTTTCCTTGCGGTGAATTACTAAATTTTTGTTATAACTGTCAGTATTTGTGACATTGTTTGTTTGTATGACATGGGTTAGTTCATGCGCCAACAACCTCCTTCCCTCAACTGTTCCTGGCGCATACTCCCCTGATCCAAATGTAATATCGCGTCCCACTGTAAAAGCCAGCGCATTCATTGTTCCTGCTGCTTCAGCAGAATTGCTGTCGGTATGCACCCGTACCCTGCTGAAATCATGACCAAAACGCGGTTCAAAAAAAGTACGGGTAGAAGCGGGAAGAGGTTGGCCACTGCTCCTGCTATTGTTGATACGTGCTTCCAGCTTCGTGCGTACTTCAGAAATCTGGCCAAAACCCGCATTTGTCCTAAGGATTACTTCTCGTCCCTCCTGCTCAGCATGAGGGTGCATTGCAGTCTCCGATGTACATATCACCTGCTCCGCCACCCGATCCGCTTCCTGTTCATATTTGTCATTTGGAGAACTAACGTTGAGTTTGGTTTGTATGGCATTTGATCCATAGCGGCCCAATATCCCGTGATTGCCAACAATGTCTTGTGTCTGCAAATACGGATGATGGTTCATCCGGACAGACTCTTTCAATTTCGCAGAGCGTCGGACTATACTCTGTTGAACATTTTGTTTATTTTGAGTTGCTTGCTTCTGCATTAAATCAAGCCTTTCAAGATTGCTTCAGAAATTATTTTTGCCATCTCACTTTTTGATATCCCAACCGGCACATTCACTTTTAAGTCAAGTGACTCTAAATGGTTATCCCTCTGCTGGTCAGTAAATCCGGCAGCAACACGACGAGCCACTTCCTGGCCCAGAACACGGCCTTCGTTTTCGTTATATCCCGTTACCCGCAAAACCAATTCGTCGATTTCAACCATTGGCTTAGTCATGCTTAAGCAGCCTTTCTCGTTCACGTCCACTTAAAGTACGGCCTTCTTTCATCAGTTCCCGGTCCAAGCCACGCAGCATATGTGTCATGGCAAGTGGTTTATTATTTTGTTTAGCAGCAAACATTGCTGAGAGCACGGCAAATTTTATTTGGGCACCAGTCAGTTCCACATCAGTAGCTAAAACTTCCAGGTTGCCTTTTAGATTTTCCAAGTGTTCCTTTTTTATTAATTTACCAGTAACTTTAGTCCAGATTATTTTGCGCTGTCTGGCATCCGGCTTGGGTAATTCCAATACATAACGTAAACGGCGGATAAATGCTGTGTCTATATTTTCCTTTTTGTTGGAGGAAAGCACGGCTATACCCTGGTAATTTTCAATAGCTTGCAGTAAATAATTAGTATCAGTGTTTGCAAACCGGTCATGAGCATCCTTCACTTCAGTACGCTTGCCAAATAGTGCATCCGCTTCGTCAAATAATAAAACAATATCCAGATGTTCGGCACGGGAGAGGATACGTTCTAAATTTTGAGATGTTTCTCCGACATACTTGCTAACAACGGCTGAGAGATCAATGCGAAACAAGTCAAGCCCCAGGTCGGCCGCAATAACCTGTGCTGCCATTGTTTTTCCTGTGCCGGGGGGACCGCTAAACAGTGCGATAAGACCTCGTCCCTGGGGAAATAACCGGCGCGCATTATCCTGTTCCCAGAACTGCTTTCTCTCTTTGGCTTCAAAAATAAAATCTTCAAGCGCTTCGCACAAAAATTTTGGCAGCACCAAATCATCCCATTCAAAAGGACATTCAAGCAACTGCGCCAATTCTCCCAATTTGTATCGGGCAGACTCGCGAATCACATCAGATGCTTCCGTTAATATTTGAACATCGCGTTCCGCCAGTGCATTAATGTCCCCAATACTCATTCGGTGTTGTGATACCAGCTTGTTCAGTTCTTCTTTGTCCCAGGTTTGAGAAACGGGGACGAATCTTTTTAATAGTTCTTGTTGCTCAGAAATCAGAAGTTCAGGCATCTCAATAAAGGAATTGATAATTCCATTAACCGGTGTCGGTTTTTGGTTTTTTTCACAAATCATAAATTGTATGGGAACATTTAAAATGCCTTGCGTCCAGGTCTGTCTTAATGCTTTCTCGCCATACCAGGCTATTCCACAATTATCTAATAAAGCTTGCCGCTGAGCACGGACAAAAACCTGATACCAATCTTTTGCCAGGTCTGAATCAATTGTGAGTAGTCGCATTTTAAATTTGGCACAAATTATCGCAGCCAGGGTTCGTCGCCCGCTGCCAGGCGGTCCAACAATAATGAATCTTACGCGTTTAGTTTTGTTTTTCAAAATCCTCTTGAGAAAATCTGTAGTGTTATTCACCGGCCAATTTTTTAACGGTGGTTGCGGAAGATGAAACATGGCAATATCTGCGAGTGATTCATCCAGGCCTTCATGACCAACTAACCACTGTGCAATAAAAGGATCACATTTAAGTAAGTAAGGTTCTCCCGGTGCTGCCTCCTTTTCAATAATTAATTCCCATCTTAACAATGAAGAATCTGTCTTCAACAGGCTGTTATGACCATAACCAAAAAGCCGTAAAGCTAATTCTTCAGTGGCATATCCTCTGGCTGCATGATCATGCAGGTAAGCATAAATACGAGCCAATGAAGGATCGAGTTTTATCGCCAAACATAGTTGAAATAGATCAGCCTCTTCTTGATTTAGCTCAAAAGTCTGGTATAATTTTGCAAAACGTGAATTCTTCTCAGCAGCTATTTTTGCTTCAATTTCTACAAGTTCCCGGTTCAAATGTTTGACATTATCATCGGATGCATACCAGGCAAACTCAGCTTCCTGCGAATCACGGTTTTCGAGATATGTGTCAATTTCCGGATGGGTCACCGCCAACTGCCCGCCGGAGTCACCCTCTTCCCGCCATAGTTTCCTCAGCCAGGCGATACGTCTTTTAGCGCGCAAACGGATACGCAGGAGGACTAACTCCAATATTGGCTCTGATTTAAGCTTATCTGAATCTTGAATAACTTTTTGAACATGCGCATAACTTATCATGGATATTCGATCCATTCGGGTGAAGACTCAACACCATTTACAAATACTCGTATTGGATAAAATTTGCCTGATTCAAAGGCATTTCCATCGGCATCAACATTTGGCAAACGCACTTCTAATGTTAAAGGGCCTGTTACTTTAAATTCACCCGGGTTTAATGCTCCCATTGTTTTTGACTCTAATTTAGCGTTTCCGAAATATGCTAAAACAGCCTCAGGAGAAATATCCGTATGTTGGAAAGTGTAGCCCGTAATTATAGAAACATTATTTGCGTCTAACGCACCGATACTGTCAATACGCGGCGAAATAGCAAAGGGACATTGATTGGATAAATGTTCGATATCGCGTCCCGTTCCATTTGGAAGTACAATTTGCTTAATAACTTTTGCAACGGCTGAATATATACCGGGGAGCACTGCTGTACCACCTGCGCTCAGTGTTTCTCTAATAACGGCATTCAAACCATCTTTAGTAACAACTATTTGCCACCAGGTTGAATCAACTTCTTGAGGATCATCCCAACGTTCATTTTTAAGCAAGAGTGTGGTAGTTCCGACTTTGAGTCCGGAGCCAATAAAAGAAATTTTGTGATCTATTGGCAGAGGGTCCGGCAGGGGTGTTTTTGCTGGTAGCGCTTGAGCCGGTCGTAGTTCTACTTCTCGCGGATCTGCTTCACCTGGTATTATGAAAGACAGGGTATTTTTACTGCTATCAATTCGAGGTGCTCCCTCAACAAATGTCTGCACGCCATACGTTAGTACACGGCTACTGCGAGATTGTATTTTCTCCGGTTCCAGCAGCACCACGGATACTTGATAATAAGCGGCAAGACGAGGAGGTTTGTTACCGGCTGACCAATAATTCATTGCTTCATTATGTGCAATCGGCTGTAATACAATTCGGAGTCGGTTATCATTACCTTGTAGATCAGAAGGAAAAACCGTGTTATTAGTTTCTGATAAATCAACTATTGCTGTAGAATCATCAATTATTGGATAATCATGCAAAGCCTTGATGGCAATTCCCATCATTTTTTGCTCTTTATAAGTGCCTGTTTCATCTTCAGTACTATGCGCCGTTAACTGATAAAAAAGATTTAATCCCATAGGAACGAAACGAACAGGTGGTATATCATTCCCAGGAGCCGGCAAATTTTTGTACTGGTTATCCTCTGATATATGATAAAGATAAAGTCCTACTGCATCAATATTTAATTCATCCGGAGGCTGTGGCGAAATTGTAGGGCTTGTGCCCATTGTGGACCATATGTCCGAAGCCATAAAATAATATTTAAGTAAATTTGCAAGTGCTTTAGTTACCGATGACAAATCTAGTAATGCCATAATTATATTTGTCCCATACCAAATTTTACTTTGAGACCGGAAAGTGTTCCGGATCGCTTTTGTTGTAATTTCGAAGAAGTAGAGCGCTCTTTTTTTGGTAATTGTATTTGCTTATTTTTTTCTTTTGGTGTTTGCACGACTTCAACTTTTAAATTGCCGATAATCAGACGCTTCTCTTTTTGTTTTTTTTCAAAAACAAATGACGGATGTTTATTCAGGGGCGCTTTTGGGCGTATTTCCGATACCATTTGGTCATTTTTTTTATGTGGTTTTATGTTATTTTTTGATTCCAATCTAGCTGGTTTGACTTCTTTTTTTATTAAGATTGTTGGCTGTATTGGTTTATCTGACGATTGGTATGGTTCCCGGATTTTCTCTTTCTTTTTTGAAGTCGTTTCCTTTAAAGCAGGGTTTTTTTCATGTTTGTTATCAGGTTCAATAGAAAGAGGTTTTACCAATTCCATGATTTCGGAGGTATGAATTTTTTCTATGATTTTTTCACTTTTTTCAATAACCTGTTCTTTAACTTCAAGAGGTTTTTCAGTCAGCGGTTTTTCAGTTCTTAAAGCATTTGATTTTATTTTAGACGGTGTTAGTGAAACATTCCTCTCTGGCGAAATTGATGTAAGATTCTTTTGTCGTACAGGAAATATTCTATCGGATTTTGGGGCATCTGATTTTTCCAGTGCATGATCATTTTTATTAATAGCTGGAAAGTCATTTTTAGGATATTGCTCTTTTTTAAAGGGCATTGTTTTTTCTAATGGAGAAGTGGTTGACTCAATAGAGCTTGTCGGCGTTGCCGGTTCTGTAAAATCGCCTCCTTCTTCAAAAGGATTTAATCTGTTTTCAGCATTTTTTTTAACAGGCCAGGATTGTATGTTTGGCTTGATTGCAGCCGCTTCAGTTATTCCAGCGGCGCGGGATACTATTTGTGACAAATAATTTCTCATAGTATTTCCTATCTACAAACCAAGTTCTGACTCTACAAGATTTACATATGTTCGCCGTATACTTCTTGGGAGTTCAAGAATTTCATTTAAACTCCAGCCATATGCTCCAGCCAATCTGTGGACTTCATAAGCAAGCTGCCGTTGTTCCTGTTTCAGTGAAGATAGTAAGAAATGCTGAATGTCAAAATGAATCAATTGATGCTCGTTACATTCGGGACAATGAGCATCCATATTCAAATCCACCAAAGGCGCCAACTCTTGCATAATATCCTGTAATGACTCTTTTTCTCCTGTTGGATCACCTTTCAAAACACAACGTTTCAGTAATTCTTTTTCCGCATCTTCAGGTGTCATTCCCAAAACCGCGCATTCATCTTCCCCTTCAGGCAGACGGAAACAACATCCATTCGGCAGCTTGAATAATCCTCCCTGCTTTTTTTCTATTTGAATCGCACTTACTTCTCCTGAATTGAAAGAATCAAGCAATTGTTCAAGGGAAAAATCTATATCAAATGGCTTTTTACAGTTTTCACAATTAACAGTGCTTTCTACACGTGAACCATATATCTGAATATAGATTGCAGTTAAAAGGCGATCTCTGTCTGCTGACGTCAAATTAACGGCATACCCAGGGCCAACAGTAGTGCCTGGCGCGTTAACAAGAAGGCGGTCAAGCAATCTGATCGCAGACAATATCCCCGTGCCATTTACAGATTGCTCATCAAACCCGACTATCTCCCGTACACATGCCCATGAACTGCCATCAACAAAGTTTAAGGGTATTTGCTCAAGTGACATCTTTTAATGTTTGCTGTATTAGGAACGTGTACGAAATAACTTCCGCAACTATGCATCACAGCTTCAGGCCGCCTTTGCCAAATCTCAAATCCAGCCTCAAATCCCAAAAATCTTGCAATAGCTCGCTATTCCATCAACTTTTGTGATCTGAGGCTGAATTTGAGCTTGGGCAAATTCGACCCAAATCTGTGCGCCTACTTGGGGAAGTTAATTCGTCCACGTTCCTTACTTCATCCTTGAAAATTACTCGCCGGAACATCAGGTTTCAGCAGGTTCAGGGACATCAGTATCTCTTTCCCATCCCTCATTCTGCAGGACTAACGTTTCTATAGCGATTGCGTTTGCATTAGAGTCGAGTTCAGGAAGAGCTTGAAACTCTGAGACCCAACAGCGATAAACTTTATAAGCTTTTGCAACAGTGCCTTGCTCATTCAGAAGTTCAATAATGATATCTTTCCTGAAATTCTTTAATGAGATTGCAGCATCACCATCGGTGTTAAAGATAAGCTTGGCCCATGCCTCAAAATCCGGATCATGAGTAACACCGCGTTCGAGTGTGACGGGTTCGAATTTCCATGCACTTGGCGAGACACGTGAAGTGCTTGGATCGCCTCCTTCACGATGGGTAACAGGTTCCGTCGACTGCTTCAGTGGGGTGATTTTACTGACTCCGGCCACATATTTGCCGTCCCACTTAATCCTGAACTTAAAATTTTTGTATGGATCAAACCGGTGTGTATTTACGCTGAATTGTGCCATGAAATTCTCCTTTAAACTTCAATTTGTCCGGCCATCTGCTGTAGATAGAGTATTAAAAACAATGCCGGTTAAAGTGGGGCAAA
>Ga0255431_1002_pt1 | contig 64520 bp, 60 predicted proteins | sample ANMaggSeSYBR02J5_FD_182633 | JGI IMG/M metagenome (GOLD analysis project Ga0255431, IMG submission 182633) | Sediment cell enrichment communities from methane seep in Santa Monica Basin, California, United Staets - ANME aggregate JGI... | ecosystem: Environmental > Aquatic > Marine > Cold seeps >... | reverse complement strand
CATCGTTTTTTGAATAATCAAGGTCATCATCATTAAAGCGTTGAGTCCATCCAATCTGAAAAGAGCGACCCCAATTAGCAAAAAAATTATACCCCTGAACAGGAGTAACTACCATCCCAACTTTCGGCTGCCAGATATTACCGTAGTCTGCCATATCAGACTTTGTGTTGTTTTTTTCAAAATCTCCATCAAAACGGTCAACACGAAGAGCGCCTGTCAACCGTAACCACCTGTTTACTTTGGTGTCAGCCGCGATATAAGTTCCCAAAAACCACTGCTGATAATCATAGTCCCTAAAGATTCCATCAGCTCGCCGTACACAGTCATTGGTATTCCAACGCTGATATATACTATCTTGATACTGATAATCTACGCCCCATGTGAGTTTAAGATTTTCGACACCCCAATCGGCCGTTTCATAGGTGAGTGTAGAAATAGCGCCAGATTGCCTTTCATCAGTGAATCTTTCCTGCTGATCACTGGTTGGTTTGAATTGTACCCAGCGTGACCGCTCCAGATCCTGAGTATAAACTTTAAAAGAATAATGAAGCCTGTCGGTAAAATCATAATCCGCGTGCAAACTGATCTGGCGATTTTCTTGCACTCCCCCATCTGTTCTGGAGAATTCCTGCATTTGCTCAGGATTATCATTAAACTGTTCTTTAGTCAGATAACCTGCTGAATTTGCATCCATATCAAAAAATCTGGCAATAGCCCCTACGCTTAACCTGTCATCGTCGGTGGTATAAAACCATTTGCCAGACACCGCCCCTTTTTTCACATCAGAATGGTCTCTATAGCCGTCTGTTCGGCGGTAGCCCACAAAATAGGTTTGGGAAAAACCGTCTTTTTCTCTGGCAATGATGGCATCGCCTTCGCTGGTCTGGAAACTGCCGTGAAGAAGTTTAACTTTGGAATAATTTCCACCCTGTTTGGTAAACACATTTACATTACCGGCAATGTTATTTAATCCATAACGCGGGTCAAATGTTCCTTTAACAAGTTCGATCCGTTCCAATTCAAACGGAAAGAATGGCCGCAAGTCCATATATCCGCTTGACAGGTTATTGGGAATACCGTCCACATACAGGCCCACAGAGTCACCCTTATTCGGATCAAAACCCCTTATGGCTACACTGCCGTGAATTACGCCCTGGTTCCAGTCTTGATAATATACTCCCGGAAGTTTTTTCAGTGCCTGCATGGAAAAATCAACATTTTCATTTTCAAGCTGTTCTGTGCCAATCACATCAACAGAGCCGGGAGAATCCGCGGTAGTTAAATAACCCGCCTTTTCGGATACTGTAACTGTACCAATTTTCATATAAACCCTGCTTTGTTCTTCCTCTGTTTCAACAGACATCGGTTCATCTCCGAAAACAGGGGACACGAACAACATGGCAATTACGAATATTGGTAAAAAAAGTGTGCTGAGCTTCATTTTGCTCTTCAATTTTTTCATCTGACTTTCTCCTTTTGTTGTACTTTTTTTGAAAAAGTGTTTATCTGAAACCATTTTTATGACCTCAGATGCTATTACATCAGCTCAAAAGCAATCGTAAGCTCTAGGGGAATCTCACCTTTGAAAAGATGCTGGGGTGGTCTTGGAAACGGGGCCGCGGCATGAATGGCCATGAGCGCTGCTTTGTCCAGGGATTTTTGCCTGGAACTCTTTATAATCTCAATATTTAAAACCTCTCCCTGGGGAGTAATCACAAACCGCACGGTTACGAATCCCTCTATCTGTCTGGCTTTGGCGGTTTCAGGATATTTCTTATGTCTTTCTATTTTGAGCCTCACCATCTCAAGGTAGTTAGCCTCGGCATCGCCGGAATCTATTAATTCTCCAGGGTTCCAGTCAGCAACATTAAGGCCCGGGGTATCCGGAATATCCGGCATGCCGATTCCTTCCATAAGACTATCCGGCAGATTTTTATCAACGGGCTCTACCTTTATCGGCTTAAAAGAAAGAGTGCGCCGGGTTACCTTGAGTCTCTTTACGTCTTCCGGCTTTATCTCCTTTGGCCTGTGGCGTGGCCTGGGAATAGATCTTGCGGACGGTTTGGACACGTTCTGCAAGGTCATCTCAATATAGCTCAATGCATCTGACCTGTAGATCCCGGATACATGCATGAGTATAAGAAAATGGATAGCGAGAGAGACTCCCACTAAACCGCGAAAAAGCCGGTTGGGTTTTTTCTTATGCATAGTTTTCTGAACCTAAAACTCTTTCTCTGTCGCCAGGCAAAGTCTCCCTGCTCCCGCTGCCTTGACCACGTCCATAACTTTTACGGCCTTGTTCAGGATTACTGCCCGATCTGCTCTGATAACGACCAGCTTGTTCTTGTTTTGACCGATCATTTTTTTAATCCCGTTAAAAAGTTCGGCAAGAGAAACTTCCTCTGTTCCGAGAAATGATCTTCCTTGCTGATCTACAAAGACGGTAATTACTTTCTCGGTTTGAGGGGCAGCCGCCTTAGCCTGGGGAAGTTTGATCTTGATCCCTTCATCAACCATAAAATTGGTTGTAAGAAGAAAATAAATTAAAAGAAGAAACACGATGTCAATCAGCGATGTCAGAGGCATCTGCACTTGATAGCGCTGCCTTGTTTTGCGGTGAACCAGCATGATAACATTCCTTTTTTCTTAAATTTCAGGCACCAGAATTTTCGGTTTTAAGCCCTTTCCTTTTTCCTACGGCCTTGATAAAGGTGACGGTTCCGTCCTGAAGCTGGGTCTCATAATCGTCCACACGGGAAATCAGATAACTGTGAGCCACCATTGCAGGAAGCGCCACTGACAGGCCCAAGGCTGTGGTCATCATGGCCTCCCAAATCCCTCCGGCGAGAACAGCGGCATTTACCTTGCCGCCCATCTGCTGAATCACCATGAATGCCTTCATCATGCCGACAACCGTTCCGAGCAGACCGAGCAACGGAGCGATATTCGCGATAGTAGCGAGCGCCTGAAGATATCGGGAAAGTTCCCTGACCTCTCTTTCTGTTGAATTTATGATAACTGTTTCTAATGTTTCGTGATCTTGCTCTGCGACCTCAATGGCCTCAACCAGAACCCTGCCCATAGGCGATTTGCTTTCTATTGCCAGCTCAAGTGCTTTGGCAGAGTTACCGTTTCTTACATGCTTAGCTATCTCTCTTACCAACCCATCGCCGCGAATGCGCACCCGTGCAAAACAGATGACCCTTTCCACGAAAACAGCCAGGGCCACCACCGAGCAAAGGATAATGGGGTATACTAAGATGCCTCCCTTTGCAAAAAAATCAAACATATTATTATCTCCCTTCTTTTTTCCACCTTCTCTACCCTACCCTCTCATCTTCTTCCTCTCACCTTCTCATCTTCTTCACTTCCTACCTTCTCATCTTCTTCACTTTCCGACCTTCTCATCTTCTTCACTTTCCGACTTTCCCACCTGCTCACCTGCTTCCTCTCCCACCTTCTCACCCTCCACTTCCCAAATATCCGCTTCTCCATCAAAATTCAAATCCTTCGCGCGCTTCACCAGGGCCTCCGCCTCATCGTACTCTTCCCACAAATCCGGTTTTCCGTCGGCATTTGTGTCTTCCTCGACTCTAACAAGATTCCCTTTTTCATAGTGGTACCAAGTGTCTATACAATTGTCGTGATTATTGTCTTTTTCCGCACGAATTGCCTTTTCAGCATCATTGTAGAACCAGGTAATTGTGAAACTGCCGGCGCCTTCTTCGTCTTCTTCGCTTCTAATAAGTTTTCCTTCAGCATTATAGTGCTCTTTCATGTCCGGCTTTCCATTACCGTCTTCATCAATCTCTTTGAGCCTTAAGACTCCTTCTTTATAGCAGTAACGCCCCTCCGGTTTTCCGTCCAGATCTGTATCCAGTTCCATGACCATGGACCAGGGGGATTTGTCAAACCACTGTGTGATTTCAAATCGGCCGTCATTGTCTTTATCTCTGATGAGCTTCTGTTTTTTTTCATTTTTAAAGAAGATCTTTAAACCGATTGTTCCATCGCCTTCATCGTCTTTTTCTATTCTAAAAAGCTTGCCGTCTTGATAGTATTCCCAGGTGTCAAGCTTTCCGTTCAAATTGGTGTCACTTTCCACCTTCTCCCTTTCTTCCCTGTCATTGAAATAGATCGTAACATCGGCTTTTCCATTTTTGTTGTTGTCATGGGTCTGGCGAAAGACCTTACCTTGTTTAAATGTTGTCTCGGTCTCTTTGAATCCATCCCCATCTGCATCATAGAGTTCTTTTGCAGGCACACCATTGCTGTATGTTCTGATCCTGTCGATTATGCCTGTGTATCTTGTGTCTTCTTCAGTCTTTTCAACAATCCCTTCGGCATCAAAGTAAACAAATACGTCTTTTTTCTCATCAAAGTTGGTGTCCTTTTCCTGATAGTGCGGTTTTCCATTTTCAAACCATGTTATGATGTCAAACCGGTCGTCTGCATTGGCATCTTTTTGCTGTTTAACCGGTTCACCGTTTTCGAATTGTGTTACAATCTCAAATCTGCCATCCTGATCCAGATCTTTTTTCTGTTCACACAACATACCTTCGCGATACGTCCTGACAACTTCCATGCTGCCGTCCCGGTCAAGATCATGCAGACTCTTTTTGGGAAGGCCATTGGTGTCAAAAAAGGTCTTTCTTTCGATTTGACCATCTCCGTCATTATCCGTGCGTCTTTCAAGCGGTTTATCATCCCGATACGTCTGCCAAATATTTACTTTGCCGTCGCCATCCGTATCTTTGGTAGAACGAGAAAGCTTTCCCTGTTCAAAATAATAAATGCTGTCAAACTGACCGTCTGCTGAGGTATCCTTTTGCATCTTCAACGGCCTTTCCTCAGAATCAAACTGAACAATCTGGTTGATACGGCCGGTATCTATTGAAGCCCTTTCATGTCGAATCCTTTTTCCTGCCTCAAAATAGTCCCATATGTCGATTTTTTGGTCATAATTCGTGTCTCTTTCAACACGCTTGATCTGTTCATCCTCATAGTGCTGAAATCGATCCATGATTTCATCTGCATTGCTGTCAGACTCCAGCCTGATGAGTTTGCCACGCTTGTCAAAACAGGCAATCTGATCAATCTTGCCGTCCTCATCAGTATCCCGCCTGACAATATCTTCCTTTGCCCATATCTGTCCGGGCAAAAACGTTATGCAAAAAACAGGAATGATAAGCATGATAAGAAAGAGAATAAGATAGTGTGTAATCAAACGACTCGTAATTTGCATAATTTTGCAGGCCTTATCTATAAAAAAACATTAATTTGTCCACTAATTTCACGAATCAGCACTAATTATTAGTTTCTATTTAGTGTAAATTCGTGTAATTAGTGGACGAAGAACAAAAAAAAAGCCACAGAGACTCCCAAAAAGCTTTTTGCTTTTAAGGGCCTTCATGGCCTTGTTTTATTTGCGATACAGAATCTACCCGAAATATGATCTGGTTTTATTTCAGGTTTTTGTTGATTCTACTTTGTCGTATTTTTTCCTGGAACGGTTGATCCTTTAAGGATCTTTAGGAATTCTTTTCCTATTCTTGAGGCCTTCGTGGCCTCAGTAGTAGCTGTTACCGCAACCGGAATTTAATGACTAAGCCCAATCAATAAAGTTTAACAATTTTTAGAAAGAAAAAACTTTATTAACGGGGAGGAATATACAATGTTTATTGTTTATACAATAGGCACAAAAGGAGCTATAAGTCAAGAAAAATTTCAACAACCTGGCACTTTTCCCTCACTAATGCATAAAAAGAAGAAAGACTGCGCTGCTGAACATGCAGGTTCAAACCAAATGCCTCCTACATACCCCAAATCACGATTTCCTTATGTCTCGAAGGGCGTCGCCTATGAGATTAAAAGACAAAACTGAAAGCATGATGGCAATTCCCGGATATAATGAAAGATGAGGAGCGCTCAGGATATAATCTTTTCCTTCCATAAGAAGTGTTCCCCATTCGGGATAAGGAGGTTGTATGCCAAATCCCAAAAATCCCAGAGCAGATACGGCTAGGATAGCCTTGGCCAACCCGATTGTGGCAAGAACAATAATAGACGAAAGGTTTGCCGGCAAGATATGGCGAATGATAATCACTGTTCTTGAGACCCCTGAAAGTTGCGCTGCTTTGATATAATCCCGTTCCCTGACGGAAAGAGTGATACCCCTGACAAGTCTGGCGTATCGTGTCCAACTGACAAAAGACAGAGCAAAAAGCAGATTAAGGGTTCCCGGCCCCATCAGGCCTGCGACTGCCATTGCTGCTACTATTTCAGGAAAAGAAAAAAAGATATCCACGATTCTCATTATAAGTTCGTCAACAAAACCACCACAATAGCCCGATATTAACCCTGCTGTTACGCCTAAAAGGCTGGAAAACAGAACTACGGTAATGCCTAATCCAATAGACATGCGGGCACCACACAAGATTCGTGAAAAAAGACATCTGCCCAGGGAATCATTTCCCAGAGGATATTTCAGAGACGGGGGATTGAATCTAACGGATAAATCCGTTTCAACAGGATCATGGGGGGCAAGCATGGGCCCAAACAGAGTTATAACTATCACCGCAAACAAAATTACTACTGCGATTATAAGTAAAGGATTTTTTAATGCGTTGCGCACGTTCATGATAATCGAATTCGTGGATCCAGATACCTGTAGACGATATCCACAAGAAAATTTATCAAGACAAAGACCATTGCAGTGAAAAGCACAAGGCCCTGTATGAGTGGATAGTCCCTGTTGCTCACCGCACACACCATCAAGTCTCCTATGCCGGGCCATGCAAAAACAGTCTCGGTAATCACTGCGCCTTCGAGAATCATTCCGAATTCAAGTCCCACCACTGTTACAACCGGTATAAGAGCATTTTTCAATATATGTTTGCCAAGCACGAGACGTTTGCCGATGCCCCTGGCACGAAGCGCTATGAGATAGTCGGATTGTAATGTCTCAATAATGGCGGAACGCAGGATTCGAGTGGTATAGGCTGTCAATGCCGTACCAAGTGTTATGGCAGGCATCACCATATGACGCCAGTCACCATACCCGAACACAGGAAGCAATTTTAGTTTCACGGAGAAAAGGATTATAAGCACCAGACCCAGCCAGTAATTGGGCATGGAAACGCCTATCACGGCAATTGTCACTCCCATGGAATCCATCCATGAGCCCTGTTTGATTCCTCCAAAAATACCTATGGGAACGGCTATCAATAGCGCAATGACAATGGCGGATAGCGCAAGCTCAAATGTTCTTGCAAAACGGGTGCATATAAGTTTCCATACCGGCTCTTCTCTTACCAGCGAAATTCCTAAATCAAGGACGACAACACGTTTTAACCAATGAAAATATTGATGTAAAAAGGGTTTGTCCAATCCTTCTTTTTTTTTGATCCATTCAATAGTAGCCCCGTCCACCCGGTCATGTCCTCCATAGCGGGCAATGGCTATTTCCAGGGTTGCATCACCCGGAGCAAACATCATCATTCCATAGGTAAAAAATGTGGCGCCAATGAAAACAAACAATGCAGCAGCTATACGCTTTAATATAAGATTCAGCATAATGTTAAAACAAATGGCAAAAAACTTCATGTCCGGTTGCAATGGTTTTTGACTCAGGAGCGATCTTTTCGCACACAGGCAGTTTCCTGAAACATCGCGGATGAAACAGACAACCGGACCGAGGATTCAGGGGAGATGGAACTTCTCCCTTAAGAACAATTCGTTTGCCTTTCCATATGCCCGGTTTCAAAACGCTTGATAAAAGAGCCTGTGAGTATGGATGACATGGATTGGAAAAAAGCATCTCTTTGGGCGCTTTTTCAATAATTCTCCCTGAATACATTACAGCCACAGTTGTCCCTATTTCTTTCACAAGGCTCAGATCGTGAGTAATAAGAAAATAGGTAAGATTATAATCTCTTTTCATCTCATACAGCAGTTTTGCCACCTGTTTTTGAACAATAGCATCCAGCGCAGTCAATGGTTCGTCAAGAAACAAAATATCCGGCCTGATTGAAAGAGCGCGGGCAATACATGCCCTCTGGTTCTGGCCACCTGAAACCTCTGAAGGACGTCGCTGAAGCAATTCGCATGAAAGCCCTGTTTTTGTTGCCAGACTTTCCGCAATTGCTGCCCGATCCTTTTTTCCAACGCCTCTGGCGCGCAATGGTTCCTCAATAGATTGCCTTAGTGTAAAAAAAGGACTTAAAGATGCTGCAGGATCCTGAAAAACGATCTGAGCACTGCGCTTGAGCTTTTGGTGAACCGGATCATTGCTTTGACTAATGGTCTGACCATCAAAAACTATCCTGCCTTCCTGAAACAGATGCAGCCCGAGTAGGGCCCACACAAGTGTCGTCTTTCCCGAACCGCTTTCACCAATCAAACAAAATGTCTCTTTTCTGTTAATATTAATAGAAATGTTACGTACAGCATAAAAAAAAAGACGACGAAAAAATGACCTGTATCCGGAATGGAATTTTACGGCAAGATTTTGTATTTTGAGAAAAGATACATCTAAATCTTCAACTCTCATTCAAGCCTCATCCCCTCTTTTCTGACAACTACTCTCTAATTCTGCCAACTGACAACTGACAACTGACAACTGCACCCTTCTTCTCCCTTCAGGACTCTGAAATCAGTTTGAACTTACTGGGACTTTCTTTCTTTTTTTAAAACTAAATTACCATCTATAAATTGTCTGATTATTGTATAAGGAAGCAGTATAGTATCAGCTAAAAAATCAAATGGGAGAGTTACAACATCAGTATGAGAGCTCGTTAGTTTAGTATTTACACACATCACACAAAAAGTATAAAAAATACCACTATAGACTCTGGGTATTGTAACACATTTTTCATCATCAATAGATTTCACATATTGAACAAGTTTCTTCTGTGAATTGGGTACAACAGTTTTATATGTAGCACATGCCTGTAGCATTAATATTGAAATTATAAATATTGAAATTTTAATCATATGAAAAGCCATATTTTCCCCAAAATAATTTAATAGTATAGGAATTTCCATTTTATGCCTAATGAATTCGGTGTGATAGGATATAAGTAATTTTTTTTTGTATTGCATCCCCGCCAACTGCCTTCTGTCAACTGTCAACTGCAGCCTTCTTCTCCCTGACAACTGACAACTGACAACTGACAACTAATTTTGTATACGGATGAACCGGCTGTTCAAATATCTGGCGAACTTCTCCCATTTCCACAATCCGTCCCTTTTGCATCACCGCCACTTGATCGCATATCTCTAAGGCAATAGAAAGATCATGAGTAATCAGGATAATTCCTGTATTCTGTTCTTTTTTCAGTCGAACAATCAGATCAAGAATTTGCAGAGACATGGTGGGGTCGAGAGCAGATGTGATTTCATCTAATATCAACACTTCGGGGGATGCGGAAGAAACCATCACAAGCTGGGCACGCTGCAGCATCCCGCGGCTCCATTCGTGGGGATATTGCCGACACCGTTCTTTTGGCGATGCGATTCCTACACCTTTAAGAAGTGTATGTATTTTTCGTAAAATATCCGCATTGCATTGCTTTTTCCCGCTTTTTCCTGTGTGAGAAATGGAAACGACTTCTTTTAATTGATTTCCCATCATAAAAACAGGATCCATGGCACTTCTTGGATCTTGCAGTGCCAGAGAAATTTTTCTGCCTCTCAATCGCTGCAATTCCCGCGGGCTTTTGGTTGTGAGTTCCTGACCATCCAGCAGAATCGAACCGGAAATAATTCTTGCAGGAGATTCCAGCCGTACAAGACTTCTGGCGAGAACGCTTTTCCCGCAACCGGATTCCCCTACAATGCCAAGTATTTCTCTTTGTTTTAACGACAAGAAAACTCCGTGTAAAACACTTGAGCCGGTCGGCATGTCAGGAAAATCAACAACCAGATCTTCAACCAACAAAATATGTTTGTTTGATGTCATTTCCGGCAAAGCCGCGATGTTAAAAGATATTTTTCCGCCGGGTGAATCCCATAATTCTCCACATGGTTATAAACTGCAGAGACCATTGACTTGTGAAAAAGTACGATTACAGGAAGTTCATTAAAAATAATTTCCTGAATGCGATCATATATTTCTTTACGCTTTTTTTGATCAAAGGTAATTTTTCCTTTTTTTGCCAACGCATCCAGTTCTTGATTGCGGTATCCCATAAAGTTTGCCACTGCATTGCTCGTAAAGATATTAGAGATAAAATAATCGGGATCGCCCTGAAGGGCAACGTTCCACATCTGCAAACCAAGATGAACTTCGCCTTTTTTCATGGCATAATTAATAGGTGATCCTTTTCTTGTAACTTTCAGCTTTGTGGCAATGCCTATTTTTTGCAATTGCATCTGCACCAGTTCAAGAACAGGTTTTAATGATGCGCGTTCCTCATACGTCCATATATTCAGCACTAAAGGACGACCATTTATTTCCAGTATGCCGTCTCCATTATTATCTTTAACACCAGCCTCAGTCAGAAGCTCTGATGCTTTGTCAGGATTATAAGGATATGGTTGCAGATTCCGGTTGTTCCAGGGAAGAGTTTTGGGAAAAACAGATGCGCCTACTTCTCCTCCAATGCCGGCAAGAACTGCATCAACGATTTGTTTACGGTTTATAGCATAATTTACAGCCATACGCACACGAGTGTCTGCAAGTGGACCGTCCGCAACCCTTACAAAGAAAAAGCAAAGCCGGTTGGTGGGTTTGTGAACAATTCTTGCGTCCTTTCTCAAATTGATACGCTTTGCATCATTTTCGGGAAAATTTATTGCCACATCGACCTGTCCTCCTTCAAATGCCAGCATTCGTGTTGTTGGGTTTCTTGCAATATTCAGATAAACTCTTGCAAGTTTTGGTTTTCCCATCCAATAATTGTCAAATCTGCGCACAATCATCTTTACTTTTGGCACCACTTTTTCCAGTATAAAAGGACCTGTCCCATAAATTTTTCTTTCATTGCTCATGGGACTGATAATTCCGGCACCAGGCGATGTTAAATCGTATAGAAACCCGGCATTAGGCTCATGAGTTTCAAATGTCAGGGTATAGTCGTCTTTGACAACAATGGTTTTTATATTCAGCAAACCCTGTATGCGCTTGTTAAACACCTTGCTTTTTTCATCAATAATGCGGTTGACAGACCACTTGACAGCCGAGGCATCCATAAGCGTATTATCGTGAAATCGCACTCCTTGTTTTAATTTAATCTCCCAGATTAACGGACTGATGTTTTTAAATGATTCCGCAAGCCAGGGCTTCAAGTTCATTTCAAAGTCAAGAGCAAAAAGCGTTTCGGTTACTCCTGCTTCATTCATGTACCATCCGTTATAACCTTTAGCCGGATCAGGAACTTCCACAGACGGGCCAAAAGGTTTGGCAATGACAAGTTCATCCGGTTCAGATGCAAAACCAACTGAATTGACATATATTATTGCAGATAAAAAAATCAGTAATATGAATAAAACAGGTTTTTGTTTCATGGCAAATCTCAGTTATCAGTTATCAGAATTTTTTTGCTATGTTTTAACAGTTCACGGTTGTCGGTTTTATGTTTTGATCAACTGTAAACCGTGAACCGTGAACTGTTATCTTTTTGCATATGCAATAAAAAACAAAGGTTCTCTATTTTTTATCTTTTTTGAGCTCAGGTAAGGATTTACACCAAAGCAGGATGTATCATAAGAGTTTATATCTTTGAAACAAGCGGCTTGTAAAAGCATACTGACTTCGTCAAAAGATATGCCTTCATAAAATGGAAGCGATTTACAAAGACTGGAATAACATAAAAAAAAACGTGCGGAAATCATACTGCGATTTCCAAATATTGTTTTGAATGAGTCTGCAACAAAATAATGGATACGTTTCCAGGTATAGTTCATCCACAACCCGTCACACACCACCAGAATGGCTCCGGGTTTCATAACCCGTCGCCACTCGAAAATTGCTTTTTGGGGATTGGGAAGTGTCCAGAGCAGATTTCTGGACACTAGCACATCAAACGTGTTATCTTCAAACTCAAGCCTTTCGGCATCTCCAATTTGAAAGTCGATATCAAGTTTATGCCGGCCGGCATTTTGTTTTGCATGAGAAATCATATTTTCGGCAAGATCAATACCTGTTACAACAAAACCTGAACCTGCAAGATAAAGTGCGAACTGCCCGGTTCCGGTTCCGATATCAAGAGCGCGCTTTCCGGAAGCTCCTGAAACAATATCATTCAAGATAATTCCCCATCTGTTTACAACTTCTGCGGATTTATCAATATCACAACCAAAACTCCTGCTTCTCCAGTTCCAATAGTTTTTGATTGATATTTTTGTTTTTTTCATCACAGGATTTTCCGTAAGGACTCGCCCAAAAACTGTGAGATGTGCGGCTTCTGTTAGTGTCAGACATAGCAGAAGCCACACATAGTTGGAGACTTATTGCTTAGAAATCAATTGAAACTGAGCCAAGCCAATAACGACCCGGAGCGCGGTAATATTCATAATACTCTTCATCAAAAAGATTATCCACGGCAACCGAGACTGCCACATGTTCCATTGGTCTGAAGGTTACCTTGGCATCTACGACATGGTAGTCGTCATCGCCCTTGTATGTCGTATCCGCATATTGGTTTTTCTCATCGTCAAATCTGCTATCACAGTATCTGTAGCTGAGACTTGCATCTATAAGCTCTCCGAAATATCCAAGCCATAAGCTCCACATATCGGTCGGTGTTTCATCCACTTCCCATCCTTCCTTTGATGCTGCAACAGTTTTCGTATACTCTGACCAGTTGTGCGCATAAAAAACTCCTGCCTTCATATTGTAAGGAAGAATTGCTTCAACTGCTGCTTCTATTCCATTTACCTCGGCATCTTCGGCATTGACCCGCTTTTTCTCTATTAGTTCAGTACCATCCGGAAGCGTTGATGTTTTTGATTGATTTACAATCAAGTCTGCAAAATCATTTTCAAAATACGTTGCTTTAACCCTGATACGTTTTTCCCAAAATTCCCATTCCGTTCCGATCTCCCAGGATTTGTTCGTTGTAGGTTTAAGATCCGGATTTGGAGATGCTTGCGATATGCTTCCGGCTGATTCCCAATAGTAAGATGCAGTTCTGTAGTACAGGGAAGGCGCTGTAAAAGCTTCGCCATAAGATGCCCTTATAGTGCCGTTTTCCAATGGACGATATACAAGGGACACCTTGGGACTGAACTTTCCGTCATCAACATCCGGATGTTTTGTATAATATTCTCCGGAAATATTGGCGTAATAATCAGCATCACTACCCCACCAATGATCATACCTACCACCAAGATAAGCAGTTAAAGAATCAATAGGTGAATATTCCGCTTGAATAAATGCTCCAAGGATGCGGTTCTTTCCTGCGGTTTTTTCTCTAATGGAAATTGCACTATCCTCGTCATATTGGTCAGAAAGGTTCTTGTCTTCCACTGTTACATCTTCTTGAATACCCTGAGCTCCTATAGTAACCAAAAAAGTATCGTCCAATAGATAAAATGTAGCTGCCACATCAGCCTGGGCAAGATAGTTGTCCTCTACTTTGTACCTTCCTTTACTGATGTAATGTGTCGCACTTTCTTTATCGTTGAACGCGAAAAGAGCTACAATATCAACCAGATCAGGAATTGAATGCTCAAGGTGCAAAGTGTGTACAACGGATTTTTTTATCTTTGGATCCGATGTAAAATTAAAGGGATTCAAAGTAAATTCGTAGTTATTTCCTCCATCCTGAATATATACATCGCCGTTGTAGAGCGTTTTGCCTGAAGGGTTTTTCAGAGAACTCCTTCCATTGCGCCAGCCATATTCAAATTCACTGACATTCAGACTGTACCATAATCCGGAATGAGATGAGAAATCATAGCCTGTTTTGAGAAACAAGCCATAGTCTTCATACCAGTTATCTCCTTGATGGCCGATCATGTAGCGTTTCTTTCCGGTTTGCGGATCAATATCCTTACTCCAGCCTGTTACAATTGGAATGGATGGATCAATGGAACCTGCGGGGGTACTCAGGCTTTTATAGGATGGGGTGGTTACATATCCGTCCGAAGTTCGTGATTTGAAACTGAACGAATAAAAGAAACTATCGTTTTCATCAAAAGGCCGATCTGCAAACCTGAGACTATAATATCTGCTGTGCCAGTCGCCGTAAGAGGCAGAAGCATCAACCTCCCCATCCTCAGGTATTTTTGTTGTATAGCTGATTACGGCAGTTTGAGCCATTGAGCCATATAGCGCGGAAAACGGTCCTCTGACCACATCTATTCTTTCTACATCCGGCATTGGAATAGCGCCGGTATGAGAATAATAGCCATAATCATTCCAGTTTACTCCGTCAACCTGAATAAGGGCTCTATGGCCTCGAATAACAGGACGTGTCCAGTAATCTGCAAGTCCCCTGTATGAACGTGGCCATATCCCTTCTGCCCGGGTTAACGGTTTAAAAGGATCTTCGGAAATAAAGGCATCAATTTCATCTTCTGTAATAACCGAAATACTGGCCGGAGCATCCAGCGACACCTTGGGCGTTCTTGTTGCAATAACCGAAATTGATTCAAGTTGATACGTTTGTTTTTCTTCCTGAGCAACTGGAGATGTCGCTAAACAAAGCATCATTGCTGCGCTTATTAAAGTTATTAATACCACGTTATTCATACTCACATTTTTTCTCATAATAATTACTCCTTTGCGTTATTTATGAATTTAGCTTCTGCACACAAAACCACGTCTGCTATTACATCAGCTCAAAGGCAATCGTAAGCTCCAGGGGAATCTCACCTTAAAAATAAAAAAACATTAATTTGTCCACTAATTTCACGAATTAGCACTAATCATTAGTTTCTATTTAGTGTAACTTAGTGAAATTAGTGGACAAATAAAAAAAGCCACAAAGACACCAAAAAAACTTTTTGTTTTTAAGGGCCTTCATGGCTTTGTTTTATTTGATAGTACCCGAAATATGATCTATAGATAGCAGCTATAAAATCAGCTCTGGTTTTATTTCAGGCTTTTGTTGATTCTACTTTGTCTTATTTTTTCCTGGAACGGCTGATCCTTTAAGGACCTTTAGGAATTCTTTTCCTATTCTTGGGGCCTTCGTGGCCTCAGTAGTAGCTATTACCGCAACAGGATTTAATGACACTTCCAACTAAAAAAGTAATAAGCCCCATCAATAAAATTTAATGATTTTTTAAAAAGTAAAAGCTTTATTAACGGGGAGGAATATACAATGTTTATTGTTATAGATAGGCACAAAAGGAGCTATAAGTCAAGAAAAATCTCAACAACATAGCACCTTTCCCCTCACTAATGCACAAAAAAAAGAAAGACTGGGCGGCTGAACATGCAGGTTCAAACTAAATGCCTCCTACATACCCCAAATCACAATTTCCTTATCATCCCAGGCGATATCTTCTCTTCTGTCAAATATGTATCATCCGACGTTCCACATCTGTCCATGTATTTTGCAGTTTGAGAAATCCCTTTGACCCCCGATCCCTGACCCCTGAACTCGCCACAATCAAACTTCTTTCGGGAAAATAGCGGCTTCTGCCACCATGTTCCTAAAAATATTCTCTTGAACTGACGAGATCAGTTTGCCGTGATCCAGAAACAGAATATGATGGGCCAAAGAAGCAACCTGGCGTCTGTCGTGAGTAGTAAACAAAATTGTAATTTCCTTCTGTTCGTTTATCTGCCTGAGAATGTTTATGACGGCAACCTGGTTTTAAGCATCAACTCACAAACATATTGAAATAGCTCGCTATTCCATCAACTTTTGTGATCTGAGCCTATATTTGAGATTTGGGCAAATTCGACCCAAATCTGTGCGCCTACCTGGGAAAGTTATTTCGTCCACATTCCATAAATTACAACAAATTTTCTTGACAGCCATATTCCAAAAATAATATAAATACGATTTTTAAATCTTTTAGAAAGGAGTTTGTAATTGGCTAATCATAAATCAGCAGTAAAACGCGCTACGCAAAATGAAATTAAACGCATTCGAAACAAGTCTATAAAAACCAGAATTAAAAAGGTAACCAAGGAAGTACGATTATCTTTAAATAAAGATTCCAGCGAAATAACTTTAAAAAAGCTTAATACAGCTCAATCAATAATTGACAACTCAGCAAAAAAAGGTGTGATCCATAAAAAAACAGCCGCCAGAAAAATATCACGCTTGTCAAAACTTGTAGTTGCGACTGCTGCCTAATGTCCAGACCATTCCGCACTGTTTTCAGGACAGATACAAATACATGTTTTTGGTACACCTCGTTCAGGTGTTCTCGGCATACTGGTTTTCGAATTTCACTTTCAGTCCAAGACCTCACCACTATGTTTCTCTGTTGAGCCAGCGTTTAAAACGACTCTGCAGAAGACGACTAATCGCGGACTGGAGTTTTTTCTGTCCCATTGTAAGGAAGCTCAACCAGATAGCTCATTTGTTTCTGGGTGAAGAGTATGGCCCAGATTGTAAATGCCTAACTTGGATAAGCCAAGCTTTTTTGTAAACCCCCATACCGAACATGGAGAATTTGCCCTCAATTTGAGCTAACCCATTGAAACAATAAAAATAATGAACAATGGCCGTGATCAGACAAAGTCTGAAGTCTGGAGTGGCCGCAGATAGAATTTTCATCACAGGGATAAAATCTCCTTATTTATAGAGGGGTTGGGGCTCAAGCCGCCCGTTTTGCGACTATTCGATTAGGGGGTTTACATTTTGTTCGGAATGGCTATTTACACCGAAGTGAAATATCCTAATTTTTCAACTGGTTGTTCCGACAACACATCCAAAGCCACGACGAAAACTGTACCTAAAACGGTGCGGAATGGTCTGATGTCAAATCAAAAAATGAGCGAAACAAAGAAGGGGGACAGGGGGACACGGCGCTTCGTGCCCCTTTTTTTACGAAAATATAGAGGAACGGGGTTTAAAAATTGTCAGTTAAACGATTATAAACTTTTTCTGCAAGCCTTTTAGAAAGAGTTATGATAGCTTCCCGTCTGTATCTTTCTGTTGTTTGTTTATCAGATGAAACAATATAGTCTTTGTTTGCGGAAATGTCTTTTGCCGACCATATTACTCTGCCGGTCTGATCTGTCAATTTCAAGTCTATTGAGATAATTACCCGCCTTTCAAGCGATGAGTATGTATCCCTGTGGGAAATTGCATCAATGCGCATGGATTTAATGACCCCGGAAAGAATAGCATCAGCGTTGCCTTCGTCAGTTAAAACTACATTGCCGTGGCTGGTAACTTCATAAATAAGATCATTTGTAAAAATATTTTCTGCGCCGGTTTCAGAAGTTCGATTTTTAAGAATCTTTATGAAAAGACTTTTTATGCCTTCCGGCAAATTACCGCCCCCTCTAAAACTGTATCCACACGATGAAAGAACAATAAGCAAACAACAAACTATCCCGACATATATTTTATTATTACGCAAGTTTCGGTTCCAATCTATTTACTTGACTTTTCGATAAATATCTCTTGACACATCACAATGAGTTATATCATTTTTCCTAATTCCTAATTCCTAATTCCTAATTCCTAATTCCTAATTCCTAATTCCTAATTCCTAATTCCTAATTCCTAATTCCTAATTCCTGAACCCTCATACAACAATATTAACCAGCTTTTTCTTTACAACTATAATTTTTTTAACGGGTTTATCTTTTATAAACTTTTTAACCCGCTCATCTGAAAGCGCCATTTCTTTTAAGGTATTATCATCTGCATCAGCATCTACATTAAACTTGCTTCTGAGCTTGCCGTTAACCTGGACAACAATTAAAAAGTCATCTTTCGATAGAGCTTCCTTATTATATTCAGGCCATGAAGATAGAAGAATACTATGCTCATGTCCCAATGCTTCCCAGAGTTCTTCGGAAAAATGGGGAACTATCGGAGCCAAAAGGAGTACAATGGACTCCAGGGCATACTTAACAACAGAGTTTCTTTTATGATCGCTTTTATTATTATTAGTGTCAATGCCCGACAGAGCATTAACAAGCTCCATAACAGCGCTTATTGCTGTATTAAAATGGAATCTATCTTCAATATCTCCGGTAACCTTTTTTATTGTATGATGTGTCTTTCTATATAAATCACGCAATTCACCATCAAGCTTATCAGGACTTCCGCAATATGGTGCAATATCCTTTATATAATCCATGCAGTTCGATGCAATACGCCATACACGGTTAAGAAAGCGATAGCTGCCTTCGACCCCCTGCGCACTCCATTCGAGATCACGTTGTGGAGGAGCTGCAAAAAGGCAGAAAAGTCTCGTGGTATCCGCACCATATTTATCAAGCAATATATTCGGATCTATTACATTCTTTTTTGATTTTGACATTTTCTCAATGCGGCCTACCACAACTTTTTTTCCACATTTTTTACAAAAACGATCAGAACTGCCATCGCCTTCCACCTCTTCAGGGAAAAGATAGCCGTGATCAGGACACGAAACAGTTTCTTTGCAAACCATGCCCTGAGTAAGCAGCCTGGTAAAAGGCTCCTTAAAACTAATTAGATCGAAATCTTTTAGTACACGTGTAAAATACCTTGAATACAGAAGATGTAAAACAGCGTGCTCTACCCCTCCGATGTACTGATCTACCGGCATCCAGTATTCAACGGCCTTTTTATCGAACATGCCGGTGTCGCAATTAGGGCTGCAATATCTGACAAAATACCAGGAAGACTCTACAAACGTGTCCATTGTATCGGTTTCTCTTTTCGCATCAGCGCTTCCACATGCCGGACACCTGGTATTGACAAAATATTCGAGTTTTGAAAGGGGTGATCCGCCGTCTTTCAGGAGGTTGGCATCTTCCGGAAGTATTACCGGAAGATCTTCTTCAGGCACAGGAACGATGCCGCATTTTTTGCAGTGAATCATGGGAATCGGCGTCCCCCAATATCGCTGTCTTGAAATACCCCAATCTCTCAATCTGAAGCTTACCGTCCTTTTCCCGTAATCGTTATCTTCAAGAAAGGAAGTTATTGCATCTAACGCTTTCATGTTATTTATTCCGTTAAATTGACCGGAATTAATCATTATGCCTTCATCAGTATAAGCTTCTGTCATTATTTCAGAATCAAGATCACAATCACATGGTTTGATAACAACAATTATATCAAGCCCGTATTTTTTAGCAAAATCAAAATCACGCTGGTCATGTGCAGGAACAGACATAACCGCACCAGTGCCATATTCCATGAGGGCAAAATTAGCCGTATAAATGGGGATAGTTCTTTTGCTTAATGGGTTTGTACAGTAAGCGCCCGTAAAAACGCCCTCCTTTTCATAACTTTCAACGGCTTTGACCGACCTGTCCTGCATAGATATTCGTTCAATAAATTCTTTTACCTGTTTTTCCTGCTTCGTCCCTTTTGAAAGCTTTGGCACAAGCGAATGTTCCGGAGCAAGACACATAAATGTTGCTCCGAAAACCGTATCCGGCCGCGTAGTAAAAACAGCTATATACTTATCGTTATCAGAAGGATTTTCTATAGGAAAACGGATTTCCGCACCGAAACTTTTTCCTATCCAGTTTTTCTGCATGGCAATAACTTTATCAGGCCAGCCCGGAAGATTATCACAATAAGACAACAGGTCTTCAGCATAATCTGTAATTCGGAAAGACCACTGCCATAGTTTCTTTTGGCAAACAGGATTTCCGCATCTCCAGCACATACCGGCCTCAACCTGCTCGTTAGCAAGAACGGTCTGGCAGGGACCACACCAGTTAACAAACGATTCCTTCCTGTATGCCATTTTCTTTTCATACATTTTTAAGAATAACCATTGTTCCCATCTATAATATTCGGGTTGGCAAGTGGATAGTTCTCTTTCCCAGTCGTAGCTGAATCCAATACGTTTCAACTGGCGCCGCATAGTATCAATATTTTCGTATGTCCATTTTGCCGGATGAGATTTGTTTGCAATGGCAGCATTTTCCGCCGGCAGACCAAATGCATCCCATCCCATTGGATGTAATACATTGAATCCCTGCATTTTTTTGTACCTTGCGATGACATCGCCTATGGTATAGTTTCTGACGTGCCCCATGTGTATCCTGCCGGAAGGATAGGGAAACATTTCAAGGAGGTAATACTTTTCCCTTTTCAGGTCTTCATTAACCTTAAACAGCTTTGAACTTTCCCAATAACTCTGCCACTTTTTTTCTATTATTTTTGGATCGTACACAGAAAGCCATCGGTCTTCCATTATTTGTCTCCATTCACATTTGTCCACGTAAACTGTATCCCAATACTCTCTTTCAATAATAGTTATGACTCAAAAAAATATATTATAAAAAATCCATTGTCAATTGGTTTATCCGAGTATATAGCTTCTTATAAAGCAGGTGTTAAGGAACGTGGACGAAATAACCTCCACACATGTTTTTTGTTTTTTCAGTCTAATGTTAGAGAATTTTCAGATTAGAACATCTATTGCAAATATCGTTCAATGATCGAATCTTATTTATTCACGGGTATTGGCTTTAAGTTGGTAGCCCCTTCCCCAACTATGCATCACAGCTTCAGGTCAGCTTTGCCCAAATCTATGCGCTTACTTGTGGAAGTTAATTCGTCCACGTTTCTAACATGTTGATTTTGAATTTTTATATTTCCGATATTGGATAAAATCAGGAAATAGAAACCGTAAGTTACGGTGTTTTTATTCTATCAGTAATACAATATCTTGTAATAAATTCTTGACAAACATCAATATCTTGTGTTGTAAGGCTTTTTAGTTAATAATTCAATCAACCCATAAATAAAGCTGAACAGGTGGTACAAATGTTTGAAGAAATCAAAAAACGTGACGGAAGGGTAGTTGAGTTCGATTCTACAAAAATTATGGTCGCTATTTTTACGGCCGGCAAGGCAACCGGAGAATTCGATGAAAAAGAAGCAAAAAAACTGACACTAAAAGTGCTGACATTAGCCCATGAGCTTCGCCTTGGCTCTATTCCGGAGGTGGAAGAAATACAGGATATAGTTGAGAGGGTATTGCTTGATTCTCCGTTTTATAAAACTGCCAAGGCTTATATCTTATACAGGGAGCAGCATACGCAGATAAGAAATTTTGTAACTAAGGCAAATGTTGATCTTGTTGAGCACTACATTCAGAAACTTGACTGGAAAATCAAGGAAAACAGCAATATGTGCTATTCCCTTCAAGGGCTCAATAATTACATTTCATCGGATATAACATCAGAGTACTGGTTAAACAGTATTTATCCACCTGAGATCAGATTTGCTCATAAAAATGGTGATCTTCATATACACGACCTTAGCCTTCTGTCGGTATATTGCGTTGGATGGGATTTGCGTGATCTGCTCATCCAGGGCTTCAAGGGCGTTGAGGGTAAAGTAGAAAGCGCACCTCCGAAACATCTGAGATCAGCTCTTGGCCAGATTGTAAACTTTTTTTACACACTCCAGGGTGAAGCTGCGGGAGCCCAGGCTATTTCCAATTTTGATACCCTTCTCGCCCCATTTGTGCGTTATGATAATTTAGACTATGTTGATGTTAAACAGGCCCTTCAGGAATTTGTCTTTAACATTAACATTCCTACACGAGTTGGTTTTCAAACGCCTTTTACAAATATTACCATGGATCTTTACGCACCTTCAACCTTGAAGGACCAACCGGTAATTCTTGGAGGCAAAGAGGGCGACGAGACATATTCCGATTTTCAGCCGGAAATTGATATGCTCAACAATGCATTTGCCGAAGTAATGATGGAAGGTGATGCCAAGGGTAGAGTTTTTACATTTCCCATACCAACATATAACATCACTAAGGATTTTGACTGGGATAATCCTAATCTTGAGATGATATGGAAGATGACAGGCAAATACGGCATTCCATATTTTTCAAATTTTGTCAATTCAGACATGTCGCCGGAAGATGCAAGGTCCATGTGTTGCCGCTTGCGTCTTGACAACAGAGAATTGTTAAAAAGAGGAGGTGGCCTTTTTGGAGCAAATCCGCTTACCGGCTCAATCGGAGTTGTGACCATCAACATGCCAAGAATAGGCTATCTTGCAAAAAGCGAAGATGATTTTTTTGATAATTTAAAAAAGAAATTTCAGCTTGCCGTTGACAGCCTTTCAATAAAGAGGAAAATACTTGAAAAATTTACCGACAAAAATCTTTATCCTTACTCGAAGTTTTATTTAAGAGAAATCAAACAAGGCTCGGGCCTGTACTGGAAGAATCATTTTTCCACAATTGGAATTATAGGTATGAATGAGGCGTGTTTAAATTTTATCGGAGAAAATATTGCCAGTGATGCAGGACAAAAATTTTCACTTAAAGTAATGGATTTTATACGCAGCATGATTTCAGAGATGCAGGAGAAAACAGGAGATATGTTTAACCTTGAAGCAACACCGGCAGAAGGAACATCCTATCGCCTCTCCATGCTTGACAAAAAACAATTTCCTGAAATCATTTGCGCAAACGAAGAAGATTACCAAAAAGGAGCTGCTCCATACTATACAAACTCAACCCAGCTTCCGGTAAATTATACGGATGATATTTACGAAACACTTATGCTTCAGGATGAACTTCAAATAAAATATACAGGCGGGACAGTACTTCATATTTTTCTTGGTGAACTGGTAAATGACATAGAGGCATTAAAAAGGCTCATCAGGAAAGTAGTAACTGATTTCCGTTTGCCTTATTTTACACTAACACCGACCTTTAGTGTATGCCCGTCTCATGGATACCTGAACGGCAAGCAGGAAAAATGTTCGATCTGTAATGAAGAGACCGAAATCTATTCGAGAGTTGTGGGCTATTTAAGGCCTGTAAAACAATGGAATAACGGAAAACAGGCAGAGTTTAATTCGAGAAAAACATTTAAAGCAGCGTAATTTTTTTAACTATGATCATAGGTGGATTACATAAGAGTTCTTTAATTGATTATCCTGGAAAGATAAGTTGCATTATCTTTCTTTCAGGATGCAACTTTGATTGTCCTTATTGTCACAATCCTGAACTTGCAAATGGCGGGTCACCGAGCTCTGTTTTTTTGAGCGAAGACCTGATATTTGATTTTCTTGAAAGTCGTAAGGGGTTTTTGGACGGAGTTGTTATTTCAGGAGGTGAGCCGACATTGCAAAAGGGCCTTATATCGTTTTGTGAAAAGATCCGGCTTTTAGGATATCCCATTAAGCTGGATACAAACGGAAGCAGACCTGAAGTAATAAAAGGACTCATTGACAAAGACCTTATAAGCTATATTGCAATGGATATAAAGACCGCTCTTTTAAACTATTTTTCTCTAATAAAAGATGATAGCAGTCCTGATAACATACTTTCAAGTATTCGGATTATAATGGAGTCAGAAATTGATTATGAATTCAGGACCACATGCATAAAGTCGCTTGTAGATGAAAAAACTGTTGAAAGTATATCTCATCTGATTAACGGCTCAAAGCTTTATGCTTTGCAGCAATTTAGTAAAACAGATGTTCTGCACCCTGAATTCTTCAAGGATAATTCTAATATTTATCAAAACGATGAACTGATGCAATTCAAATCCGTGGCAAGCCGATGGGTCAATAAGTGCATTGTTCGTTAGGAACGTGGACGAATTAACTTCCCCATGCAGAAAGTTAAATCCGAAGAGAAAAAATGTTTGTTACTTGCCGAGAAGATTGAGCAAATTTTCAGGAATGGTTTTGTCTTAAGTAATGACATTATGCACTATATTGATTCCACTTTTTCAAACCCTTCTTTAAATGAACTCGAAGAAATTATTTATAACGAAGACAATTGTGAAAGGGATCCATTAATTGAGCTGATATTTTTTCCGGATGAACCGGTACAAATTAAGCTCGAAGAACTTCTTGAAAGCAAAGATTTTAAAAAAGAAGACGAAAAAAAAGTAATAAATTATATTTTAAATAAAAAATTAGTGACAACAATACATTTCCCGGAAAACAAAGGTTCAATAAAGTTTATTGTTCCGGAATTATCTGCGCTGCAATTTGTTTCCCGTCTTAATATTTCAAGGAAACTGAATAAAAGGCTTCTTGAAGCAATAAACAAATTTGTTTCTGATAGGCGTAAAAACCTTGTTAAAATCAGACTGAGAAACGATAGAGTTAAACTTACTGAAAATAAAATTATGTTCCTGTGTTCTTTTTTTGAAAAATTAAAAGTTGAAGAGAATTGTTTTTTCAAGTGTCTGGATTTTATACTGGACTTTTTTGAGAGCCTTGAAGATGACGGCAATATATTGCAGTCTCTTGGGAATAGAAAAGAATTTTATTTTCAAAACCTTCAGAAGGCAGTGAGGTTTGAGGAACTGCTGCATAAAAACAATATGGAAACATTGATATCCGGTGGAGTAAGAATCCCGCATATCAGCAAAGAGGATGCAATGCATAATATAGTGACAATAGACACAATCACTCTTGCAGTTTATGGCAAGCAGTATCCACAATTGTGAAGTATTTGACGTGCGCTCGGCATGACGCACTTGCTTCTGAAATAACCATGCCGGAGTCAAATTGTTTTTTATGAAACAGCAGATTAAAGACCAGGCCCATATAATTTTAGATAGTATTGCGGACGGAGTTTTTACCGTTGATCTTGAATGGAAAATCACCTACTTTAACAGGGCTGCCAAGGAAATAACCGGCATAAAAAAACATGAGGCAATCGGAAGACACTGCTGGGAAGTTTTTAGAGCCAGTATATGTGAGCAGGGCTGCAAGCTGAGAAAAACCATGGAAACAGGCCATCCTTTTGTAAATCAGTCAATATTTATTGTTAATTCCGCAGGTGAACGAATTCCGGTTAGCATATCAACTGCTCTTTTAAAAGATAATAAAAACAAAACAATAGGCGGGGTTGAGACTTTCAGGGATTTAAGTGTTGTGGAAGAACTGCGCAAGGAACTGGCCGATAAGCATACCTTTTATGATATTATAAGTAAAAGCAAGGAAATGAAACGTCTGTTCGGCATGCTGGAACTTATTGCTGAAAGTGATACTACAGTCCTTATTGAGGGAGAGAGCGGTACAGGGAAGGAACTTTTTGCAAAGGCAATCCACTCACTTAGCGATAGGAAAAAAGGTCCTTTGATCACCATTAACTGCGGCTCCATACCAGACAGCCTTCTTGAATCCGAATTATTCGGATACAAAGCCGGTGCCTTTACAGATGCAAAAAAAGATAAACCGGGACGTCTGACTCTGGCCGAAGGCGGTACTCTTTTTTTAGATGAAATCGGAGATATCTCACAATTACTCCAGGTAAAGCTCCTGCGTGTCTTGCAGGACAAAATCTATGAGCCTCTCGGAAGTATCTCATCCGTTAAAGCAAATGTGCGGATTGTTGCGGCCACAAATAAGAACCTGGAAAAACTTGTAAAAGATGGAGCTTTTAGAGATGATCTTTATTACCGTGTTAATGTAGTCAAACTTTTACTTCCTCCTTTAAGAAAAAAAAAAGAAGATATCTCCTTGCTATCTGAGCATTTTATCCGTAAATTTAACCGGCTGAATGATAGAAATATCCAGGAGATATCTCCTGAAACTTTATCTATCCTTATGTCACATAACTTCCCCGGCAATATTCGAGAATTGGAAAATATAATTGAATACGCAAGCCTAGTGTGTAAAAAAACAGTATTAGGAATCGAACATCTCCCTGAATATTTGCGTCAACAATCAGATAATACGAAAACAAGCTTGCTCAGGGTTCTCCCTCAAAAAGAATTTTCATTTCATGACATTGAAAAAAAATTCATCATCAAGGCCCTGAGGGAAAATAGCTGGAATAGAAGCGTAACCGCAAAAACATTAGGGATTCACACTACAACTTTATGGCGTAAAATAAAACGTCTGAAACTTGAAATTCCAGGAACAGATGGCAGATCGAAAAAATAGCTGGGTTTTATTGCATATTTGCATTTATGCTTCCCTTTCATTGCAATTTTGATATCATTACATCTTTATTTCGCTCCACTGTTTTAATGTTATCGTTCCGGGTTTTCTAACCAATTCAACTGGTTATATTAATTATCTATTTATACTGTGACTTGGCATGGAAAATGCTTTTAACGATGATCATACAATCGCCTTTACCGGAAAACTTTTAAAATGTTCTGAATAATTAGGAAATTAGAAGATGAAAGTAGCTGTCAGTTCCTATGGAACGGATTTAAATTCGCAAATAGACCCGCGCTTTGGCAGATGTGCCTATTTTTTAATCGTCGATACAGATGATATGAGTTTTGAGGCTTTTGAGAATAAAAGTGTTTCATTAACCAGTGGCGCAGGAATTCAAACTGCTCAGTTTGTAATTTCAAAGGGCGCTAAGGCCGTGATGACCGGCAACTGCGGCCCAAAAGCAGTTCAAACGCTCTCCGCAGCCGGTGTAAAATTGTTTACGGGGCATACAGAATCAGTAATAAAAGCCTTAGAAAAATATAAGAGTTCTGATCTTACCCCTGCAATAAATGTCGAACAAGATGTATCCAACATCGCAGCAAATTCAGGAAAAGGAATGGGTACTGGTGCCGGTGCCGGCAGAGGTTCCGGAGGCTGTGGAAGAGGAATGGGCGGCGGTGGCGGCAGAGGAATGGGCGGCGGTGGCGGCAGAGGAATGGGCGGCTGCGGCGGCAGAGGAATGGGCGGCGGTGGAAGCGGAATGGGTGGTAGCAATAGAGATTTCGGTAGATAATCTTCTCATGAGAATTGCCGTGCCGATATGGAATGATAAAATTTCGCCGGTTTTTGATACTGCCTCAAGGCTTTTGATTATTGAGACAAAAGACTTGAATGAGGTGGCGCGTTTCAAAACATATCTTTACGAAAAGGATTTATCTCGAAGATGTCTTCGTATTCAGGAGCTTAAAGTGAATATCCTGATTTGCGGTGCTATTTCCCGTTCATTTTCAATGATACTTATGTCCGCAGGAATCAAAATAATCTCCGGGATATCCGGTAAAGTTGAAGATGTATTAAGCGCTTATCTACATGGCACCCTGTCAAATCCAAAATTCCTGATGCCGGGATGTACAACTAATATTTTAGCGCAAAAAATAAAGGAAATGAATTAAAATGAAAAAAGTTGCAGTAATAGGTTGTGGCTCATACATGGATAGTGGTGATGGATGCCCTGGTGAATGGCGCTGTCTGAAAGCAGCATCTCTTGGCGATGGCAATTTCAAAGAACCGTCTCAGGTTGTAGCATTCGTAAAGTGTGAATGTCCAGGCCGTGCACTTGCTACAAATATGAAGATGGCAATAAAATTGTCTGACATCAAGCCTGAGGAAATATATTTAAGCTCCTGCTGTGTCAAGGCAGTGCCCGGATGCCCTTATAGTGACCCGGAAGAAAAGGCCAAAGTTATTGAAGAAAAGACCGGAATCAAAGTGATACTTGGCACTCACGATTACCATTAACCAACCAGAAATGGATCCTTATAATGATCATAAGTGTCGCAAGCGGAAAAGGTGGAACCGGCAAAACAACTATAGCTACAAATCTGGCCATGGCAATTGGCTCTGATGTTCAGTTGCTGGACTGTGATGTGGAAGAGCCAAATAGCCACCTTTTTATCAAGCCTGTATTTGAAACAACTATTACCGTCACTACACCTGTTCCGGAAATAGATGAAAAAAAATGTAATCTCTGTGGAAAATGCGACGAAATATGTCAATTCAAAGCTATAATCGTAATCGCCGATACTACAGTGATGACATTTCCTGAGATGTGCCACAGTTGCGGAGGTTGCGAAAAGGTCTGCCCTGAAGGCGCTATAAAGGACACAACCCGGGAATTAGGCATTATACAAAAGGGCTCCCGTGATGGTATAGAATTTGTCCACGGAAAATTAAGGATCGGCGAAGCCATGTCGCCTCCATTAATCGAAAAGGTTCGTTCCTTTGCCAAATCTGGCAAATTCACCATTATAGATGCCCCTCCGGGAACATCATGCCCGGTCATAGCAGCCATGAAGGGGGTTGATTTTGTTCTTCTTGTTACTGAGCCTACACCATTCGGTCTGCATGATTTAGAATTAGCCGTTGGTGCAGTTAAAATATTAAACATACCATGTGGACTGGTAATTAATCGCTCAGATATAGGAGATGATAAGGTTAAGGATTTTGCAAAAAAAGAAGGTCTGCCGGTTCTTTTGGAAATACCTTTTGACAGAAAGATAGTCGAGGTCTGCTCAAGAGGGGATATGATCGTAGAAAATATTCCTGAATTTAAAGAAAAATTTCTAACTTTATATGATAATATCAAAAAAATAGTGAGTTAACCTTTCAAGCAGCAAGCAGCAATTCTAATTATGGTATTACCTAAGATGAGCGATTAGCTCTTAGCAATTAGCGGTTAGCTTTTATTATTTCGGGTGGTTACCAGTGATTTGATTTTCACCCATTGGGTGAAATGTTATTATTTAATAACATCTTGATATAGTTTGACTAAAAGCTAATGGCTAATCACTCATTTTAGGTATTAGGAACGTGGATAATTTTTTTGTTCCTACGCTTGAGCATGTAACCGGATAAATATACTTTAGGCACTATTATTAATGAAAGAATTGATTATAATAAGCGGCAAGGGCGGAACAGGCAAGACCAGTTTAATGGCTGCATTTGCATATCTTGCAAAAAACAAGGTGCTTTGTGATGCAGATGTTGACGCGGCTGACCTTCACCTGATTACAGATCCAAACATCATAGAGAAACATGATTTTCAGAGCGGCCATAACGCTGTTATAAACAAAGATAAATGCACTGAATGCGGCCTCTGCATTGATTTATGCAGATGGGAGGCCATAAGCGAAACTTTCGAGGTTAATTCAATTGAATGCGAAGGTTGCGGCGTATGCGTTTATTTCTGCCCTGAAAAAGCAATAGACTTTCCTCTGAATACTTGCGGAGAGTGGTATATTTCTGATACGCGTTTTGGCCCACTGGTACATGCAAGGCTTGGTATAGCTGAAGAAAATTCAGGCAGGCTTGTAGCACTTGTAAGACAGGAAGCCAAAAAATTTGCAGAAGAAAAGGGGCTTGATCTAATTCTTACTGACGGACCTCCGGGAATAGGTTGTCCGGTAATTGCCGCTATCGGCGGAGCCAGCGCTGTGCTTGTTGTTACAGAACCCAGTGTATCAGGAAAACACGATATGCAGCGGGTTGTTCAGCTTGCCGATCACTTCAAGGTGCCAACCTTTTTATGCGTCAATAAATTTGATATTAATCAAAATTTAACTGATGAAATAGAAAAATTCGCCAAAGACAAAGGTTTGACCTGTTTAGGACATATACCTTTTGATCAAAATTTTACAAAAGCCATGGTCCAGGGACAAACAATATTTGAATATAATTCAGATTCCGTGGCTGGTCAGGCTATACGAAAAATATGGAAAAGTCTCTTGGCTGACATAAATTCCTAAAGTTAATCCCGCCAGAGCGGGATGCCATTTTATACCCGCCTTGTAATCTCAAGGTGTTACAAGTAGGGTGGGCATTGCCCACCCTACGCATCCCCGCTTTATGTTGGTAGCCGAAGAGAGTTAAGGAACGTGGAGGAAATAACTTCCCCAACTATGCATCACAGCTTCAGGCCGCCTACTTGGGGAAGTTATTTCCTCCACGTTCCTAATAATTGGCTTGATTTTATTCTTATGTTCGGGTGGTACAAGCAATATCGTCATCGGCAGATTTTTTATAAGCCCTTCTTCCGGATTTGTTAGATCTTTTATCCTATAATTTTTATAATTATCTTCTGATTCCATAAAAAGCAGAACGTCAGTAAAATTTCCTGAAAAGCCCTGCTGATCAATATGTTCTATATACTGTAAAAAAACATTATTTACAGTCAGGACAAACGGATCCATCTCAGCTTCGTCAATGCAATTCGTTTTTGAGACCATACATCTGCAACCAAACGGTCTGACCGTATAAATGGGGCATTCATCATTCATCAATAACGGACAACTTCCCCATGAGCTGTCTATTTTTTCGTCCGGAAGCTCTTTGCCCTGAATACAAAGATCAGCTATTTTGTTTGTGGTTATTTTTGGCAGAAAACGTTTTTTATAAGATTTGTCCTTAATTTTTTTAAATAATTCTAATTTACTGTTTTCAATCAAGTGATTGGCAATTTTATAACCTTCAAGTGATGTCATAGTTACATTGCACGTGCAGCAAGTAGAACAATATCTTTGACATGCCAGTTCAAGGCTATCGGTAAATGCGTCATAAATTTTATAAATCCGGCCCAGAACATCTATTTTATCAGACAAGTCCATTTTTTCTCCAGACTTTAAATTAGCGCCCTGCGGGCGGGCTTGTAGCGCAGGGCTTTAGCTCTGCCATTATAAGGCAGGGCTAAAGCCCTGTACTACATTTGAAAAAATCAGAAGTTACATTCAAAACCCCCTCTAACAAGAGGGGTGGACGCTAAGGAACGTGGACTAAATAACTTCCCCAACTATGCATCACAGCTTCAGGCCGCGTTCTGTTCTTCGAGTAGTTTTGATTCGGCTATCAAAGAAGGTGATTAACTCTCTTCTTTCCCAGCCAACTCAGGCAACCGCCTCAATCCTATACAATCAAGCAACCCATCCAGATCTTCCCTAACCGACCAGAGCACGCCTTTTTCACGCATCAACGCCTCTGCATCCTCAGTAAAACCGTCATAAGCGAAGAACCATAATCTTAAAATCTGAAGACCTTCGCCCACATACTCTTTTACAGCATTTCCCTTCCATATCAAAGATTCTACCTCGGCCCTGCCCACCTTTCGGCTTGTCCACCACTTGCTTTCACATATCCAGCGCTCCTTGCCTGCGCCGCCTTCCACGTCTATTTCCATGCCCTTGCCACCACCAAGTTTGCTTCGCAGCCTTACATAACTAAAATGCCATGGCAAAGTGATATTTTTTTTGCTGTGGAAGAATTTACCTAGCAGGGTTTTGTTTTGTCCACTCCATAGGATTTGAGCTATATATACCTCTGCAAGATAACCCCTATGGTCATTGATACGCCGCTTTATAGTCTGATGCTGAGTTCTTAAATCGTTTTGCACCACAGCCCGATCTTGACCCTCTACCTCAATCCTGCCCCACACCTTCAAAAACTCAAGCAGGATCGGATCATCTATCTTTCTGAACCAGCCGCCAAGCTCCATGTACTGAAGAAGATCGCCTCTGGAGAGTTTTATCAGCACATCCCTGATGATCTCCATTGGCACTACTTTTCCTTCACGCTCAACAAGCTCTTTCTGGATTCTATCAAGATCAAGCCGATCTCCTTCTTCCAGAGCAGATAAATATAAAACCCACTTTGTTATTCCATATTCATTGATTCTTTCTATCCATTTTGTTACCTGGTCATTCAGTTCAGCCCAGATAAAACCGGAAGAAAGGTCTACTGCGAGGATCTCATTCAGAGACTCTTCGCTGACAATCGGCTTTCCCTGCTTTGCGGCCTGACGAACAACTGCTGTAATATAAAAAGGATTGCCACTACAGCGATCAGCCACTACCGGCAACATCTTTTCTTCTATTTTTGCTCTGTGATAGCGGGAAGCATTAAACGCCAACTGCGCCCCCCAATAGTTGGTCATTGGTTCTATGGGATGACTGTCAAACCTTCCAAAAAGTGACCCCCTGCCAAGTATTTCCCTTGCCAGAATGCTCATGGCAGAGCCCGTGACAAGATGAGGACACGTGGGAGATTCGACTGCTTCTTGCATAAAACCAACTATGCTGAAGTTGTACTGGGGAAGACGGGTGTTCTGGAATTCGTCCAAGAACATCACGATTGTGCTTTCATCCCGATCAGAAACCCTCCTTGGGAGTGTCACGGCTTTGTCTTCAGGTGTAGTAACGTCCTTTTCCTGAAGAAATCTCATGAAATTGAGAGCTCCTGCGAGTCCTTCGGGCACTTTGAGACGTGTTTTGATCAATTCCGAAAGGCCATCCCTGCTTACTGAGTCAGGAGACAGGATAGAAGTATCTCTCAATCGAAATGCTGCATACCAGCGAAGGAAATTCTCTACATATCCAATGGAAAACTCCCACCGGTCAAGCGGCTCGTCTTTAAAACTGTAATAAACAGGGATAACTGCATCCGGATCACGATGATCCTGTTCAAAAAAAAAAGACGGTTTACCACCCGCTTGAATATTTCGGTTTTTCCCATGCGCCTCTGGCCCAAAAGGACTGTCGACATAGTCCGACGTCCTATGGCATCAAGCGCAGCCTTATAAAGATATTCAAGATGCTCCTCTCTGTCCGTGTACACCTCACGAGAAACAAGCGGCCGGATCGCCCATTGAGAGTCTGCCCATTTATCAGAAAGATTGGTTTCCGTTGTTTTCATTTTTTCTCCAAAACAAATATTAATATCCGCCCTCATGAATCATTATAAAATCATCAGTCTCAATATTCAGGTCAGTTTCACAAAGATAACTCTCAGCCATTACATTTCCGTATCCTTCATCTGAAAAACTGCCCTCATACCAATGAAAATTTTTAAGCATATATTTGATGCTTCTACTATGGGTTTTCCCCATCACTCTTCAGTTTACGAATACGACGCCGAACGTCACGCATGACCTGCCGGGAAAGCCAACGATGCCTATGCAAAAGCGAAAAACGCTTCGGCTTTTCCGGTCAGAGTCAATGCGCTTGTTGCCGCGGCAGTTCCCACTATCAACTTGACTGTCACATCAGCAGTAGATCTTTTGATAACTCTTTTTGATATAGCTACTTCGCGTTGTGGCCTTTTGGTACGTATTCATCCAAGGATTATGACGCTGTTTTTCACTGTTCGCATACTATGCAGATATGTTTTCATAACTGACGGACTGACAACTCCGTACAGACAAAAAACGTGCAAAATCCAACACTTCTTTTGCCGTATCATCGGGCAGACCGGCAACCAGTGCCGAAGCCTGTTCTGCAATCGGAATCCATTGCCGGGTTTCCGCCCGCCATACAACGATAAAGTGTTTTGCATGCAGAGCTAAGAAATCAAGAGTTTTTCCCTTATCATTGGTGAATTCGATTTCGTAAGCATCGTTGCCGTGACAATGAACAACCGCACCCCGCACTCCAGCGCGCATATTTTTTTCCGGGATGTCTATGACAAGTTCGATTATGTCTCCTATATCCGGCATCATATTCTTTTCCTTACATAAAGTGTTACGAGATGAGCTTCCCTGCTTTCGGGAGTTACGATCTATCCTGTTCTTACGACAACGCGTTGATCTTCCATTCCTTCGACGGTAATGTCCGCCGTATACGTTTTCCGAATTTATCCTCGCTGTGGAAAGTGACTTCGGCATGCATAGCTCCACCTTCAAGCTGACGAAGCAGACCTGTGTGATTTTTTTTCGTAAATCCGAGCAGCTTATCAAAAAGAACGGCTTTATGCTTCCCCTGCGGAGAATCGGTGTCAAGCACATAATGTGTCAGCTTACGAGGATCAATTCGGATACTCTCAGCAATATCTGCCAGTTTCAAAGCCTGAGCTCCTTTTTTCCGAAGTCATACTTTCTGTTTATCTCAGTCTTAGCACCATAACGTATAGCTGAGTGGCTGGGCAACGATAACCGAAAAACTATGATAAAGGTAAAAACTACCGGTCAAATACTGCCTTTCAAAAGCGGCTTGACCTGCCCAGTCCCTCTCCGCCTGGTTCTACACTACACATCATAAGTTCGTTAGGAACGTGGACGAAATAACTTCCACAAGTAGGCGCATAGATTTGGGTCGGATTTGTTCGGTCTCAGATCACAAAAGTTGAAGGAATAGCGAGCTATTTTGATATTTTTGGGATTTGAGACCGGACAAAGGCGGCCTGAAGCTGTGATGCATAGTTGTGGAAATTATTTTGTCCACGTTCCTTAGCACCATTCTCCCCAATGCCACGGCAAGCCCTGCAAAATAGATGGCGCGGTAATTCTTTCTTTTACTACAATAATTATTGAGAATTTTCTCCCGATGTCACCTGCAGCGCATGGATTGCCTCCTCAAGTCCGACTTTGCCATCATTGTTAATGTCTCCCTTAGCCGGTATATTACCTATGGGTCGAGCCATGATAATACCCTGCAAGCGTTCAAAGTATTTGTGGTTAAGATACTTTCGCTTAGGATAATTAGGATTATATTTAAAATAACAATCATCATCGTTAGGACAATAACAGTTTCCTTCTCTGCCACAACCGGTAGTCATAGTGTGCAACGTGTATCTGCAACCATCCACCTCGGCCCAACGATAATAAATTGGTCTATGGTATTCTTCACCGTCTGTAGTAGTCTTAGTATTGAATCCGTACCACATTTTTCCTTTTCCGATGCCGTTATCGTCATTGACATTGTCGTACTCGGTTTTTCTTGTATCTTTGGCGTGTCCACTACCGGAAGAATCTATAATATAGATCCAGAATTCATCTGTATTTACTGTTGAGATGACAGGAAAGCTCCACGCCAGCATCACATGCCCGGTACTTGCGGACCCGCACCCGCCCCTGTCAGGATCCCTTATGAACTTTTGCCATTCTTCGTCATATTTTGCGACAATTATATCGCCTGGCTGAATTTTCTCATATGACTTGAAAACATACCAGTAGGCGTTGCTATTTTCAACTTCATCCCCGAGAATTTCCCGGAAATAGTCGTAAAAACCCCATGCCCTTGGACGTTTGTCATCACCGGAACCCTCAGCGCTATGAAATCTTTTTGCATTATCGAATAGGTCATGGTAATGAGTTGGCAATGTCTGCTGTAAGATAAACTCACCGACAAAGCCGGAACAGTCGTATTTGTAGATACCGCCATCTTCATTCATAACTTTGTTTAGGCGGTGTACATATTCCGTATCACGCAGGTTGCCCATAATGTACACCATACGATCATAAAACAACAGTGCGGCTGTTCCTTCTTCAGGCCTATGAGCCGGGCGTTCTCCAAATACTAAGGAAACACTAAAAATCAATGAGCATAAAAGGGTTATCATAACAATAAATTTTTTCATCCCAATTTTCTCCTTTGCAAAACAATTGTTAATTTTATAATCTCTAAATTATGGCCAATTAAAGCATAATGACACGTATAACCTGCTGAAAAAGCTTATAAAAACATTGTTAAAAGCCAAAACAGTTCAACAAATACCAAAGTTATAAAAACCAAAAAATGGCCAGGCTTTTTCAGTCAGAGTTCATCCTTTTGTTAAATGAACGTGGATAAACCCAGTGAATTTAGAACGTAGCAACCAACTCTGAAAAACCGCCGAGGTTTTGCGGTCAGCGTTAACATGCTATTAGGCGAAATAAAAAGATGGCTTCTCCTGTAAATTGGGATATAATATCCAAATTATCAAATCATATCAATTAATTTTGTAGCAAAAGGAGAAGCCGACATGAAAATTACACAGATTGCCGAAAAAATCAATTTAAATCAGGTTATGGATATATCAGTTGATGTTCACAAAGACACTTTGCATTTCTTTTTTGCTTCTGATGGCAGGGAATATACAAACAACTTCCTTCAGAGAGGACAGTCAAGTATGTAATGGCGCGACTGTTGATCAGGAATTTATTCATTTCCGCACCAGTAGCGATAATGCGAGAAATTCGGCAACGTTACTTTACAAGAAAATCACCTGATATAGATGATTTTCCTGATAGTAGTATCACTTAAGGCTTTACAGTAAAGTAAAATTTTAGTTTTTCAGTAAACAGTTTGGAGAGGTGTATCCATTACTCCTCAAAACTTTGGACTGTCGAGTATATTCAAGAAAAAAAACATCAATTCTATTTATGATATTTTTTCTTTTACAATTGTGCGTTACATCCCCCTTAATCCCTTTTCAAAGGGGGAATTTAACGGAAGGATTCCTCCTTTGAGAGGGGACAGGATGTGTTATTTTTCAAAATTAGAATTGCTGATCTATTTAAGAAATGATATACATCATTCTATCAATAGAAAATATATTTCCGGTTAAAAAAACAGGTGGGATATTATGAAAAGCAAAGTCTATTTTATTGATTTTAAAGCTACATATAAGGAAAACCTTCTTTTTAAGATTGGGAAACTTCTTGACACTTCCGGCCTTGGTTCAGCAATTAAAAAAAGAGATCTTGTTGCTGTTAAAATGCATTTTGGGGAGCAGGGGAATACTGCTTTTATCCGGCCTGTATTTATAAGAAAAATTATTGAAAAAATAAAAGAAGCAGGAAGTTTTCCATTCCTTACAGATTGTAATACCCTGTATGCCGGCTCACGAAGTGATGCTCCGCATCATCATATAACGGCTATTCACAACGGATTTGCTTATTCAGTGGTTAATGCTCCGGTTGTCATAGCGGATGGGCTGAGGGGCCGCAGTGAAACTTCTGTGGTTATAAACCGGAAACGTTTTAACAGAGTATATATTGGTTCTGAGATTGTACGAGCGGATTCGCTGTTATCAGTGGCCCATTTTAAGGGACACGAACTTTCCGGTTTTGGCGGGACAATTAAGAATCTTGGTATGGGTTGCGCATCAAGAAGGGGAAAGCTGGCTCAACATTCAACAGTAAGCCCTAAAGTTAAAAGCAAAAAATGTGTCGGCTGCGGTGAATGCATAACTCATTGTGCCAAAAAAGCCATAAGGCTGATAAAAGATAAGGCAAGTATTGATCCTGAAAAGTGTATGGGCTGTGGAGAATGCATTATTATTTGCCCTAACGATGCAATACAGATTCAATGGAATCAGGATATACCCATTTTTCTCGAAAATATGGTTGAATACACGATGGGTGTTTTAAAGAATAAAAAGGGTAAAACATTGTTTTTGAATTTTATTACTGATGTTTCACCGGCATGTGACTGTCTGCCTTATAATGATTCACCTATTGTAAGGAATATAGGCATAGTTGCTTCAAAAGACCCTGTTGCTATTGACCAGGCCTCTGTAGATCTTGTTAACAATGAGCAGGCTCTTCCTGGATCGTGCCTTAAAAAAAATACTAAACCGGGAGAAGATAAGTTCAGGGGTATGCATCCAAAAGTAGACTGGGCCACACAGCTTGAATATGCTGAAAGTCTTGGGTTGGGAAGCCGTATTTATGAACTAATTAAAATCTGAAAGGCGGGTTCAAAATTCGTATTATAACGGCTCCGGAAATCTTCCTGAGTGAACTTATGTTCCTGAGTACCGTGGTGCTCAACTGCAAAACTGGCGCAAGTGGCCCCCATCTTTGCACAAGTTATCAGATTTTTTTCCATTACCATACCTTTAATCATTCCTGCACGGTAGGCATCTCCTGCACCTGTCGGATCAGATACAACGTGAGCTTTTGCTGATGGTATTTTTGTTTCCCGGTCCTGAGAACATATTATTGAGCCGTTTTCACCGAGAGTCGTAATAATACACTTTGTCATTTTAAGAAGATCTGAATTTTCAAGCTCAGTAGCTTTTTTTATCATTTCAAGCTCATAGTCATTTGATATCAGCATTTCGGAATCAATAATTATCTCTGTCATCTGGTTTCCTGACAGCGCCGGGATAGATTGGCCGGGATCAAAAATATAGGGAATGCGGTGTTCTTTGTAAATCCGGCCGTAGTTCATCATATCTTCAATATTACCCGGAGCTATAATTGCTATTGCCTTTTTCCGATTAACTCCGTCAAATTTATAAAGCGAGGAATATTTCATGGCTCCCGGGTTAAAGCCTGTAATCTGGTTATCTGATTTGTCTGTTGTAATATAAGCGCCTGCGGTGAATTCTTCCGGAATTTTTCGGATTCCATCTAATGGCAGGTTTTGTTGATGCAACCAGGTTTCATAGGTGTCAAAATCTTTGCCGACAGTTGCCAGAATCAGCGGTTTCTCTTCTAATAAGGAAAGGCTGTAAGCAATATTTCCTGCTGTGCCTCCAAATTTCTCGGTAAGGCCGTTAACCATAAAGCAAACATTTAGAATATGTATTTTTTCAGGTAATATATGATCCTCAAATTTTCCAGGGAAATCCATTATACGGTCATAAGCCAGGGACCCTGACACAAATATTTTCATGCAATCACTCCTGAAACACTCTTTAAAAATTTATCTGCATCTATGCCGATACGTTCAATAAAAAAACATTAATTTGTCCACTAATTTCACGAATTAGCACTAATCATTAGTTTCCATTTAGTGTAACTTCGTGTAATTAGTGGACAAATATAAAAAGCATGGCCATTTAATACTAATCATCCCATAATTCGTCATCCCACAAATTGTCATACATATCATCCCAACTTATAACATCATTAAAAATACTTTTTAAACCAAATCTGTTATGTGTAGCTTCACAATCAGATTCAAATCCATTTCCATCGAAGTATAATCTGTCAATATCAGGCATAGCCACCTCCATTTTAGAGAAAAAGCAGGAAGTTTTAACCTAAGGGTTTGCACAAAAATAACTTCACATTTTAAGCGCCGATGCATCCCGTATGGCTGCGTTGCGAAAGCGCAGGCATATCCTGATTTCTTGCGCTTTCGCGCCTTGCCATACGGACGCCTCAACACTTAAAATTGCGAACTTATTTTTGTGCGAACCCTAAGTTGAGCGATCTTTTACAAAGAAATGTACCGGGATCTTGATGCGGCCCCGCCCAAGCGGGAATGCACAAGAAATTAGTGCAGGTCAAGTAAGCAATCTCTCAATTTAGGTTTAAGATTGACAAATGCAGGTGAGCAACAATACTATAACGGAAGTTTTATTTATTCTACGTTTATGTTTATCTGTTCTGGCTTTTTCCCCTCAGCTTTCGGCACTTTTATTTTAACCTAAATTGAGAGATTTTTGGCTTGATCTGCACTGATCTCTTGCGCATCAAGGATTCGCAAAAATCCTCGACATATCCACTGGTATGCCTGCGGTTTTTGCGAACCCTTATGCATCAAGATCTCAACACATTTCTTCCCCAAAAATCGCTCAACTTAGGTTTAAGTACTCCATTTTTGGAAGTTGCCTTACTCGCTGCAGAATCTATGGCTTCCGGCAAGGTGCATGACCTCCGGAATTTTTCAGAACTTCTTTTTTTCAGTAGTAATTTTCTTCCTTGATCTCTTTAGGAACGTGGACAAAATAACTTCCCCAGGCAGGCGCACAGATTCAGATCGAATTTGTTTGATCTCAGATCACAAAAGTTGATAAAATAACGAGCTATTTCAATATGTTTGTGATTTGAAATCCAACAAAGGCGATCTGAATCCGTGATGCATAGTTGTGAAACTTGTTTCGTTCACGTCTCTTATCAAAAGAGAGAGCTCTCCTTTAATTGTCAGCACATTCTTGTGTTCTTCTTTTAATCATTTACAACCAACTGTCAAGATAAAAATGAAGGTAAATTCACAATATTGCAAATTATTAGTAAATTTGATTTAAAAGCTATCGGAAATTTGAAAATGTCCGGTTGCACACTTTGCAATTCATTATTATAAAGGAATCTGTTTCACATATAGATCTCTACTCGAAATTAAGGAACGTGATAAAAAATTATGCAAACCCTGATACGCAAACAGACCGGAATAATAAAAGAATCAATCCGTGGAATTGTGGATCGAGTCACTTATCACAATCCTGACAGCGGATGGTCTGTTCTTCGCGTTTTACCATTCAATAATCCCTACCAGCAGGAAACGGTTACAGTCCATCAAACAAAAGTGTTTGCCGGAGCGACGATGGAGTTTTATGGAGCGTGGACTGTTCATCCTAAATTCGGCCGTCAATTCAAAGCCACGGAAGCTGTTGAGAGAAAGCCCGCAACGATAGCTGCATTGGAGAAATACTTAGGCTCCGGCCTCATTAAGGGCGTAGGCCCGAAAACTGCAAAGAAAATCGTCAAACATTTCCATGAAAAAACACTTGCAATATTTGAAGAGGAGATTAAAAGGCTTACTGAGGTCCCGGGAATCGCTCAAAAAAAACTGGAAATGATCAGTCAAGCCTGGTCTGAACATCGGGCTATCAGAGAAGTGATGATGTTTCTGCAATCCCATGGAATAAGCACCCTTTTTGCTGTCCGTATTTATAAGGAATACGGTGATCATGCCATCCCCTATGTAACCGAAGATCCATACCGACTATCTAATGATTTTTACGGCATAGGATTTTTTTCAGCCGACAAGGTAGCACTGAGCATTGGTCTTGATATTGATAGCCCTGAAAGAATCGTGGCCGGCATAAAACATGTTTTGGCTGCAAGCAGAGACTTTGGCCACTGTTACCTGACAGAATCACAAATCCAGGCACAAGTTAACGAATTATTAGAACTGGATATTAGTGATCGTTTACCTGATTTGCTGAAAAAAATGGAGCAGGACCGGGTTGTCATGGTTAGAAAACTCGTCAAGATAGAAGGTTCAACCGAGCCATGCTATTATTCCAGAACTCTCTATTTTGATGAACTGTATGTCGCAAAGAAAATCTCCGGCATGAATAATTCGCCGAACATTGATATTGATAAGGAACGGATAGAGCGCTGGATTAATCGTTATTGTCAGATCAAGAATATTTCCCTGAGCGATGAACAGGCCGCTGCTGTTAGGGGGATTGTTTGTGAAAAATTCTCCATTCTGACTGGTGGTCCCGGCTGCGGCAAAACAACCACAACACTAATACTTGTTAAATTGCTTGAAGCAATGAAGCTGAAATCTTTACTGGCAGCGCCTACCGGCCGCGCGGCTCAGCGCATGATGGATGTGATTGGAAAAAAGTCCAAAACAATTCATCGTTTGCTGGAGTGGCAAGTTGGCAAATTCAACAAGAACGAAGAAAACCCTCTTGACGTTGACTTTCTGATTATCGACGAATGTTCCATGCTGGATATTAATCTAACCGCATCATTGCTCAAGGCTGTTCCAAATCAGAGCCAGGTTCTTTTTATCGGCGATGCAGATCAACTGCCGTCAGTCGGTGCAGGTAATGTACTTCGGGATATGATCTTATCCAACACAGTTCCTTGTTTCAGATTGACAAAAATTTTTCGACAGGCACAACAATCCCTCATCATCAAATACGCCCATCAGATCAATAATGGGGAAATGCCCTATATTGATTCACCGTTTAAAAAACCTGAACTATGGAAACAGGAAAAAGATTGTCTGTTCCTTGACTCAGACGAAGTTACAAAGGAGCAGCTTAGTTTTATTGACAAAGTTAAAAAATACTATACAGTAAAAACAGTTTCACTTGACAACGATTCGGATTCAAACCTTTACGAATTCCGAACAAATGAGCCGTTAATCCCTTATGAAACCGAATTAACAATCCCAAGGAAATTTCAACACGTCAGCATTGAAAAGGTATATAAAGCAAAAACAGGGGTCGATGAATTGTTGTCGGTATTAAAAAAAGTTCATCCATGGTCGTCGTTGCATTATGGTCTTTCAGCTTCTGATGTGGTCAGAAAATTATATTTAGAATGGATACCGAAATATTTTGGACGTAAAATTGAAATTCAGGTTATTACACCCATGACAAGGGGAAGTCTGGGTACTGTCAGTTTAAATAAGATGATTCAGAAATCTGCCAATCCTCCACAAAAAGGGAAAAGTCAATTACAGGTTGGCGAAAGAATATTCAGGGTCGGCGATCGGGTTATTCATAGAAGAAACAATTATGATCTTGGAGTGTTTAACGGCGATATTGGTATCATTCGGGAAATCGACAATGAGGAGCTTACATGTATGGTTTCATTTTTTCCGGATGAACGAGAGGTTCGGTATAAACGCGATGATATTCAGGAATTGAGCCTGGCCTATGCCATTACGATCCATAAGTCGCAGGGAAGTGAGTTTGAGGCAGTTATTATTCCGATTCTTACACAACATTTTAAAATGCTATTTCGGAATCTCATCTACACTGGCCTGACAAGGGCAAGAAAACTTGTTGTTTTGGTTGGAACTCGTAAAGCGTTGGCTATGTCGGTAAAAAATCAAGACACCAGTCAACGACAGACTTTCCTGCAAAAACTTCTACAATCATAATACTAAGGTTCAGGGTTCAGGGTTCAAGGAATGCTGCCATTTTATATTTCTTAAAACATCAATGCACAAGCGGGCAAACTCTAAGTAACTTTGGCTTATCAATTAGCACGCCAAAGGCGTACCACCAATAGTCAATTTTCAATAGTCAATTTTCACTTTTAATCCTAACCTGTTAAAATTATAGTATATATGATTCATTAGGGAAACTTTTATTATGTAATAACCAACTTACTCAGAGAGAGGTATTTATGGCAAAATTTATATCTCAAGAGATTATTCATCAAATGGTTGCGCGCTGGTCATCTCCTCGTCCGGAGAATTATCGGTTTAAAATTTTCAAAGATACGTCGGATTTTTTTCGTGTAGAATATGGAAGCGTGGTCGTTCTTGATGAAAAACCCTTCCTGATCCTGCATAATGCAAAGGAAGGACGTTTTGGGCTTGATGATGAGGAAAAATTTTGGGTTAAACGATCAGTTGATTTAACCGATGGAAGCAGAAAAATCATAAAGCTTGTTTTTTATGAAAAGTTTATGGCTAATATTGCGGGTATTGATTTTGAGTGCTTTAGGAGCCCCAAAAAAGAGGCTCGCATCTTAAAGCTGGTAGGTAATCATAAAAATTTCATGCATGGATATGCGGTAGAGGATGAAAATGGAAATATTGTCAGAGTATTGGACGTGGTTAATGGAAAACCTCTCCATATTCATTTGCAAAATTTAGAGTGTGATCACCAGGCTTATTTTTATAAGCTGTTCCCCGATATCTTAAGTAAATATATTGAGTGTATTAAGGCTATTAAATTTCTACACGAAAATGGTGAGAAACACGGCGATATTCGTAGAGATCATATTTTCATTGACAGGGACAGCGGAGATTTTCGCTGGATAGATTTTGATTATAATTATCGCCAGAGAGAGAATATATATAGTTATGATCTCTTTGGCCTGGGTAATATTTTAATATTTTTGACAGGAATGGGCGATGTAATGATGACTGATCTTAAGAAACAAAACCATCCTGCTTTAAGTCTGCTGACAGATGATGATGTTAATATTGTTTTTCACAATCGTGTGGCAAATTTAAAAAAAATTTATCCCTACATACCTGAAACCCTTAACAGTGCCCTCATGCATTTCTCAAGTGGAGCCAACCGGTTTTATGATAATACCGGTCAGTTGCTGGAAGATTTGGAAGAGTTCATACAAACACAATGAGATCTTTGAAAGGTGTTTTGCAAAGGTCTCACAATAAGGAGGAAAAAACATGAATAACGAGCTTACTTTTAATAAGAACATTCTTATTGCAGTTGATGAGTCAGAGAACGCCCGTCGTGCGGTTTTATATGTAGCTCAACTTCTGGAAGGCGCTACGGGCTTCAGCGTTACTATTCTGCATGTAATTAATGAACCGGAAGAAGATTATTTTCCTACAACCGATGAAAAGGAGAAATGGCTCAGTCAGTATAAAAAGAAAGTTGATAAAATGCTTGAGGACTACCGTCAGATATTGATACAAAAGGGGTTTGATCGGAGCGTGGTTTCGGTTCGCTCTACCATACGCTACTGTCCATCCATGGCACAATGTATTCTGGAAGAAAGAGACGAGACCGAATACAGCACCGTAGTAGTTGGAAGACAAGGGCTTTCACGAAGTGAGGAATTTCTTTTTGGCAGTGTTTCCAGCAAAATAGTTAATTATGCGCGTAACTGCACGGTCTGGGTGGTTGAATAAAACAGCTCAGAAGAGCGCCGTTTTTTATTTGACCTTATAAGCCTTTTCAAGCAGGAGTCTGCCGGTTTTTGAATAAACGTAAATTGTGGCTGTTTTGAAATTTTCATTTGTCTTTATGTCAGAGAAGTCGCCGCAAATAAACATAAATCGGATTATGGAAAAAAATTTCCCTTTTTTAAAGAATATTGGCCTGCCGTCCTTAAGGGAAGTTTCCGGACAGACTCTAAAAGGCTCTTGAGATTCCTTTTCAGGCTTAAGAACCACAAATGTATATCCTTCAATCCTTCTGCCATCAATGTTTCTCAGTTTTAACTTAAATGCTATTGAATCGTTTTTCGGCTCTCGCCGGATTTCAAATTTTTCGACCAACACCCTCTCATCCGGTGAGGCTGTTTCTTTTACTTTATCTGTCGCAACCGGATGAGCAGGCGGGTACAGGCGTCTATCATTAAAATAGGATTGAATATTTAAATCAGAAGATAATTCATCAAATGTTCTGGCTTTTATTAAGTTCTCACTTGCTCTGACATAGAAACCAGGGTTAATTTCTATAGCTTTTTCAAAGCAAGTAATTGCTTTTTCAACATTCTTTTCTTTTAAATAAATACATCCCAGGTTATTATAAGCTTGTGCTTCATTTCCTCCTTTTCTGAAAGCTTCCAATGCTTCCCGGTATCTCCTTAGTTTAGACAAAGCCATGCCTAAGTTGTTATAAGTCTTGCTTTTGGAATATTTTGTTTCTAATGCTTTGTTAAATGCATTGATTGCTTTTTTGTACTCTCCCGCCAGAGAGTACGACGCGCCCAGATTATTGTACAAAAATCCCTCACCAGGCTTCAAACTGATTGCTTTGTTATATTTATGAATAGCCAGATGATATTTTTCTTTGTAGTCATAGATAATTCCCAAAAAATTGTGAACCTTCCAAAGCCCTGGATCCAGTTCAATGGCTTTTTGAAAATTTTTTTCCGCTTCGTCATATTTCTTCATTTGAAAAAAAGCTTGCCCCATGCCCTTGTAAGCTAAAGCATGCCCGGATTTTTCCTTAAGGACCTTTTGAAATTCCTTAATGGCGTCTTGATTTAATCCCCCGATAACAAACAACATACCTTTTTTGTAAACAACCTCAATATTGTCAGGCTTGAGTTGCAAGGATTTTTCGTATTGCACGAGAGCCTTTGGGAGATTACCTCTGTTCAAAAAAGCATCTCCCGATTTTTCAAGCTCATCGCTTGTCATGGCAGGCAAAGTTTTTTTATTCGAGGGTTCGTAAAAATTGTTATATCTGTCTTGTGACCGCAGATTTTGCTCCTGTGCAGCGCAACCCGATAAAATACCTGCCATTAGAATTGCTATGAGAAAAAATATTCTGAAATGCATTGTTTTCATTTGTCAACCTGTTTTGTGTTTATGGTGTAACTTCTCAAAAAAATATCAGAAATGATAAGCAGCTCCTATAATGAAGTTAAAATACCTGATATCATCAAGATCGCCAAATCCAAATGTGTAGTTTCCTTCAATGCCGATGGAAATGTCTTGAGCTGTAAAAAAGTCTAATCCTAATCCAACCTTGCCACACAAATCTATCTCGTCATTCGAGCCTGAAATAGATGTTTTGTCAGGCAACGCTGAACTGAAAAATTCATGTTTTGAATCAGCATGCATAAGTCCTGCGCCGACAATTGTCGATAATTTTACTTTTTCAGTGGAAATCGGAAAATACCCTTTTAGTGCAAACATACATGTGAATATTTCAAGATCGCCCTCCTCCTTAAAACGTGTGCCGGATACTTTGTAGCTCTCATCATATTCAAAGTTATTCAGGTAATCAAAGTCAAGTTCAATATCCAACAGAGGATGTGTGTGATAACCGATTTTCGCATTTACTCCCCATGAATTGTCATAATCAGGACCATTATCAAAATCCTCAACAGCATAAGAACCACCAGCTCCAACATAGAAGTTGCCAAGATGATTCTGCTCTGCATACAGCGATGTACATGAAAATATTACCGTCATTAATGCTAATACAGCAAAAAAGAAATGTCTTTTCATTATGTGTTCTCCTCTTTTCTCAATTTTTAAATTCCCATTGTGCGACACTTATTTTTTCCCACGCCTCTATTTCCCGCCATTCTCCTCAAGCAGCAGTTCGATCCGGCGGTTTTTTGCCTTGCCTTCCTCTGTCTCGTTAGAAGCAATCGGTCGCTGGAAGGAGAATGCCCGCGACTCAAAACGAGACTCCTCTATCCCTTTTTCTATGAGAAAGTGTACAATATTAATGGAACGAGCAGAAGCCAGCTCCCAGTTTGTTGCAAATGTTGATACAAGCTTAGGGCTGATTGGTACATTGTCGGTATGTCCTTCGACTATGATATTTACATTCTTTCGCTCCTTGAGTATCTTCGCCACCTTGCAAAGTATAGACTTTCCTTTGTCAGACAATACTGCAACTCCGGACGGATAGAGTACAGTCGCGGCGACCGTAATCTTGACCCCTTTGGGTTCCTGTGCAATTTCGACCTGCTTTTCGTCTGCAAGCTTCTTTCTGAGCGCCTCATAGATTGCATGGCTTGATGGGCGGTATGTTATATGAAATTCAAGATCATTCACGTTTGATCCATAATATGTGATAGTGTTGTGTCGACGTACCCATTTGCCTTTGCGATTAGCTTTGTATTCAAAAGGTTCCAGGTTTATTGGAAACACCCATGAATAAGCGATTTTCTTAAAATTGCCAGGGCTGTTCCATAGTCCGTAATGGCCATCGGGTGTTTTTACTTTATCTCGCCAGTTATTAAAATTATAGACACCATCTTCACTGATCTGTAAGCCTGCTTCAAGGTCAATCCGCTCCAGGCCGGCAAAACTTTTTCCGGGCAGTTTCAGAAGGGTATAGCCGTTTTTTGAAGCTGTGTCCCATGTGTATTCATCAGGATAGATGTAAAGGAAATCCTTGATGTAATCCTCTGTTTTATAGCCTTCCCTGTTTCTAAACCACATATTGTATTTGGAGTAGTCTGAGCGGCTGGTTGTATATACCAACGCGTGCCGGCCATCTTCCTCAAGAAAATATATTTGTTCTGAAATAACGCCTGACGCTTCTGAAAACGATGCAGACACAAGCAGGCAAAATACTACCAACATTTTTTTCAGATAAGCCATTATGAAACCTCCCTCTTGGTTTTAATAATCAGGTATCCTTGTGTCAAGAGTCAAGGGTCAGGGGCCTTCAAACTTTTCGATCCTGACACCCGACTCCTGACTCTCCGACTCCTCACGCCTGACCCCTGCTTTTTAGTTATCGTCTGTCACTTTAACAGATTCAGTAGTGATGTTTCCAAAGGGTGTAGTCACTTTTACCTGAAGCAGACCCAAGGTTCTGTCATTTTCGCTTGGTTCTAACAATATAGGATAAACAAGCGGCTGATCCAACTGGTTTGTATTTGGCACCGTAAAAGAGCTGTCGCCCACAATGTTACCGTTAGTCGTTGTGAATTCTATCTCTGTGCCCATCGGCATTGGATTATTGTTTAACTCACTAATGGAGATAAAAACTGTGTGACTGGATCCACCCCTTAGATCTACGGGGTCCGGCGAAAAATTTATATTCACAGCAAAACTGCCCGACATGATCAGGCGCATAGACTTTTGAACATAGACCAGCTCCCTGGTGCACAGGCCCGCAGCCTCTGCGGCCTCGGAACACAACGTTCCGCTGTAGATTCCATTGCCGCTGCCGGTGAATTCCCCATTATTATCAAAGTCCCAAAACGGTTCACCATAATCGTAATCCCAGCTATCGTTATCATCACGGAATACCTCACTCATATCGGTGGCTGAATCAAACAAATCCTCTTCGTCGAAAAACCCGTTCCCATTGTAGTCAACAAAGCTCTCCTCACCTATACAGAAAGCCAGAATCGTAACTCCGCCATCATCGGGCCTTGGATTGCCGCTACGCCATGTTACTTCGCAGACTCCCTCAATAATTGTGCCGGAATCGTCTATGGAACCTCCTTCAGTGGTAAAATAGACAATAGTTCCGTCAGGCACGAAATTATTGAAGTGGTCAGCAGCTTGAAATATTATCGGCACTTCAACATTATTATAATGCCAACCTTCGGGATTAAGTGTTTCAGCGGATAATGAAATACTATTTTGATCGGGAAGACCGGTGCTTACGAGAAGTTCATCCGAGACCACTGTAATCAACGGATAGCTATCAGCTATAGTTGCATGAACTCGCACATGAGTAGAAACATTGCCCGCATTGACGGTAGTTTGAACCAGCTCTTCCGAATCTGAGACAGCGCTGGAATTTGATAGTGAGAGCCCACCAATTCCTGTAGAAAGCCAAAATTCTACGGTATCATTTTGAACTGGACTGCCATATATGTCAATGACTTTGAAAACAAGAACCGAGGTCTCTAAACGCGCCGGTCCCCCTGTACCTTTAAGCGCAATGGTTTCGGGGGTGGCAGAAATAAAATCTATGGAACCGGCAATAACATCAGCCACGCTTATTGTTGTTGTAGCACTCAGCGTTTCTTGGCCAATGTTCGCAGTAGCAGTAATGATATCAATTCCATCGCCTCCAGTTGCTTTATAGATCACATTGGCTGATCCGGTATCTGAGGTCACAACATTGTCAATGGCAGATAGTGCCTGTTCAGCAAAGTCAGACGTAAAGTTAATATCTACCTGATCTGTGTACGGATCACCATTGGAATTTATCAAGACCACCTCTACACGAACGCTTCCCCCTGCTGCCAGTACCTCACCAGGGGTCAAACTCAAGGCCAATTGCCCATCGACAAAATTTCCATCAATAATAGCCCCCATCTGCACGGTCGGAGCATCATTGTCATCTGAGTTCAAAATGTCTGCCACCCTGTTATTGGAGTTCAGAATGTTTGAACTCTCATCGCTGCTGCTACTACACCCAAAAATCAGCAAACTGCCCAAAAGAACAGCTAACGCGCTATTTAGTAAGTACTTCATGATCAATCTCCCTTCTTTCCAAATGTATTCTTTTCTTCTTTTACTTTTTTATTCGACTAAACCCGGAATAGTGCCCTTGGTTCCGTAGTTTGAGCCACCTCCCCGGCCAATCTCTTTTATCTCACAGATGACTTGTGCCTGTATTATTTTGTCAGGTGCGCCTTGAACCTCAGTGATGGTGACTGTGGCAAATCCTACTATAGTTATAGCACCGAGTGGATTGCTGCAGTCATCCCGGTCGTAGACTGGCACACTTGTTGTCCATGTGGTGGAATCCTCATCGACATCTAATATTCCGTCATTTAATACTTTCATGGCGTCGAAAAGGGCCTGCATTTCGTCGAATACAGAGGCTACAGTGCCTCCGGTAAACGTAAATTCTGTTTCACCGGCTTGTACCGGAGGAGTTTCATATGTTCTATCTGGTGGAGTAAGCTCCTCTAATATTCTCCTAAGGCTATTAGCGTTTGCCGGGCTTTCCTTATAGGTATGCCAGCCTGCACATCCCTCAAGAGTCCCGGTAGGGTAAAACTTGATAGGCTGTTCACAGTATTCAGGTTTGTCAAACCATTTTTTTGAAATCCCCACAGGAAGTGGAAGTCCTCCCGGACCGGCTGTACTCTGACCGGTTAAGGCTGCGGTGGCATCTGCCCACACATCCACTGCATTTATGTTGAAGATTCGGGCAAAAAAAGTAAGTATTGCACCGTTGGCGCTGCCGTCCCGTCGTGCGATAACCCTTACAGCATCCGGGCCGACAATTGGAGCCGGCGTCGCAGTCAATATGCATGTGCCTGTTTTGCAGTCCCAGGTGCCGATAGTCACGTCAGCATCATTGATGACTATATTCGTTCCGGCTGCCTGATTTTTGAGGGCGACCTGCTGGACAACACTCACAATATCAGATTGAAAAAATACATGCGTTTGCTGCTCATCATAGGACTTCATCTCATATATTGATCCCAGATATCCAGCCCCTGCCAATGCAGCGGCATCGGCCACGTTCTGGAGCTCGTTTTTAGTGACATACATATAACCCACGTCGACCGCCAATGCCGTAAAACCGATGAGCATGCTCAGAACAATGGCAACGATCACGGCGGCAACACCGGCCTGATTCCTGGCTTGTTCAAAAAGCTTGAAATAGGATTTCATTTGCTTCCTCATTAGACCAAAGCTTTATATGAATTATTCCATCCTCATCAATGAAGTAGCCCGTAAATTCAAGGGTCCGATCCCGATATTAGATAAAAAGAGAAATGCGTACTCATAATCCACCTGTACTTCCAGATCGCATTGAAATATCAGGCATCGGGCAGGGATAACAATATCGTCAGCGGTTAATACGTCGTTGCCAAAGGTAATTAGATGCTGTGCGCCGTAATTAAGCACGACCGTTTTAATTTCGTCGTTGGATAGCCGCTGCTGGCGCGCGATGATTCCGGCACGTGCGCCTTCCCGTGCTGCATTGGTAATGACCTGGCGGTTGAAGATGAACAAGCTGAACTCAATTATGCCGAACATCAGGGTAATGAGTAAGGATAAAACAATCGCAAATTCAACTGCTGTTGCGCCTTTTTGATTAAAGAAAATACTCTTTTTCTGCATTTTGAATTACCCTTCTTTTTTGTTCACTCCATTCGCATTATGGTTTGTGCGGACAGGGTTATGTCGGTGAAGTCCAGGATACCGCCGAATAAAAAATCGTAAACATAAGTGACTGTTACGGTACGGTCATTGTCCCCATCCGGTGCAGAGACAGTAACCGCGTCTGCCTGCAAGCCATTGGCGCCATTCAGGTTAATCAGCTTGCCGTTGCAGTAGTTTCTAACGATCTGTATGATATCGGCTGTCCCTGTTTCCGCTACAATACCGGCACGAGCCCCTTCCCTGCTCGCATTGGTGATCACCTGCCGGTTATAGAACAAGAGCCCGAACTCAATTGAACCGCAAACCAGTAGAATTAGAATCGGAAGGCAGAGCGCAAGCTCAACTGCGGCAACCCCTTTGTTGTTTTGTAAATATATCATCAGAGATTCCTGTTTGACCGTTGTCGGTTTACGGTTTACGGTTCACGGTTGTCGGTTCACAGTGTTTTCAATGAACTATGCAATGATTGAAAACGGTTACTGGTTTTACGGTTAACCGCCAACTGTAAACCGTGAACCGACAACCGTGAACCGTCTAAGAAGGATACAAAAGTACCTGGTATATGCGAATAGCTGCCGGCCCCAAAATTACAACAAGCAGAGACGGAAAAACAAAAAAGATCAAAGGCACCATTAACTTTACCGGCAGCTTTGCCGCTATCTCTTCTGCTTTCTGAAATCTTTTTGTTCTAAAGGAATCAGAAAAAACCCTCAGAGATTTGGCCACACTCGTGCCGAATTTGTCCGCCTGGATCAACAGGGTCACAAGGCTGTGAATGTCTTCAATACCGGTCCGCTCTGCCAGGTTTCTCAGCGCGTCTTGACGCGCCTTTCCTGCTCTTATTTCCAGGTTCAGGATATGGAGTTCTTCACTCAATACCTCGTTGCTTAACTTTATTTCTTTTGCCACCCGATTTATGGCTGCATCCAGCCCCATGCCTGTTTCCACACAGACCACCAACAGATCAAGCGCATCAGGAATTCCTTCAAATATCTTCTTTTTTCTGGCTGAAGTTTTCATGCGCAGCCAGATATCAGGCAAATAATAACCTGAAAAGGCAAGAAAACAGGAGGCAAAAAGTTTTGTGGAACCATCAACAGGTTTTAAAAAAGTAATTCCAAGAAAAAAACAGATGGGCAGAAAAAATGCGAACAAAAATTTACTTCCCCAAAAAAGAGCCGGAACATTTGACCTGCGCAGGCCAGCCATAAGAAATCTGGTTCTCATTTGAGTATAATCCGCAGACTGTTCCGGGATCAAACGTTTACCTAATAAACTCAAGAAATTTAAGATTGGGTTTTGGGCTGTGTCTTTGATTTCTGAAGATGATTTTTCTCTATTGGACACATTTCTGTTCTTACCGCTTTCCCGGAGTTTTTCTATCAGCTCACGAGCCTTAGCATTTTGGCGAATATATTGATCTAATCCCACAAAAAGCAGAAGCATTGCGAGAAAAGCTGATGCGGAAATTAAAATCGGAATATTTGAGATCGTGAATACCATTTTTTGCCCCTCTATATTTAGTGCCTGAACGAAAACCCCAAAATATGGTTTTTTAATTTTGTTTAGAGATAGCCAACTCACTGAGATTGCTTCTTTTTTTAACTTAAAACCTAAAACTTAAAACTTAACACCGTGCCTGAGCAGGGTTTCCGTTCAGGCACTATTTATAATACTATGTTATACTTTGATGTTGACCATTTTTTTCATGACAAGAATCCCTAATGCCATCATAAATAAAGCTATGCCAGACATTATCCTCCCTGCAGGCTCAGTAAACAGGGTGTTGATATAATCCGGGTTTATGAAACTAAGAGCTATCATGATAAGAAAAGGTATGGCGCAAAGAATTATAGCCGATAATTTTCCTTCTGCGGCCAGGATCTTGACCTTGCCGTACAGCTTAAACCTTTCACGAATAATATAAGCCAGACTCTCTATAATCTCAGCAAGATTACCACCGGTTTCACGTTGCAAAATCACGGAAATGACAAAATATTTCAAGTCAGAGCAATCAATTCGATCTGTAAGGTTTTTCAATGCATCAGGAACGCTTACCCCAAAGTTGATTTCATTCAGGGTCTCATCAAATTCAGGGCCAAGCGGGTCGTCAAACTCATCGGCCGCCAGCTTCATGCCGCTTGGAAAGGCATGGCCTGCTTTCAATGAACGTGCAATCAATTCCAAAGCTTCAGGCAGTTGTCTCTGAAATTTCTCCATTCTTTTCTTTTTCTTCAAGCAAAAATAAAAAAAAGGAATTCCGGATAGTGACAGCGCAATTATTATGGAAAAAATATACTTGTCTGTGATTAAAAACCCGACAAAAAAGCCTGTCAGCGCAAGAAACATTGTAAGTAATATAAAAACACCGAGACGATATTGTGCATTGGCCTGTTGTAATAACCGGTCTAACCGTTGGGGGCCGGGAATGCTCAAAAGAATTTTGTTCAGAAAGGGAACATCGCTTAGCAGTTTTTTTTTAAGAATATCAGGAAGTCCATCTTTATTTTTTCCGGCTTTGTTTTTTCCGGATGAAAATGTTCTCAGCCTTTTCCGGATTTTTTTGCGATCCGGGTTGCGTATCGTTCTGTAAGCATAAAAAATCATTTCTGTGATAAAGATTGATACGGCGAATATAATTATGGCAAGAAAAATTTTCATTTTTTAACTCCATTCAAATTCAAACTGCTGCGATTTACGCAGGGTTAAACAGATCCCGGGAAACCTCTATTCCGGCTGTATTAAATTTATCAATGAAGTTGGGTCGAACACCATGAAATCTGAATTCTCCTTCTATTTTACCATTTTCATCTATACTTTTTTGCCGGAATGAAAAAATCTCTTGTGTGGTGATCATATTTCCCTCCATCCCCGTGATTTCCTCCAAAGACACCAGTTTTCTTGTTCCATCAGTCAAACGGGATACCTGAATAACAACATTGATGGCAGAGCTGACATATCTCCTCAGAAACTCATTTGGGATATCAAGGTTTGCCATGGCCACCATAGTTTCGAGCCGCATCAGGGCATCTCGGGGAGAGTTGGCGTGGACTGTTGTTAAAGACCCATCATGTCCCGTGTTCATGGCTTGAAGCATGTCAAACGCCTCTTTTCCGCGGACTTCCCCCACAATAATGCGGTCCGGACGCATCCTTAAGCTGTTTTTCACAAGGTCTCTCTGCGTAATCTCACCCTTTCCCTCTATGTTTGGAGGTCTACTTTCCATCCGCACCAAGTGTTCCTGCTTTACCTGTAATTCCGCAGCATCTTCAATAATGACAATCCTTTCATTTTCGGGAATAAACCGCGAAAGAACATTTAACAAAGTGGTTTTACCACTGCCGGTGCCTCCTGAAATCAAGACGTTCAGTTTTGCCTTGACAATTCCTTTCAGAATTTCAGCGATTTCAGGAGTCAATGTTTTCAGCATGATCAAATCGTTTAACTCCAGGGGATTTACGGCAAAACGCCTGATAGAAATTGAGGGCACATCAACGGCCACAGGGGGTATCACTGCATTGAACCTTGAACCATCCGAGAGCCTGGCATCCACCATGGGGGAAGACTCATCAATGCGCCGTCCTACAGCAGAAACGATTTTATCAATGATTTTCATCAAGTGAGCATCATCTTTGAACCTTGCATCAGTAGGTTCCAACTTGCCCAGTTTTTCCACATAGATTTGTTTGTATGTATTAACCAGGATATCGGAAACTGCCGGATCTTTAAGAAAAGGTTCAAGGGGGCCGAGTCCCATCACTTCATCCTGGATTTCCGTAAAGAGCTGTTCTCTTTCCATTGAATTAAGAGGCGCGGCAAAGTTTTCTTCGCCCAATATTCTTTGTACAATGACCCTGATCTGAGACTTGAGAACATCACGCTCAAGTTTTTCGATAGCAGAAAGGTCAATAAGATCTAATAAACGATCGTGAATTCTGGTCTTTAACTCGAAATATTCGTCCGGCATATAATTCATTGTGATTTTTTGGGGTATGCTTTCCAGGTTCATTTTCATCTTAGCTCACCTTATGTTTTATTTTTAATTTTGAGCTAGTATTTTCCACCATTTTGTTGGTTGATTTTCCTCTTTTGGCGCAAAGGTATCAGTTAGATTATTCAGGCTTTTGGTTATCTGAGCTTTGGATGCAATCTCGGAGAGCGGCTTTCCGTTATTTATAGCGGACATCGTTGTACTGTAGTCGTTTGGTATGGTCCAGAATATCTTTTTATGAATGCTTTCTTCCGCGTCCTGCAGAGAAATCTCCGATTTTGTCAAATAACGATTAATCACAATCCTGATCCGTTCTTCCGGAAGAAAACCCAAATCGCTAATTGATTCTAAAAGCTCATTGGTATTGGACAGGCATGGAAAACTCAGGAGAGATATGAGCAGGACATTGTCCGACATTTCCAGAATTTTCAGGGAAATTTCATTCGCTGACTGCCCCGCGTCAATTACCACAAAATCAAAAAGTTTTTGCATGAAACCTGTAAGATGACCCATCATCTCAGGGGCTGCGGACGCGGAACCATTTAAACTGCCAGGGGACGGAAGAATACTAACTCCGGAAGAATGTTTGGTAAGGGTGTTCATTAAAAATGTAGAATCCAATCTGGAAATATTTTTGATTATTTCACCCCAATGATAGCCCGGCTTGATCTCTAAAAAGAGAGGTATTTCTCCGAACATCATATTCATGTCTATCAGTGCTACTGATTGAACGCTTTTTTTTCTAGCCAGATTGGCTGCCAGATTTACGGCAACCGTAGTTGTTCCTATTCCTCCCTTGCTGCCGACAACAGTTATAATTTGTCCAATTTTCGGGGAATGTCTGCGGTTGTCTCTCCTTATTTTTTTCTTTAATTCTTTCAGAGCCTGCGTTACTTCTTCTTCTTTCAGAGGAAGAGTAAAAAATTCCTTTGCGCCGGTTTTTATAGCCTGCATCAGCACCGCTGAATCGGAATTCTCTGAAATTAGAAAAACTTCGCCAACTACATCAGAATTTAACAATGACCGGATGTGTTGAAAATCATTTTCAGTATCATCCCCCAGCTCAAAGATCAAAAGGTCGGCTCTGCGAGTATCATGAGACATTTGAACATGCATCCCTTCAACAGAGCGAATGATCTCATCCAGCTTTCTTTTCAGACCTGTTTTTTTTACTTCTATCTTGATTTGAATGGTATTATCAGACATGGGAACCTCTCTAAAACGGTTTTTTTACCCTAATTGCATTTTTTGATGATGATAATATCCAGGTCGTTCGACTTCTCATCTGTAAACCCTTTCCTGTATCTTTCCATATTATTCCCGGCTGCCTGGCCATCCAGTCCGACTACAGGTTCAAGATTTTTTCCGGCTTCAGGGTTCAATATCTGGCTCTGTTTTGCCGATTCAAAAGATGATCCCCAATTTCTACTCAGCATCGTCTCCCTTGGTCCGCACCCTGAAAAAATCAACAGAGTTGCTATAGATCCGATTAACATAAAATATCTAATCAACATTGTATCCTCCTTGATTCTCCGGCTATCTGATATCACATCACCACTAAATCCATTGCTTTCCGCCAAACTTCCAAATATTGATATTTTTTAACTTCCTGACTCCTGACTCCTGACTCTTGACTCTTGACTCCTGACTTCTTTAATCCGGATACGGCATGCCATGCCCAAATTCTCCATCCAGTTCCCCTTCCCATCCTTGCATTAATTCCAGGAGATAGATTTCCGTATCGTCAGGCTCTATATAGAAATCGGTCGGCAGTGTCTGTTTTGCCGAATCAAGAGGTTTTACAAGGTGTGGCGTGACGATAATGATCAGTTCCGTCTCATTCTTTTGAAAGGCGCGACTTCTAAACAGGGCACCTAACACCGGAATATCACCCAAAAGCGGAAATCTGGACATGCTGTCTCGAATAGTCTCCTTGAGAAGACCGGCAATGGCAAAACTCTGACCATCTGCAAGCTCCACCACAGTTGAAGCCCTTCTCGTACTCAATCCCGGTACTGTATATCCTCCAACTTGCAAAGCAATTGAAAAGTCGAGTTCCGATACCTCAGGCGCAACCTTAATGCTGATCTTGTCTTCGCTCAGGACGGTTGGGGTAAAAGAGAGCGTTACTCCAAAGGGCTTGTATTGGATAGCAATACCATCTTCTGAAGGTATAGGTACCGGGTATTCTCCGCCTGCCAGAAAGTATGCAGTCTGTCCGCTTAAGGCAATGAGTGTCGGCTCTGCCAGAATTTTAACCAGACCATCCTCTTTTAAGGCTTCGACAAATCCTGTCCAGGTCGCACTTCCTTTATTGAAGCTGAAAAGGGCATTGACTGCCGGCGAAACGAGAAGCTCGGTACCTATATCTGTCAATTCTCCGAGTTGCACCAGACCTCCGAGCAAGCTGAGACCGAGATCTCCTCCTCTGACGTAGCTGAAATTTATCCCTAAATTGTTGATCACGCTTTTTGACATTTCAGCCACTTTTACTTCCAGCATGACCTGGTGTACGCCGGCTACCTTAAGCATATTGCGGACATTTCCCTCGGGCGCGTAAGCTTCAGCCAGAGCCATGGCCAGGGAAAGATTGGCCGCGCTGGAGATCCTGCCTGAAAGGGTAATGGAATCATGATTTGCAAAAACGCGGATCTTTTTTTCGAGCGGGAGTATTTCGTGAAGTTTTCGTTTCAACTGCGGGATATCATAATCTACCTCCAGATCATAAATCGCTGTAATCTTTTTGTTTTGCCATAAGGTCAGGTTGGTAATTCCCGCGGCTTTTCCTGTGATGTAAATCTCATTAGGGGAAAGGATGATAAAGGCAGCGATGTCAGGATCAGCTATGGAGACACGTTTGACTATCTTTGGGCTTTTAAGAATGATTGATTTTCCAACCACTACCTGCAGTTTCTTCGGTTTCTTGATTTCCGGCGGCGCGGAGTCCGCTGCTCTGGATATAGCGGAAAAACCCAGTAAAACAAGGGATAAAACATACATAATAATAATAGCTACGCTTCTCCTTTTCGCAAATTCTTTTGATAGTGATAGAAACATGGGTATCATCCTTCCTTAGACCTAAATTAGAGTTTAAATTTCTTTTTGGTCATTTTATCGCCCTTGATTATTTCCACCGTGAAAGTCTTGCTTGCCTGCTTCTTTTTGGGACGAAAAGAGGCAAGGGTTCCGGCAATACTGGCTCCATTGGTCAGGACAATCTCTTTGTCAATGATATTTCGTAAAGCAAAGTGAAGTTTTCCATGGTTTGCGGCAAGGGACAGCTTTTCCCCTTCTTTGGGAGTAACTTCCAGAGTGTAAACATCAACGGAATGGGGTTTGCCGCCTTCTTTGTTTTCTTCAATTTCTGATCCTGTTGCAAGAACAAGAATATTTTCAAGTACTGTCTTTGTCATCTCCCTTTTGTTCAATGGATTAGTTATGGTAACCAGGACATCCACCCAGTTACCCGGCCTGATAAAGCCGGAAAGCCCGATTACCTTGTCGCCTTTTACAGCCAGTGCGCGTTTTCCCTGTTTTACGATAGCGGATACACCCCCTGTAGTTACGCTGTCCGGAGCCAGCCTGCACTCCAGGATGGGTTCGTTTTGCTTCACAGGATTGATAAGAACTCTTCCTTGCGGTAATTCCGGATTTAAAAAACAGCCCGGGGGGAGGCTTTCTTTAAGATAAAGGAGGGTCTTTACCATTGCAGGCTCAAGTTTTGTCCCCCACGGCAAATCCACTGCCGCTACGGCAACAGGCACAGCCTCGGACTCCACGTTTACAATTTCTTTCCGAGTCGTCTGAACATTTAACCATTTGTATGCGAAAAGACCGACGAATGAAGCAATCACCAAGCCCAGCGCAAGGGGAACAAATGCCTTTAATTTTCCCATGTCGTGCCTCCTTTATTATATAGCTTTTCAGATAATTAATTTCACAAGGCCAGAAGGAGGAAGGCGTATTAGTTATACGTCGACGACTGATAACACAGTGAAATTATTTATCTGAAAGTCTATATATATTGATCAGATCGGAAATCTGTAATATCCCGAAGATTCCAAAAAGACCGAAAACAGTGTTCCCAGTGCGATGGCTATGCCATAGCAGAGCTTTGGTTTTTTCTCGTTTTGGTCATCCGGGATCGGAATGAATTGTTGTGTAAATATAAACGTTTTCAGTGTTGTTACATGTCTTGTGAAAAAATCTTTAAAATGTTGACGTTTTATTAAAACTAATATCAGTGCATAAACTCCGCCTATAATAGCGGTAAACAAAAAGGCAATAAATACTCCTCTGGCGCCGATTATAGCGCCGACAGCGCCCATGAGCTTTGCGTCTCCTGCTCCCATTCCTCCCATCAGGTAAGGGAGGATAAAAACGGCGATTCCCAGGGCCAGTCCCCCTGCGCTGAAGAGCAGACCATCCGGGCCGTTCATCACAACATGACAGCCAACTGCTATAGCCATGGCCGGATAGGTCAGCAGGTTGGGAATCTTCTGAAACCGCAGATCATTGACCGCAGCAGCGATCAAAATAATGCTTAAAAATATTATTAAAAATATATCTATTGACAGGTTCATGGTTTCCTCATTCATACTGCATAATGTAGAGGGGGGTGCGCATGTTTGCGCAATCCGCAAGCATGCGCACCCTTCTAAGTATTATGTTATACCAACCAATTTAGTCTTTACTAATCCGAAGACTCTGTCCAAATTAGTACCAATTAGTCCGACAGTAGTGATAATGGCTAGTGCAATCAGTCCTACAATAAGACCATACTCAACTGCTGTTGCTCCTTCTTCATCCTTCAGAAAACTAATCAATCTTTTCATTTCTTTTTCTCCTTTTTCTTTGTTGGTTTGTTGTTTTTGTCGTTCTATTATCGAACGTTCTTGCCTTAAGTTATTATAGCTTACTGCACCATGCGTGCCAAAAAGCGCTATTTTCGAAAAATTAATAAAAAATCATGTAATTTCAATGTATTGGAACGAGAAGAATTTTTTCAGTAAAGCGAGATAGGATTAGACTTGACAGGATGCCGGTATGCCAATATGGCACGGCTTGTAAATAAGGCTATTTTTTTCAAACAGTTACAAGCCCAATGCCATTTTGGCATAGTCCATTTTGGCTTTTTTCCATTACTATGTTAATTTCCTGCATCAATTGGTCAAGATTAGAGGATTTTTCGATAAACCCATTACAATGGTTGTGGAAAGCTTCAATTAACAGGCTCTTTTCAGCGTATGCCGTCATAAGAATAACCGGCAATGACCCATAGTTCATGCGTATTTCTTTTAGCAGTTCTATCCCGTTCATTTCCGACATAAGATAATCCGTTAGAACAAGATCAATATCGGGCATATCGGGATTACTCAGGTTCTTCAGGGCCTCGTCAGCGCCAAAGGCCTCCATGACCTCACACCCCCTGATCTTCAGCCCTCTCTTCAGGGTTTGAAGCCATACAATATTATTATCTACAATCAGAATATTCATAAGGATTTCTCGTCAGCCGAAGTAAAGCCTTTGCAAAAAAAGGACAGGTTTATTGTTACCTCACTTTTTTAGCATTTATCGTGCCAAGCATGATTTTTGGGGGCAATAAAGAAAAAGATGTGCAAGTTCAGGAGATTAAATATGGAAGTATTCGTTGATGGGAGATTGGCATTAATCCGGTCAGTATGCCAAGTTGGCATTGCTCATGCCACCCCATAGGCGTTCAATTTCCTGCGGAGGGTGTTCAAGCCAATGGATAGAAGTTTTGCTGTTTGAGTCTTTATTCTGTCCGTCTGCTCATAGATCTTGAGAACATGGGCTTTTTCCACTTCCTTAAGGGGAGCAATAGAGCTGCCCTCTTGCTGAGAATAGCTCCTTAGAACAGGTTTTCCTTTTAGCAGGTAGGTGGGAAGAAAATCGGCGGAGATCTGTTTGCCCTGGGCCAGATTTACGGCCAACTGGATAATAGACCTAAGTTCCCTGATGTTTCCAGGATAGTCATAATTTATAAGCAATATGCCGGCCTCTTTACTAATACCCTCTTTCCCGGAAACATAAGAAAATTCTTTCAGGAACTTGTCTGCCAACAAAGGAATGTCTTCTTTCCTTTCCCTGAGGGGCGGAAGGTGCAGCAATGCACCCTTGAGACGGTAGTAAAGATCTTTTCTAAACATTCCTTTGTCCTTAAATCTGTCCAGGTCTGCATTAGTGGCTGAGATAAAACGAACGTCTGTTTTTTGAGGCTTGCTGGTTCCTAACTTGAGGTATTCTCCTTCCTGCAGCACCCGAAGCAGTTTTCCCTGGAGGTCGAGCGGCAGATCGCCTATTTCATCCAGAAACAGTGTGCCTTTGTTGGTTTGTTCCAGGTGACCCATTCGAGCCTTTTCAGCTCCTGTAAAGGCGCCTTTTGTACAGCCAAAAAACTCTGCATCAAACAAGCTGCCTGTGACGGATGCCATATTAATAGGTGTAAAGGAAAATTCTGTCCTGAAGCTGGCGCAATGGACAGCTTTGGCCAAAAGTTCTTTGCCGGTTCCACTTTCCCCTGTAATCAAGATCGGTATGTCGCTCATTGCATGAAGTTCCGCTTCCTTCAATATCTTGAGTACGTTCGGTGACCTTGTGATAATAGGCCTGAAAGCCTCCACATGTATCAATGCTGTGGAGGTCATCTTTTTCCTCGGGTGCAGGATATCAAGCACCCGTTTTCTTTCCAGAGCACACTTTACCGCCAAACCAAGATTATCTCTGGAGATCGGCTTGAGCAGGTAATCACTGGCGCCTTTTTTCAGGCACTTAACTGCGATTCTTGCGTCATTTATTCCTGTCAGCATGAGGCATTCGGTGTTCGGACTTGTACTTTTTATTGTGTCCAGCAGTTCTACGCCGCTCGTTCCCTGCATGTTTACATCAATCAGAGCTACGTCAAACGATTTTCCTGTTTTTAAAAAGAGCTGCCGCTTTGTTGGGGTCTTGTTCTGATCGGATATTTTTGAAACCACAGAAATTCAATCCCCTCCTGATGCTATCCAGAAAAAGAGGTTCATTATCAATGAGGACTATGCTATTATTCATAGGAACACCTTTTTATAGGTTTCAACTTAGGTTCAGATAGCTGAGGCGACAATCTCCAGCGCGAGTTGGCGCGGCGCTTGGGTGTAATCTTTTCTCAAGCTGGAATTCTTTTTGCGTAAAATGACCCTGAAGGTGCTCCCTTTGCCAGGATCACTCTCTACCTCAATGCGAGCATCCAATGCTTCAGCCAGACTGTTACTGACAAACAGGCCCAGACCGGTTCCCTCTCCGGATGCTTTGGTGGTAAAGAAAGGGTCAAATATCTTTTCACGTGTCGCTATATCCATACCGCACCCATTATCACTCACCTCAATAATCAAATAATTCCGCCATATGCTCTTTCCCTGTTTTACACTGAGTTTTACCCAGGAATTTTCTTTATCAGCCGCCTGAGCAGCATTAATCAGAAAGTTGACCAGGATTTGCTCCAGAGCCCCCGGATCTGTATAAAGTGGGGAAAGATCGTAGGCGATATTGACATCAAAGGATTTTACTCTTTTACTTATTTGCCTCCGGCAGACAGCAATCCCTTTTTCGACAACCTGGTTCAGGTCAACCCAACCCTGTTCTCTCTTATAACCATTTTTGACGAATTCACTCATGTCAGACATTATGTCGTTGATCCGGCCGGAAGCAGTTTCAAGATTATCCACAAGGTTAAAAATGTCTTTACGGAATTCAGGGTAAGTCATACCGAATAAGTCAAGATCTTGATGATTCCTGACATAATCGTCAATGATAGGGGTCAGCTTTTCCAGGTATTCTCTCAAGATAGGTATATTAAAAGTCGTACAGTTGTTCAGGTTTTTGATTTCATGGGCAACACCAGATACGAGGAGACCAAGATGGTGCAACTTTTTTTTTTGCACAGCTTTCTTATTCATTGCTTTCACTTTGGTATTGATCTGAGTTTAACTAAGGGCTCGCACAAAAATAACTTCTAAGCACCGAGCCTGTTTTGTTACAATAAAGTCCTTGATTGCAAATAATGTGCCCATGTTTTGTTACAAAAACCATATAAATACTTCAAATGATTAAATGCCGTACATTGAAGCTGTTTTGAATAATTCCTGAATCCGTGGCACGATTTTTGAAGGGGTTTGAAATTATTGAAAATAACCGATTTTGGCCTTCACCTAATAGGTGAAGGCAATTTTTGAATATTTTGTGTAATTTCAGGCCATATCAAAAACCATGCCACGGATTCAGGTAATTAACAAAATAATTTTAACCCTACAACGACACTTGTTATTCCGACCAAAGGAAGGAATCTTTAACTACCTGTTTTATAATAAGATTTATCATCGTTTTGCTTTTCGAAATAACATATAAAATGGTAAATGATGTTGCAAGGTTAATATAATTAATATTGTGTGAAATTGTGAAAAATAATACATAAAATTGTGAAACTATTTTCATACGTTAGCCTTATTACTCGGTAAAAAATAAGTTAAGGAACGTGGACGAACTAACTTCCCCAAGTAGGCGCACAGATTTGGGTCGAATTTGTTTGATCTCAGATCACAAAAATTGTAAATATTCGGCCAACCCCTTTTTCAAAAAAACATTAAAAAAGTTCGGGACACGCTTGAATTAATATCTGGACAGTAGTAAGCGTCTCCAGACGCCAGAGATTCCAGAAAAGTAGACGACTTTGGCAACCAGTCAGGGCAAACGCATTTGGATATACTGATTTTTCAATAAGTTAGATAAACCCCCAAAATTAAGATGACTCGTATTGCCCGCAATTGAGTCTATAGAAGCAAGAGAGTAGCATCAACTTACCTGAAAGTGGCTAAATTCGGACTCATACAAGTGCGTTTGCCCTGACAGAACATGTGTTTTGACCAGGGTTTTATTGCCGATTCCATGCTTCGTTCCGGGTTCAAGACAGTCCATTCACGCACGCTGAACACACCTATGGGGCCCATGGACCTCAATATCGGACGGAAGGCAAAGTAGAAATAGAAAGGAGGTTTAAGGAACGTGGACGAAATAACTTCCTCAAGTAGGCGCACAGCTTTGGGTCGAATTTGTTTGATCTCAGATCACAAAAGTTGATGGAATAGCGAGCTATTTCAGTATGTTTGGGATTTGAGCCTGGATTTGAGATTTGGCAAAGGCGGCCTGAAGCTGTGATGCATAGTTATGGAAGTTATTTCGTCCACGTTCCTAAGGTCTGAAGTCACTCCAATATAGATATAGAGAATACCATTTCGCTTGCTTGTCAAAATATAAACCACCGGCTGTTTGTTTACTGATGTCTTCCCCGGATCGGGGTCCGGGGCAGGCTCCGGATTTCGTGAACCATCCTCTGTTTTCATATTTAGGTCTTGATATTATCCTGAATCCGTGGCACGGTTTTTGATATAGTCTGAAATTACACGAAATATTCAAAAATTGCTTTCACCTATTAGGTGAAAGCCAAAATCGGTTATTTTCAATAATTTCAATCCCCCTCAAAAATCGTGCCACGGATTCAGGATTATGGTATGACTGTTATATTTTTATCTCTATGCGATTCAAATTTGACAAAAAAGAAAAGCGAACTGTTGAGAAAAAATGCAAAAAGAAAAATTGGATTTGAAGAAGCGCAGGAAATTTGGAACCATTATCACATTATTGATCAGCGCTCTGATGATCCTGAACAATATCGTGCAATAGGTTGGGTAAATGGGCGGCTCTATTCGATTATTTTTGAAACAAGACAGGATGAGGCAGGCGAATACATTCACCTTGTGACGCTCTGGAAGGTAACCAAACAAGAAAGGCAAGCTTATGAAGAAAGAATTTAAAAAAGTTACCGCTGATGAAATTGCGGATATGGCAGATAATGGTAATGATGTTTCTCAATTTTTTACAAACGAATTGAACTTAGCGCCCTTCGGGCGGACTTTTAGGCTTTAATATATTCCATTGTTTCTTGATTGCAATTCGGACAACCGACAATGGGCATGAATCCTTCGTAATATGTTCCGGCAA